>Ga0307488_10004697_pt1 | contig 11376 bp, 12 predicted proteins | sample SB02metaG_FD_202248 | JGI IMG/M metagenome (GOLD analysis project Ga0307488, IMG submission 202248) | Sea-ice brine microbial communities from Beaufort Sea near Barrow, Alaska, United States - SB 0.2 | ecosystem: Environmental > Aquatic > Marine > Coastal | place: USA: Alaska | collected...
GTAGATTGTATGACATGTGTGTGTTTTTTAATGGTTGTATTAGCCGGTAAATATAGCAAACTTCAAGTCAAGAACCTCGGGGCAAGCCCACGAGGTGTGAATTGGAAAATATTTTTATAAATTCGAGTCAAGCCTCGGGGAATTAAACCCTTAATGAGGGATTAATTGAGCAGTGCTTTGGCATGAGCCATTGCCGATTCACTTTTTAAATTTCCACCTAGCATCATTGCCAGTTCTTCGATCCTATCTTCGGTAGCTAGTTCTTCAATTTTTGTGACTGTGGTCTCTCCAATATCTTCCTTGAAGATTTTAAAATGTTTGCTTCCTTTTCCTGCAATTTGAGGTAAATGCGTGATTGCAATTACCTGCATACTTAAGCCCATTTTCTGAAGGATATCTCCCATTTTTTGTGCTATATCTCCGGAAACTCCGGTGTCTATTTCATCAAAAACGATGGTGGGCAATTTACTCTGGGTTGCTAGAATACTTTTTACAGCCAGCATGATTCGTGATAATTCACCTCCGGAAGCGGCTTTTTTAAGATCATTGAAATCGCCTCCCTTATTAGCAGATAAATGCCAGTTAAGTAAATCTTGCCCATTAGCAAAGAATTCTGTTTGTTTCTGGAGTTCGATTTTCAATCGGGCATTAGGCATTCCTAACTCTCCCACTATTTTTTCGACTGTTCCTATAAACCCGGGAATAATTTTTTCCCTGTTGTTGTGAAGTTTAAGAGATTTCTCTTCTAGCTCCTTTTTATTTTTTAAAATATCTTGCTGCAACTTTTCCAGATCTGCTTCAGCATTTTCAGTAAGTGAAACTTTCTCATTCAATTGCTCGATGATTTCCAAAAGTTCTTCAACACTACCTGCAGCATGCTTTTTCTGTAAATTATAGATAAGCTGCAACTTGGCATTTATCTGATCCAATTCTTCAGGATTAGCCTCTACCCTGTCTAAAGATGCTTCCAATTCTTGAGCAACATCGTCTAATTCTATGATCACACTATCTACTCTCTCCTGAAGACTTGCATAATTCGAAGAAAATTTAGAGATCTTAGAAAGGTTCGTTCGCACTTCTTTAAGGCCAGAAAGTGTTCCCGCTTCTTCTTGCTGAATTTGATTAACCGCAAAACTTAAATGCTCAGTCAGCATTTCAACATTGCTTAATTCTTCATAGCGCTCTTCCAGTTCCACTTGCTCTCCTGTAGTTAATTGAGCTTCCTGCAATTCGGTTAACAAAAAGAGATTATAATCATGCTCTTTTAAAGCTTGCGCTTGCTCTTCTTTTAGGCCTGATAGCTGCTGCTGAAGTTTTTTAAAGGCTTTTAACCCAGATCTATATTCCTTTAGCAAATCCAGATTCTTCGCCAGGACATCCAATATCTGAAATTGATATTGATTTTCTCCCAAACTTAAGGTTTGATGCTGCCCATGGATATCTATCAAGAAATCACCAAGCTTCACAAGAACAGGAAGAGTTACGGGAGTATCATTTATAAAGGCTCTGGATTTTCCTGATGCTAAAATCTCTCTTCTAATAATAGTATGTTCCTCAAAGTCGAGATCTTCAGATTCAAAAAATGTTTTCAGGGAATAATTAGAAATATCGAAAATGCCTTCTATAATGCATTTATTCTTTTCATTTCTAATTGCACTATAATCCGCTCTTTTTCCAAGCAAAAGACCAAGAGCCCCAAGCATGATGGATTTTCCGGCACCGGTTTCCCCGGTTATTATAGTAAAGCCCTGCTGAAGATTAATTTTTATATCTTCAATTAAAGCGTAGTTTTTAATAGATAATTCGGTGAGCAAGGTCTAATAATTTTGAAGCTAAAGATACGTGAGAATTTCTTGTGAATCAAAATGGAAACGACTAGAATTGAAGCTTACTCCAGTTTTCTGCATATAATGGTGCAATTCTGTTTAAAGCCTCTTTAAGTTCGGTAACTGGTACGCTTGGACCACTGCTAAAAATTTGTTCTATTTCCAGGGCTTTAGCATCAAAAAACACTCTCGTTAACAAAGAGTTTGACTTAGTTTCACTCATCTTTTTCAAATTCATGATAGAAGAGGCTACAGCCTGTTTTCCTTTAGTCACATCTTTATGCATTATATCCAATCCTAACCTATGATATTGATAAAGAGAAGTGCGATAGCCTAAAAAAGAATTGGATAAAAGATCTGTATTTAATCTATATCTTGAACGAGTCCCATCTGAGCCTCTCCAGCCTGCAGAATTTCCTTGCTGTGCAGTGGTAACAATCCGATTGGCTTCTTCATAAAAGGCAGTACCTCCCTCTTGTTTAAAAGTATCTGCATCCAAACCAAGCATGGTAAACACATAGAATGAGACCACCGAAACTAGGTTTGAAGAATATGTGTTTTCGCTATAGTTTAATGGCTCAAATTCCCGATAGGTAAATGTGAACTGTTCATCGTTAAAATTGAATACCGGAGAAATTAAAGTCGAACCAAACACAGGTCTAGATGACTGCACCTGTATAGTTCCTGTAAAAGATTCATTATCGAAACTGCTAATATTTATAAAAATACTGCAATTAATTCGCTCCTGATTATCATAGGTCGCTCCTGTCCAAGAAGTCTGATTTACAAATTCTGACAAGGAAGTTTGAAGCGTTTTAAAAACCGTTAAGTTGCTTTGCCCTGTTTGTTCCGCACTTACAATTACCTCACAGTTAAGCTCTTGGGCTTTTACCAGAGCTACACAAAAGAACAAGCCTACAATCAAAATTAATTTATCCATGGAATAAAGATATAACTTCCTTTAATATATCCTGTGCTACTGCAGTTTTAGACTTTAAAGCAAAGCTTTTAATTTCATTTTCAGAAATAATACTGATCTTATTGGTGTCCGTTTTAAAACCGGCTCCTTTGTCCTGAAGCGAGTTCAACACGATAAAATCCAGATTCTTTCTTTCCAACTTAGACCTTGCATTTTCCACCTCATTATTTGTTTCTAAAGCAAAACCAATAAGTCTTTGGTGTTTTTTTAATTTCCCTAAGGAAGCCAAAATATCCAGAGTTGGAACCAATTCTATACTCAAACTCGTTTCCTTCTTTTTTATTTTCTGATCAACAAAGTCCTTTGGCTTATAATCTGAAACTGCAGCCGCTGCTATTATAACATCCTGATCATTAAAATAAGTATGAACAGAATCATACATTTCCTGTGCACTAGTTACTCGTACTACCTTAACACTGGATGATTTTAACTCTAAATGAGTGGGCCCGGTAACCAGTATCACTTCTGCTCCTAATTTCGCGGCTTCTTTAGCCAGTTCGAAACCCATTTTCCCACTGGAGTGATTTCCAATAAAGCGAACAGGATCTATAGCTTCATAGGTTGGTCCCGCAGTGATAAGTACTTTCTTGTTGCGTAGTGGTAATTGAGACAACAGATCTTTTTCAAGGAAGTCCACTATATTTTCAGGTTCAGCCATTCTCCCTTCTCCTACCAAGCCACTGGCCAATTCACCAGATTCCGCAGGGATCATAATATTCCCATAAGATTGTAAGATTTCTAAGCTGGTTTTGGTTGCTGGGTGCAGAAACATATCCAGATCCATTGCCGGAGCAAAATAGACCGGACATTTAGCTGAAAGAAAAGTGGCAAGTAAAATATTGTCGCTTGTCCCCGAAGCCATTTTAGATAAAGTATTGGCTGTAGCAGGGGCTATAAGCATAAAATCGGCCCAAAGGCCGAGTTCTACGTGATTGTTCCATGTGGCATTTTCATCTTCTTCGTTAGTAAAAGTTGAAATAACCTCATTTTTGGAAAGTGTGGATAAAGTAAGTGGGGTAATAAAATCTTTGGCCGAAGGGGTCATAATAACTTTAACCTGCGCTCCGGCCTTAATGAATAATCTTACCAAAGAGGCTGTCTTATAGGCAGCAATACCGGCAGTTATTCCCAACAGTATTTTTTTGCCTTCTAGCACTCCCATATCTGATTATGCTTCAGAAGATTCTGTAGTGTCTCTGTAATATATTTTACCATCTAACCATTCTTGGACTGCCAAAGAATGTGGTTTTGGTAATTTTTCGTAGAATTTAGATACTTCAATTTGCTCTTTATTTTCAAAGACCTCATCTAAACTATCGTTATAAGTAGCAAATTCGTCCAATTTCTCCAAAAGCTCTTTTTTGATCTCAGAGTTTATTTGTGTAGCTCTCTTTGCAATCACAGAGATAGCTTCATAAATATTATTTGTTGGAGCATCGACTTTATTCTTGTCGATTGTAGTAGTATTAATTGGCGCATTAATCTTTTTGTAATCCATCATCTGTCTTATTAAAAATTTTGTAATCTCGAGTCTAAGTCCTGAAAACTTGTTTGTATTGCTTCGTAATACTCACTTCCTTCTGGATAGTATTTTTTATAGCTACTGTAATATTCTTTAGCCGTATTCAATCTTTCTTCCATTAAAACCTGGTAACTGTTTATTGCCAGTTCGTAAGCGGAATCAAATCTGTAATAAAAGGCTGCTTCTCTAAATGGAGAACCAGGATAATCTAAAATAAAATTATCAAATACCACAATTGCCGATTTATAATTCTCGGTATGGTGATATTGTTTTGCTATATCGTAGGCTTTCTTTTCTAGCTTAACACGCAATTCTGTTGTGTAGTCATTAGCCTGATCTAAAAACTCTCCGTTTGGATACTTATCTATATATTTTTGTAATTCGCCAATGGCTTTTACAGTCTCTTCCTGATCTAAATTGGAACTTGGAGAATCAAAATAATAACTCCTAGCACCCTTAAAAGTAGCTTCTTCAAGCTTATCACTTTTTGGATACGAGGCAACGAAACGCTCGAATTGATAACCAGCTGTTTGATTATCTCCTAAATGATAATAAGTATCTGCATACAAAAAGCTCAACTTTTCACCCTGAGGTTTCCCTCTGTATTCCGGAACGATCTGTTCTAAAACACGAAGTGCTTTTCGGAATTTCTTCTTGCTATCCTCTACAATCGCTTGATTATAAAGCTCCTCTGCTAATGTGTATTTCTCACCTGTATCAGTGCTTTTTAAAACCTTCTGGTATTCACTACAAGATACAAGCATTAAAAACACTCCCAATAACAATAACCCTTTTTTCATATTTAGTAAAAACATCTTGCAAAAGTACTCTTTTCTATGACATTAAAAAAACTTTCAAGTATAGCAAATAGCCTCATTTCCCTTTAATTAAAATTGAGCTACAAAGCCTTGTATTTCCTGCTTCAACTTATCTGAAGCTTTTACCAATGGTAATCTTACCACAGGACCACAAATACCCTTTGTTTCCAATAACGATTTAATTCCTGCCGGATTGCCTTCAGCAAAGATCATATCTATAGAAGGCGCTATTTTATAATGCAATTTATAAGCTTCTTTCACCTTTCCATCCAGTCCTAAACGAACCATTTGAGAGAATTCTTTTGGGAATCCTTGCCCAATTACAGATATTACTCCATGTCCTCCTGCAAGCACCATTGGCAAAGTGATCATATCGTCTCCGGAAATTACCAAAAAGTTGCTTGGAACCATAGAGATCAACTTCATGGCTTGAACCATATCTCCTGCAGCTTCCTTAACTCCAATAATATTTGAAAAATTTGTAGCTAATCTTTTTACAGTCTCCGGCAATATATTGGATGCTGTTCTTCCAGGAACATTATATAAAATAATCGGTTTTGACGAAACGGTCGCTAAAGCCTTAAAATGCTGATAAATTCCTTCCTGAGAAGGTTTGTTATAATATGGAGAAACAGACAATACGGCATCATAAGCCTCCAAATCTGTATTTTTAAACTCTTCTACTAAAGCAGCTGTATTATTACCTCCAATTCCTAATACCAATGGTAGTTTCCCGTTGTTTGCTTTTATGATCGTACTTTTAACCAGTTCTTTTTCAGAATTGCTTAAAGAAGAACTTTCTCCTGTGGTTCCAAGAACAACGATGTAATCTATACCATTCTCTATCTGATTCTTCACCAAATTTGAAAGCCCTTCCACATCTATTGTAAAATCCTCTTTAAAAGGAGTGATAATTGCAACTCCGGTACCAATTAATCTATTCATTTTAATTGCTTTTAAACTTTTTTAAATATTTTATAAGTTCTGAAGTAAACACCTCTACCTCATCTCCCGATCTTATTATTAGATTCAGAATATCCTCATTATCAACATGTCTCCCAACCTTAAGCCCTGCTTTACAAGACGCAATAAAAAGGTCCACATATAAAGTGTTTTCATTTGCAAAAGTAATAAGTAAATCGATGTTATTACCAGCAAATCTCATCAATTCTGTACTTTTAAAATTCCCTAAAAAATCAAAATCTTCTTTTGTAAAGATCAACCCTTCAAATTCAGGAAAACTTTCATTCTTATTTTCAAAAAGCACCACCTGAAATTTGGAATCCTCCAGCTTTAATTCCTTCTTCAATTTCATCAGAACCGGTAAATTTGATAGATTTTGTGAATCTAACACAACAACTACAGATTGGACCGGCAACTTAAACTCTTGTGAAAAACTATTTTTAAGCCTGGCGATCTTACTTTTCGCAATGGCATCTTTTAACCCATTTATCATGCTTTTCTATTAGATAACTTAGTATTCATTTATAATCAAAATATCTTCATGATAATTTTGAAGCAACTAAAAACAGACTAGGAAAAATGATGTTTTTTAAACTACTACTTCACCCACAAATCTCCGATTTTAAATTAATAATATGAAACAAGTTTATAATTCATTAGAGCTGAGGAAGTATAATCATCAGGGAAATGGCTTTCAAATAACTACCAATATTTGTGCCTTATTGTATAATCAAGAACTTCGAGGCAAGCCCGTCCAAATGGAACGAGCTGGCCTAAGAGATATGTCCCGATAGCTATCGGGACGGGAATTAGACCCTCAATTAGGGATTCAACATTTCAAGAAAAGCATCTTCACTTAATATCTGGGTGCCCAATTTCTCTGCTTTTGCAAGCTTGCTAGGGCCCATGTTTTCTCCAGCTACCAAATAATTGGTTTTAGCTGAAATGGAGCTGGATACCTTCCCGCCATTATCTTCTATCAATTTCTTAAGTTCTGTTCTAGAAACTTTAGAGAAAACACCAGAGATAACAAAGGTATTAGCCTGCAGAATATCGGTTTGATTAGCCAATTTATCCGCAGAGATCTCTAGTTGTAATCCATAATCCTTCAATCTATTTATAGTGTGCTTATTTTCTTCTGAAGCAAAAAACTCGGTAAGGCTTTGAGCTATTCGCTGTCCAATTTCGTCTACATTAATAAGATCTTCGGTAGAGGCTTGCATCAAATTATCAATGCTTTTGTAATGCTTAGCTAGTTTTTTAGCTACTGTTTCTCCCACGTATCGAATCCCTAAAGCGAACAATACTCGTTCAAAAGTGATCTCTTTAGATTTTTCAATTCCAAGTATCAGGTTATCTGCAGACTTATCTGCCATTCGCTCCAAAGGCAAAACATCTTCCTTTTTCAAGGTATACAGATCGGCATAATTATGAATTAATCCTGCTTTTACCAATAATGCCACTGTTTCCCCACCAAGGCCTTCAATATCCATGGCTTTTCTGGAAATAAAATGCTGGATCCTCCCAATGATCTGAGGTAAACATCCATTATAATTTGGGCAATAATGTTGTACTTCACCCTCGCCCCTTACCAGGTCTGTTCCGCATTTCGGGCATTTAGTTATATACTCGGTTTCCTTAGATTTTGGATCCCGATGTGTGAAATCCACACCTATGATCTTCGGGATGATCTCTCCTCCTTTTTCAACAAAGACCGTATCTCCTTCCCTAATATCTAATTTCTGAATCTGATCTGCATTATGTAAGGATGCTCTTTTAACGATCGTTCCGGCCAACTGAACCGGATCTAAATTAGCTACGGGAGTAATCGCCCCTGTACGCCCAACCTGATAAGTGATCTTTCTTAAAATTGTAGACTCCCGCTCTGCCTTAAATTTATAAGCAATAGCCCAACGGGGAGACTTCGCTGTACTTCCCAACTCCTCTTGCTGGTGCAGGTTATTCACTTTTACTACCACCCCATCGGTTTCATATGGCAGGTCATGCCTGTGAATATCCCAATAATTTATAAACTCAAAAACCCCATCGATACTTTCCACCAATTTCGCTTCATTTGGCACTTTAAAACCCCAGTCTCTCGGCTTTTGCAAGCTTTCGAACTGAGTTTTTATATGCATATCGTTCCCTACAAGTCCATAAGGCAAACATTCTAAAGGTCTCTTAGCCACCTCTGCACTGTCCTGCATCTTCAAACTCCCGGAAGCAGTATTTCTAGGGTTGGAATAAGGCTCCTCACCTATTTCCACCCGCTCGGCATTCATTTTAGCGAAACCTTCAAATGGCAATACGATCTCTCCTCGGATGGCAAATTTATCCGGATAATCCCCTTTCAGGTTCAATGGAATGGCTCGAATAGTCCTAATATTATTGGTTACATCATCCCCTTTAAATCCATCTCCTCTGGTTACTGCCCGAGTCAGCTTCCCATTCTCATAAGTAATGCTGATAGAAGCACCATCATATTTTAATTCGCAAACATATTCCAACTTCCCATCTACCAACTTTTTTATACGCGTCTCCCATTCTTCCAACTCCTCTTTAGAATATGAATTAGAGAGTGATTGCATTGGAAAATCATGAACCACTGTTTTGAAACTTTTAGTGACCGTGCCACCCACACGCTGCGTAGGAGATGAGGGATCGAAAAATTCAGGATTCTTATCCTCCAATTCCTGCAATTCATTCAACTTCATATCAAAATCAAAATCACTGATCACCGGAGCATCCAGGACATAATATTTATAATTATGCTCTTCTAATTCTTTCCTCAGGTTTTTGATCTTTTCTTCAGTAGTCATTTATATACTTTTATGCTGATTTATTTTTATTTGAGGACTCTAAAGGTCTCAATTCATTTTCTTTGTATTGAATATAATACACCTTTTCATTCTGAATAAAATTCAAATTAAAGGATGAATTATAAGCTTTATCACCAGTAGGGAACCAAGATTTAAGATTACTGTTAATGGTGATCAATAAGCCTTGATCATCTCCTATAGCACAGAATTTATCAAAACTTCCATCAAAGATAATTAGTTCACAATTTTCCTTCAAAAATTGAAATTTAGACTCAATATCATCAGTGGATAATCCTATCTCACTAATCCCCAAAATGCTTTTTTCTGAAAAACCCTCTGTGGTTTCTCCATTAAAGTTTCTTCGGGAAATAAATTCCATGATATTATTATCTGAATCATAGAAATAGATAGATTTAGCATCCCATCCCTTAAAATCTACGATCTCAAGATCTTCAAATTTCAAAATTGAAACTCTTTTCTCCAACCATTTTACAGCTATTTCTTCCACCTTATCTGGCACATGAAACGCTATATGGTAGGGCGTAAAATTATCTGACTCCTGAAAAACCAGAACCGAATAACCTATCTGCAATTCAAAATAAGTTGCTGTAGCTTTAATCACCTCAAGACCAAGAATCTCCTTGTAAAACTTCTGTTGTTCTAGAACATCCCTACAGTTTATCTCCAATCTTGTGATTTTCATAATACAATTCATTACTGTACCGCTAAATGAGCTCAATCAAAATTTAGGTAAAAAGAAACTTCGACAGCCTCAGTTTAACAAAACACTTATTAGACAGGTAACTAAGTTTGGTCTTTATTCATCCATTTCGGCACTGGCATTGGTTCAAAATGTCTCATTTTATTAACCAACTCCTCGATATTGGAGGCAACCAGCACCAGATCCATATTTGACCTTTTCAGTAAGCCTTTAGCAACCATTTTATCCAGCATCGCCAATAGATCATCATAGAAATTATTAACGTTTAATATACCTATAGGGTGTTTATGTAATCCTAATTGGCCCCAGGTAAGAATTTCGAATAGTTCTTCTAATGTCCCAAATCCTCCAGGCAATGCAATAAACCCTTCACTTAGATCATGCATTTTCAACTTGCGTTGGTGCATGTTTTCTGTAGTAATAAGTTCAGACAGGCCGGTATGCACCACTTCTTTGGTCTTTAAAAAATCGGGGATCACCCCCGTAGCTGAGCCACCGTTTTCCAAAACTCCATTCGCAACCTGTCCCATTAACCCTAATTTACTGCCACCATAAACCAGTTTTATATTGTTCTTAGCTAAATAGCTTCCAAGGCGATATGCTTCTTCAAAAATCACCGGATCCACACCATCGCTACTGGCACAAAATACTGCTACACTTTTTAGATTATTCCTGTAATGAGTTTGATTTTCCAAATGACGAGTTATTTATAGATCCCTATTATTTCTTAATTCCTTTAATCATCCTGAAATTACCAAAAATATCTTTCTTCACAATAGTTTCAAAATCAGAATCCTTCATTAATTGTTCAGTTTCTTCGGCTAGATATTGATTGATCTCAAAATATAAAAGTCCTCCACTTTTTAAAGCTTCTTTTGCTAGAACTGTAATTTGCTTGTAAAAAATGAGAGGATCTGTATCCCGAACATACAAAGCTTGATTTGGCTCATTCTCTAGGACATTGCGATGCATTTCTTTTTTCTCCAGATCGCGCACATATGGCGGATTAGAGACAATAATATCGAAAGTTCCAGGGATCGAATTTAAATTAAGAACATCCTCATTTATAAATTGCACTTCTACTCCATTCAATTTAGCATTCTTAGAAGCCATTTCCAAAGCAGGTTTAGAAATATCTAAAGCCGTAAGTTTTGCTTGAGGTAAATTCTTAGCTAAACTAATAGCAATGCAACCACTTCCGGTGCCTATATCTAAAATATTGAGCGAAGTAACAGGATCATTTTCTGATAGATCTGAAAGGATCCAGGAAACCAAGTCTTCAGTTTCCGGTCTCGGGATAAGCACATTATTATCTACCTTAAATTTTAATCCGAAGAAGGAGGCTTCACCCAGAATGTACTGTATTGGTTCATGCCTTTGCAGCCTCAATAAAATCCTATTAAAATCTTGCTTTTCTTGAAGAGATATTTCTTTGTTTGGACCCAAAGCCAGCTCCAACCGAGTTAAACCTAAATAATGTTCCATAACGATATTAAAAAATGAAATCACCTCTTCTTTGGGGTATTCATTTTTTAAGGTCTTTATAAATTCTTTTTTATAATCTAAAAGTAACAACCGCAGGAATCTATTTTATTAATTGAGAATTAAGCGAAATACATCGAACTAATCCAGATCCTTGATCATCCACATGGTACAGTTATAATGTCCTGTATCTCCCATTGGTTTCTCAAGATTTCTAAATCCTGTTCGATTATAAAGGTGTCTGGC
>Ga0307488_10004698_pt1 | contig 11374 bp, 10 predicted proteins | sample SB02metaG_FD_202248 | JGI IMG/M metagenome (GOLD analysis project Ga0307488, IMG submission 202248) | Sea-ice brine microbial communities from Beaufort Sea near Barrow, Alaska, United States - SB 0.2 | ecosystem: Environmental > Aquatic > Marine > Coastal | place: USA: Alaska | collected...
GGTTCACGGTGTTCGACATGTCCGGCGCGGGTCGGTACCGGAGCCTTTGGGAACAGCACTACGGGGAGGCGCAGGCGGTTATTTTCGTGGTGGACAGCGCGGACAAATTGCGGCTTTGCGTGGCGAAGGATGAGCTGGACGCCATGTTACAGTGCAACGACCTCGCCGCGAAACCGATTCTGGTCTTCGCGAACAAAAACGACGTTCCGTGCTCGTTATCGCCCGTGGACGTGGCGCAAGGTTTGGAGCTGGACGAAATCGAGGACCACCCGTGGCAAATCGTGCCGAGCAACGCGCTGGACGGCACCGGGTTGCAGGAAGGAGTGGATTGGCTTACCGGGTTTCTAGCGAAGTGATTAGTAAAAGGGTGCGTGGTGTGTATTTTTATTTTGGATTTCACAAACGCTTTCCTTTCCAAAAGCAAAAGACAAAAGGTCACTCATCTGCAATCTTCCCTACGCCACGGTTTCTTCCTTGGCTTGTTCGTTTTGCTTCGCCGCGATATCGTCGGGGACCCACACCTGTGACAACAGGCGGAAGGACGGGCCGTATTGAAGGCCAACTTTGAGCATGTTTTCGTACAGCACGGTGACGTCCCGCGGCGTGCTGCACCCGGCGCGAAGGATGTCCGAGGAATTCATCTGAGAGATAAAAAAGAAAGACTCAGTCTCGTATGGGCAATCAGGGAGGCGGAACGTGGTGATTGGGAAATACTTACCTTGTCGTTGGCGCTCTGGTCGTTGTACCGCTTTTCGTTGGCGTACAGTTTCTTCAGGGTTTCCTGGGATTGGAAAAATAAAAGGTCAGTCTTGAGTCGGCGAGTATGGGTTCGTAACAGTTGCCATAGTAACAGTTACTATAGTAACAGTATCACGGGTACTGTGTCAATCTACCACAGTACTAGTAATCCCTAGTAGTGCACTCAAACAGGGGCTGTAAACAGTGTGTCAGGATTTGGGAAAGCCCCGAGACGTACCTGAATCCTCGCGGTGTCGTCGGAAAGAAGCGCGGCGCAGAGTTCTTTGTCCTCTTCGATTACCTTCATCTTGTCCGGGTCCGCAATGAGGGCGTCCCTGAACGCAATAGGATCCACCGCGGTGCCGTCCTCTTCGTTAAACGCCAAAGCGGGGTTGTCCGTGTTGGAGGGCATTTTTATTTTTTCTGAAACAGGGAGGGAAAGAACCGAAAGATGAATGATGTTGAGAAGTGTGGACCGAGGCACGAGACACGAAACACGCGACACGCGACGGTAAGAGTGGTCCGGGTCGGTGGATGGACGAGACGTGTGGGTTGGGTGGGAGGGGAAGACGAGGTGGGGGCGTTGTTAGTCCAGTTGTTTTACAACAGCTGGCGTCAGGCGGGTAGAGCACGAGGTCGGACGTCACGTCGAGGGCAGATCTGGCAGTCCCCGCCTCGGGAACGCGAACGGGAAACGTCATCGGTCTCGTGAGCCCGTTCGCGGTGGTTCCGCGAATGACTTTGGCGTGGAGTGGGTGACACGTTTGCGCGCGTACCGGTACTTGTTTCGTTTCGCGAAAGCGGTGGGTCGTGCGATGCGTGCCGTCGCGAGTGACGCGCCCACGTCGTCTCGTTCGTCGTGCACACGAAAACGGCCGAGGACGAAACGCCCGCTCACCTCCTCGCAGCTGCAAAAATGCGGAAAAAATAGAATTTCAGTTTCAGTTCTCGTCAACTCCAACTACTTTTCACGCCGCCTTTCCATCTGGGTGGCCACCCCCGCGCGCGTGACTCAGTACAGTGTTTCGCGACGACGTCACACGCGTCTCCTGGACCTACCAAGCAGCGCCGCCGCAACAAACCGGTTCGTCGGAGCGCAAATTCGCAACGGCGTCCAACCACTCCACCGTGCTGTGATTGGAAAAGAAAAGTGTCCGTCTTCCCGTGACTTGTGTGAGGAGGATGCCCGGCAAGAAACCCTCAACCGTGCGCCTTTCCAAGGAGCTGAAGATGTACGTCACGGACCCGCCTCCGTTCATCCCGAGAGTCTTCGTTGACGAAAAAAACATACTCGAATGGCATTTACTGATGCAGGGCCCAAACGACACCCCGTTCGAGGGCGGGTGGTACGTCGCGAAGATGAGGTTCCCTGAACAGTACCCGTTCAAGCCGCCTGACTTGTACATGTGTACCCCCAACGGGCGCTTCGAAACGAACAAGAAACTGTGCATGTCCATGTCTTCGTTTCACCCCGAAACCTGGAACCCCGCGTGGAACGTGGCGAAAGTCGCGATCGGGATGCTTAGCTTTCTTTCCGAAGACGAAATGACCACCGGGTCGGTGCGCACCACGGATGCGCAAAAGAAACTATTCGCAACGGAAAGCGTGGAGTGGAACTGTACGCACGGGGCGTACAAACGGATGTTTCCCGAACTAGGCGACGCGAAGGCGCTCGACGCGATTGCGGAGAAGAAAGCGGAGACGAGCGCAGCTTTGGAAAAGAAAAGCGACGCCGAGGAGACGGGCGGTAGGATAGACAAGACTGACACGGACAGAATGGTAGATAAGACTGAGACGGACGGCACCATAGACAAGACGCACGAAACCGACCTGGACCGGCCAAAGGACGACCAGCCACTAGCCACCGAGTCGTTGAGTCGGCTAGGGCTAGAGTAGGGTTTTGTGTGGAAGGCGCATAAGGGTTTAACCTAGAAGGCACATAAGTTGTATTGATAGTAGTCGGTGTAGGATCTTAGATGTAATGCGATGTAGTAATAAGGATACACGACGGAGTAATAAAAAGATCGCAGAAGTCTACGTCTACTGCAGCACGAATTTCGTAACCGCCTCCAGAAACGCGCGCGGATCTTCCTCGTGCGGAAGGTGGCCGACCCCAGGCATGACCACCAGCTGCGCTTTGGGAATCATTTTCGCTAAGTTTTCACTGTTTGACACCGGGACGATGAAATCTTCCGATCCGTGAACAATCAACACGCGCGCTTTCGACGCATTCAGGGCTTTGATTATATTCGCGGGAAGGTCGGTTTCGGCGTGGGGTGACTTTTTCCCGAAAAAAGCGGCAACACCGCCCACACCGCCAGTCGCCGCCGCCAGCACCACCCGGACTATCCCCGTGTCCCACCCCAAAACCGCTGACGGCCGTCGGTACCCATCCGCCCAAGACGTGTCGGTTCGCATTTTCTCGCGACTAGACGCCCCAACCGCCCTTGCCAACCCGTTGCGCCAGAACGACACGCTCCGCACTAACTTTCGCAACGCAAACTTCAGGAGAGGCGACACGAGAAATGCGAGAGCGACGCGAAATATGCGCGCGACTGCACCAAAAATCAAAGACAAAGGGTTGACGGATTTTTTTGAAGCATCAGACGCGTCTCGCGAAACATCTCCAGACGCAATCACCGCCGGTGCTACCAAAATAACGTCATCCACGTCCCCCTCCGCGGCGGCGATCGCGGCGGCGAGACCGCCCATGGAGTGGCCGATTACGATTCTTCGCGTTTTTCTTTCGGATTGATTCGTCAAAGACGCGTCGCCGCCTACCGTAGTCTCCATTTCCCCAACCGCTTCGTTCCACGTTTTGTTTGTAGGTACGTCCTTGTCATCATACGAAGCTACCTCGTTGCCATCAGCACAAGCCACGTCAAGCATGGCCCTCGCGATCACCGCGTTTGTCCGCGGGGTGTACAACGACAAGTCACTAGCGCGTTCAGTCAGGCCAAACCCTGGGGAGTCGTGCGCGACGGCAATTGCGTTTAGCGTCTCCGCCAGCGGCGCTAAAGCCGAGCGCTCCCACGAGTACGCGTTCGCCCCGAACCCGTGCACGCAAGAGATGGCGATTTTGATATCGGTGTCGTTTCCATTGTCTTTTCCTTTGTCTCCAATGTCTTTTCCTTTGTCATTTCCTTTGGCCGTTCGTTTCTTGTAATGTACGTTCAATCCGTCGACGTTTACGAAAAGCGAATCGGCATCACCCGCCGCTTCGGCGCTGAGTAACCGTCCTTGTTCCTGTACCTCCTCCAGCACGTTCCGGACCACCCAGAAAACCGCCGCGCCCACGATGGCGAAAGAAACCATCTCCAAAATCAAAACCTTGAACGTCATGGCGTAGTGCGTTAGGTGGAACTTCGAATACAGCACGGCGTACGCCACCACGGCGGCCCAGGAAACGACCACGCACGAAACCAACCCCGGGATGGTGAGCTTCGGGGTGAAGTCCAGGTCCAGGTTTGGGTATAAACGCGGGGAGTTTGCGTACGGGTCTTCTTCTTCTTGTGCTGGTTCCGGACTTGGTGCGGGCATCGCGGGAGATGCCGCGTGCGTGACGATTGACGACGCACGGCGTGATGACGCGTGAGACGCACCGACTCCATTCGTTTTGAAAGTCTTGGAGGACACGAAGACTTTTGACGACACCGCCGCGCTGGGAATGAACCCGCGCGCGACGGATGACTTACCGCGCACCGCGACGCGCGCACGCGTGGGACCGGCGGTGAAGCCCCCAGAAGGGGCGAGCACGGCGGGAGTGGCGCGAAGCATGGAGTTGTGATCGCGCTCGGGTCTGAGTTTTGATGAGATACGGAAATATGGATATCAGATAATCCCAAAAGAACTTCCCGGGCTCGTCCAAGGACGAGGCCACCACAACGCATCACGATGGCGAGCTGCGTTTCCTTCGCCGCGACGGTGGTGTCGCGACGTTGTCGTGTGCGTTATCCCGGGGGCGCGGCTGTATCACGCACGGGCGGGACGTCGTCGTCGTACCCGAGTCGAACGAACTCATTTGCCTCGACATCGGCACGCGCGTCGTCGTCGTCGTCGTCGTCGTCATCGTCATCGTCCATCGAGGTGATCACGTTCGACCTGGATGACACGCTGTGGCCCACCGGCCCGGTGGTAACCGCGGCAAACCAGGCGTTCGTGAGTTACTGCCAAGCACGCATACCAGGCTTTCCCGACTGTGATGGCGTGAACGAGTACATGAAACGCGTACGCCAGGAACGCATGGATGAGGCGTTGGCAAAAAGAACCAAACACTACCCGCTTTCGTTCGCGTCCTTGAGGATCGCGGCCGGGTACGCCGCCGCGATTGATCAAGGGTGCCCACCACACGACGCCATCGCGGTCGTGGCGCGCGGGTACCACATCGCGTGGATCCCCGCGCGGGGAAAAGCAGCGCAGGCGCATTTGTTCCCGGGCGTGCACGAGTGTTTCAAAGCGCTGCGGCAAAACTACCCTGACGCGGTGATAGGATCCATCACGAACGGGCTGGGAAGCGCGGCAGGCGCGGGGTTGGGTAAATATTTCGACTTTGAAATATCAGCTGACGCGGCGCTTGATGAAGAAATCGGGCTTCATGACGAATTCGCGCGGAAGCCGGGGTTGTACGCGTACGAACAATCGGTGCGACGCATTCGGGAAATCAAAGGCGACGCTTTGTTGACAATAAATCACGAAAAGTGGATTCACGTCGGGGACGACGTGGTCAACGATTGTCAGTTCGCCAAGAGCTTCGGGGCGAAAACCGTGTTGATCGCGGTCCTAGGGGTCACGCCGTACCAACCAGGAGGGGGCCTCGCGGACGACACGGCGAGGAAAGAACAAACGCTCGAGTTGGAAAAAATAGTAGACGCCACCCTCGCGTCCGTCGGGGAGTTGCCGGAACTGCTGAAACGGTGGTCTTGATTTTACTAGGGTAACTAAACATGTACTCAATGTTACGTATTATTTCTTTTGTCACTAAACCGGCCCTTATCTTCTCACGGCATCGTTGTCTTGTGTTCGCGCACCCATGCCGCGACATCGACGTGTTGTGCACGCGTCGCCACCGCTTCGTAAATACGCCAAATCCACGGACAGCCGTTCGCGCGCAACCACTGTAGCGCCTCGAGGTACCCACCCTCTGCCGCAGTCCCGCACGTATACACGTCCCACGGGCAGCCGTTCGCGTGCAACCACTGTATCACCATGAGGTGACCGTTCATTGCCGCCCTCATGCACGTGTCCTCGTTCCACCGGCAAAAACCGTTCGCGCGCGCCCACTGCAGCACCTCGAGCTGTCCGCCCAACGCCGCAAATTTACACACCACCGACTTATTCAGACGACCTTTCTGGAGCATGTGCTTAAACGTATCTAAGTACCCTGAACGTGCAGCTTGCACAGTATTCATCTGCCCTACCGAAATCCCCGTCGCATTCACCGCGTCGCGCATCGCGTGACTCACCGCGCGAAGCCGCGCGAGAACGATGGGGTCGGTGTCAGATCTGAGAATGTGCGTGACCACGACTTCTTGGGGAAGGCCGGGGAAGGCCTCTTGCGGGGAGGATTGGTGCGCGGGTGTCGCGGCATCACCTCCCGTGGGATTATCGGGAAAATGTGTTGAGTTGGAGGACATCGCGGAAACCGTCGCGGGGAATTCGAACGTGGAGGGACTGTGTGCGCGGGGGTGTGTCGTTGCTTTTTTTCGGCGTTTATTACGAGGACAAAAGAAAGCAAATTAAAAATCCATGGGGGAAAAAGGCATCACTTTGTGAACGCGCACCGTCCGCGTTCAGAGACCCCGGCGAAGGCGAGACGAGGAGAGGAACTTTCAAGGCAGGAGTAGCTCCGTAAGTAAGTAGTTCGATCAGAACGTCCGCGCCGCGTGGCGTCGGTTTCGTGTTACAACACCGCTACACACAGCAGGCGTTCATTCTTTCTTTTTTCTTTTTCTGAGCTTTTTAGCGGGCCAAGGCAAGCCCTAGCCCCGCTTCGTCTTTGGAAAAAACGCGCGTCTCGTCCCCGGCTTGGAGCCGGCGATCAGGCGTTGAGCAGGTCGTAGTCGTCCAACTTGTCGTTGTACGCGGCGACCTTGCGTTTAATTTTGGACGTGTCCACCCAGGTCACGAAGTCCTCGAAGTTCCGGGTTACGAGGTACGCCGGATCGGTGACCGTTTCCGGCCCAACACGAACGTGCCCTTGTTCCACGAAAGTCACCGCTTCTCGCAAGGTTTCCGCCATCTTGAGGCGGACCATGATCACGGAAAGCCGTCGGCGGCAGAACGACGACGTTGATAGTTTGTCGCACAACCCCAGGCTCTTCTTTGTGGGCGTGACGCCCATGTCGTAGAGCTTGGCGAGTAAGTTGTCGGTGAGTTCAAGACGCGCGGGGTCACGGGGATCCAGCTGCTTCAGCATGTTCACAAGCTTCGTCACCATGCCGCACATGTTGTTGTACTTCTTGTAGTCGTCGCGGTCCTGCAGGTGGTACCTGCGGATCACTTCGACTTCGCGGTGGTTGTGCTCGTTCTTCCATTGCAGGAAGTTGACCTTCTTGAGGAGCTTCTTTTCGTGGAACTTGAGCTGCCGCATCGCGAGGGGTGGTTAAGTACCGCCGGGCGAGAGCCGCGTCGTTCGTCTAGGGTTCGGAAACGATCACACCACCGGAGGTGTGCCTCGTGGGTCCGCTAAGCTTGAGTAAACGTGTCTACCTGAAACCGATTACTTGCTGCGCTGCCTCATCTTCCTGCGCTTGCGCTTGAGACGGCGGGTACGCTTTTTCTTCCACTTAGCGCGCATCGAAGCAGCTGCACGTGCTGCGGAGGTGGAAGTGATCGCGGGGACACGCGGACGCGATGTTTTGAAGCGGGGCGAAAAAATTGCGCAGCAAAGTTGGGAGGGGCGCTTTCTTTTCAACTGCCAATACTGGTTTCAACAACGCCGGTGGATTTGCGTCACCGATGGCGCGGTCGGTCAAAGTGTGTGCGCGTCGCTCAACCCTGGCAGGCGCGTCGCGCCTATCGCCTACGTCTCTTCGTCGTCGTCGCGTCACGTATCGCGTTATTATTCGAAGAATTTCGCCTGTCACGCCCCATTTCCCCCGCCCCGCCTCGCGCCCCTCGCGGGCCATGGGGTTCCCTCTTGCGGACGTGCTGACAAGCGACGACCTGATTGAGGAGTTCGCGTGCAAGATATGCACCGAGCTCGTGGAGTACACCAAGTGCTCGTACACCAAATGCGGACACGTGTTTTGTTCGTCGTGTCTTGGCAAGTGGATGGCGCGGGCGGGAACGTCCTGGGACGAGGCGCGCGAGGACGCGGCGATGAACGGGACGAACCCGGTGGTCGGTACGCGATGTCCCACTTGCAACACAGGTATTGAGCGCAACACTGTGAGTGACTTGAAACTCGCGTCGCCCCTGGCCTGGCGCTTGTTAGGCCGGGTGAAGGTACGATGCCCGACGCACACGAGGACGCACTGCGGATGGCAAGGCGACTTTTCCGAAGTCGACGCGCACCTCACGGACTCAAAGTCGCACACCGGTAACGGGTCCCGAGAAAAAGCACCGCGAACGGAAGGAACAGACGCGTGCGCGGATGACCAAAATGAAACCGACGCTACGACGAACGCGGAGGCGCTGAAGGAACAAGGGAACGCCAAGTTCAGCGCGAAAGCGTTCAAGGAGGCTATTCAGTTGTACAGCAAGGCGATTTCCGTGGCGGAGCAGAGCGTCGCGAACGCCGGCGCCGACCGCACGCACATCGCATCCTACTACAGCAACCGAGCCGCTGCGTGGCTGCACGTGGGCGCGCACAAGGAGTGCGTCGAGGATTGCAGGAAGGCGCTCGTGATGGACGAGCTTCATGTCAAGGCGCATTTGCGTTTAGTAAAAGCGCTTTGCGAATCGAGCGACGTTTCGGGGGCGTCGTACGCCGCCGCGGTGGCGCTTAAGAAAGTCCCTTTGAATCGAGAAATCGCACAAGTAGCGACGACTGTGGAGATGCTGGCGGCGTACTTAGCCGAGGGAGAAAAACAGCTCGACGAAAACGACCCGGTCGGGGCTTTGGAGACGTTCACGCACGCGAACGACGCGGTGCCGTGCGCCGTGGCTACTTTGGGTATCGCTAAATCGGAAATCTTGTTAGGCCAGTGCGACCGCGCATCACGAACGACGTTACAGGTCATAAAGCGCGACAGCGGGAACAGTAGCGCGTACACAACCAGGGGCCACGCTTTGTGCTTGGCGGACGATTTCGATCAAGGCCTGAAACACTTGAAAGAAGCGTTGCGCCTCGATCCCGACCACCGCGACGCGCAACGTATTTTTCGCAAGATGAAGAAAACGTTCGCGAGTTTAGGGAAAGCGCGTGAGGCGGTGAAGGTCCGGGATTTTGAACAAGCGGAGACCGCGTACACGGACGCGATTTCCATCTCAGAAGCGCCGGAAAAGTCTCCCCTGTTCGCGGTGACCCTGGGCGAGCGCGGGAACGTTTTCCTAAGGGTCAAGAAATTTGACGACGCGATTTCAGATTGTACGTGTTGCGTTTCCCAAATCAGGCGGCACCGGCCGTTTGATGCCACGTATGGAGTGCAGTTAGCAAGTGCTACCACCACGATAAGTGCACCTGAAAACAAGACTGCCTGTTCACCGTGCGTATCGCCCAACACAGGACGGAAGAGACTGACACTTTTCGTGGACAATCACAGGTGAGCGCGCCATCGACGCGCGGGAGGACCACAAGTACGCGTACTACGTGTTGGCCAACGCTTTGCTTTCGCTTGGCAAACCCGAGGAGGCTGCCTCGAGATTAAAAATCATACACGAGATCGACCCGGGCGACGAAACCGCCAGGCGGCACTACGAAAAAGCGCTCTTCGAAGTGCGCAAGGCGAAGCGCCCGCGGTACTACGAAGTCCTTGGGGTTTCGTCCGTCGCGTCGGTTCCGGAAATCAAACAGGCGTACAAACAGCGGTGCATGCAGTGGCACCCCGATAGGCTCGCGCTTGCGAGTGACGAAGAGAAAGCGGTCGCGGAGGAGAACTTCAAATCCCTAGGCGAGGCGCTTGAAATCATGGAGGACCCGATGAAGCGGAAACTGTACGACGAGGGGTATGACAAAGGCGCGATTGTGGAACGCGCCGAGGCGGCGAGGAGGGCGGCGCACAGAGGGGGGCACGGGTGCGGCAGCGGGGGGGGAGGGTGTTGCTGAGTTAAGTGGTAACTTCCTAAGTTATACCACGTGCCGTGCTTCCTATGGCGCTGACGTTGCGTTGCTAGAGTTTACTCTTGTGAGTTTAATCGTTTCAATTTGCTGATATGTAATTATGGTACAACTACTTGCGTGGGGTAAGAAACATGCGAACTACGTCGGTCACGCGGGCACCCGCGGCGAGTTTAATACCTCGTAGGTACTTAAGTCGACGCTAGCGTCCTCGCGCGCGCCGTCGGCCGTCCGTCCGCATCCTTCCCACCCGCGTCGCGATATAATTCTTTCTAATTCCATCGGTTCAATGGGTACTTGGTATACACGCGCGCGTCGTGACCCGCGGTCGGCTCCGTAATAATGCCGACGTCCACGTCACTCCACGCGTTTTTATTCGTTCTAATTCTTGCTAACTTTATTCTTAAATGTTTACGCACGAGTCCCGTAAACCAGTGCCTTACTGCGCCGCGAGTGCCGCTGCGAAGTGCATGTGCGTTTCGTACATCGCGAAAAGCTCGCGCTGCATCGCCGCGTGCTGCGCCGAAGCTCGCGCCGCTTGGTCCGCGGCGACAAGAGCGCTCGTCTCCGCGTCGCGCGCTCTGGGCGGCGGCGCGCTTTGCACTTCGTCGTCGTCGCCGTCGTCGTCCTCTCCGTCGTGTCTTTGACCATCGCTATCCATCACAGCGTCGTCCACGCTCCCGTCCGCGGCTCCTGCTCCGCCGGCGTTGTATTCGCTCCCGGGAGGCGTGCTGGGCGGCGCCGGGGCGTTTGACGCGTCCCGTTTCTGCGTCAACCTGGACGGGCGGTGCGCGGTACCGGTATGGGCATTTAGTCTGGCAACGCCCACTTCCGTCCCGTCGCCAGCCGTCTCCGCGGTGCACAGCGCCGCGACTTCGCGTCGGTCCTCAAACGCGCCGTGCAGGTGTTTCACGACGCCGGCGCCGAAAAAGGCGTGACCGGTCAATCCCCCAAACTCAAGGCCCATCCCTAGCCCCACGCCCCTGGCGAGCCGTCCAGCCATCACCTCGGTGGACCTCCACCGTTGTTCGCACGCGCTCCGGACGCGCTCCACGGCGCTCCATGTTTGTTCAGAGATTTCACGAGGCCACACGTTCCTGGCGCCCGCCCGTAGGGCTTCGTCGTGCACCATATCCGCGGGGAGCCCGCGTACGGCGCGCGTGATCCTGAAGCACGCGATCAAAAGCGCCCGCGTGTCCCTTCGGAACTGCGTGGGGTACATGTGGTGCACGGCCCGCGACCACAGCAGGGGGGTGCCCGCTTCCGCGCGTTCCAACACCGCGTCCACGGCGAGCCGCGCTTTGGCTTTCGCCGCGGCGGCGAGAGAGAGAGACTCGTCGTCGCCGTTCTCGGCCTTGTCGCCCCCCGTAACAGCGGTTGTCCGGCTGTTTTGCTCGCGCTCGTAACACTCCCGCG
>Ga0307488_10004699_pt1 | contig 11373 bp, 11 predicted proteins | sample SB02metaG_FD_202248 | JGI IMG/M metagenome (GOLD analysis project Ga0307488, IMG submission 202248) | Sea-ice brine microbial communities from Beaufort Sea near Barrow, Alaska, United States - SB 0.2 | ecosystem: Environmental > Aquatic > Marine > Coastal | place: USA: Alaska | collected...
CAAAGAGTTATCTTTTGGTGTTGAAGTAGGTAATTTTGAAATGGCAGAAGTTAATGAAGATACTAACTATCTACAGTTCTCTGCTAAATATGTTTTATAAGTATATTTGACAACAGTTCCAACCTTGTGTTTCGACCTCTTTTGAGGTTGTTGGGGAAGTATATGCTTCCCCTTTTTTCGCCTCACTATATACTTGATTTTTTAATCACACGCATTACTGTTTCAACTTAGCAAAAGCATCGGCAAAGGCATTACCCATGGCGGCATTTTCTGACTCTTTAGCTTTATTGACTGGTCTAGAACGTTCTTGTTGTGATTTTTTTTGAGGCAGTTTGTTGGTACCCCTTGCCGACTTTTCAACTTTATTTTTTTGTTCATTCTCGTTTTTTCTAGTTGGGTTAGCATCATCTAAACGCATTGTTAAACTAATACGTTTACGAGCTGAGTCTACTTCAACAACTTTCACTTTAACAACATCACCTGCTTTGACAATTTCTCTGGGATCACTAACAAACTTATTCGTTAATGACGAAATATGTACTAAGCCGTCTTGATGAACCCCAATATCAACAAAGGCACCAAAATTAGCGACATTAGAAATAACCCCTTCTAAGATCATACCTATAGTTAAATCAGCAACAGTATTAACGCCGTCTTTAAATACTGCGGTTTTAAATTCAGGGCGAGGATCTCGACTTGGTTTTTCTAATTCATTGATAATGTCTTTTACTGTGAGTTCACCAAAACTACTATTGATCAATTGGTCAGCAATATCACTACTATCAATTTTATTTAACTGCTCACTGTTACCAAGCACGGATTGCATATCAATATTGAGTTTAGCAATGATAGCCTCAACAACTGGGTAAGTTTCTGGGTGAACACCCGACATATCTAAAGGGTTCTTTCCATCAGTAATCCTTAAAAAACCGGCGGCTTGCTCAAAGGCTTTTGGTCCCAAACGTGGAACTTTTTTCAATTCTTTGCGGTCATTAAATCGGCCATGCTCATCACGATAATTCACTATGTTTTGCGCCATGGTTTTGTTTAAGCCCGAAACACGTGTAAGCAGCGCAGCCGATGCACTGTTTAAGTCAACACCTACGGCATTTACACAATCTTCAATAACATTATCAAGGGATTGAATTAACTGACTTTGACTGACATCATGCTGGTATTGGCCAACACCGATAGCTTTAGGGTCAATTTTAACTAATTCTGCTAACGGGTCTTGAAGACGACGAGCAATAGATACCGCACCTCTTATAGAGACGTCTAAGTCAGGAAACTCATTAGCCGCAAATTCTGATGCTGAATAAACTGAAGCGCCAGCTTCACTAATGATGATTTTAGTTAATTTAATCGTAGGCTTATCTGATGATTGATCAACTAATTTTTCTGATAAGGCGGTGATTACCTCACCAATAAGCTTATCACTTTCTCTTGAACCCGTACCATTCCCTATCGCGACTAATTCAACTTTATGTTGTTGACACAAATTAACTAGGGTGCGAACAGATTTGTCCCAATGATTTTGGGGGGCGTGAGGGAAAATAGTAGCGGTTTGTAATAATTTCCCCGTACCATCAACAACAGCAATTTTACAGCCAGTGCGCATACCAGGATCTAAACCTAAAGTGGTTTTAGCCCCTGCTGGAGCAGCCATTAATAAATCACTTAAATTGCTAGCAAATACTTTAATTGCTTCAACTTCGGCTTGTTCTCTGAGATTGCCCAATAAATCAGTCTCTAACGCTTGAGACAATTTAGTTTTCCAAGCGCTTCTAACGACTTTAGCTAAAAAGGCTGCCCCGGCTTGTGAGTTGAGTCGTAAATTATAATGTTCGCTAATAAGTTGCTCAGCGCTTGAGTAACTATTAGCTTCTTGCCCGGGATCAACATCAATATGCAACTTTAAAAAACCTTCGTTTCGACCACGTAGCATGGCTAGCATTCGGTGAGAAGGTACTGTCCTTAATTTCTCAGCATGGACAAAATAATCTTTAAACTTAGTACCTTCTTGACTTTTTCCTTTGACAACTTTACTGCTGAGGTGTGCTTGTTTTAATAAATGTTTGCGTAGCTTTTGTAATAAATTAGCGTCTTCAGCAAATCGTTCGATAAGAATGGCAAGTACACCGTCAAGTACTGATTTATCATCAACAAAGCCAGCCTCTGCATTAATAAAGTTTTGAGCTTCATCTGTCGGTACTAATAACCAATCTTGATACAGCTTATTAGCTAAGGGTTTGAGACCTGCTTCAATGGCAATTTGACCTTTAGTTCGGCGTTTAGGTCGGTATGGAAGATATAGATCTTCTAAACGTGTTTTGTTATCTGCTTGTTCTATCTCTTTTCTTAACGAGACTGACAAATTACCTTGTTGTTCAATATTAGTTAAAATCAGTTTACGGCGGTCTGCTAACTCACGTAGATAAGCCAATCGCTGATCAAGATGACGTAAATGATTATCATCTAACCCATTAGTGAGTTCTTTTCGATAACGGGCAATAAATGGCACAGTAGCACCGTCATCTAATAAACTGATCGCTGATGTTATTTGTGATGTTTGTACATTAAGTTCTTGAGCTATTTGTTCAGCGATTGAAATCATTGAGTTGAAAATCCGCGGTGAGTCATCTTTAAATTAACTGCATTCTATCAGTAATTTTGATGAAATGTAGCCCTGACTATTTAACACTAAATAAATGATCATAGCTCAACGATTAATTATGATGGTGTGATTAATCTAACTACTAGCATTGATGTCGATGACTAGCGCGTGTTGATCTTTCATCTAGATTCAAATCCACTTACAATGTCGTTAACCGTTTATATTTTGACTAAAGCAATTAATGAAAAAATCTAACTACATTACTCGAACTGGCTGGGAACGTCTCGATCAAGAGCTTAAGTTTCTTTGGAAAGATGAACGACCCAGAATTACCCGTTCGGTTTCCGAAGCGGCCGCCCAAGGTGATCGTAGTGAAAATGCTGAATATATTTATGGTAAGAAGCGGTTACGTGAAATAGACCGAAGAGTACGGTTTTTAATGAAACGTCTCGATGAACTCAACATTGTCTACCCTGAAAAACAGCAAGAAGGCAAAGTGTACTTTGGCGCTTGGGTGACTTTAATCAACGAAGAAGATGAAACAAAAATTTATCGACTCGTTGGCCCGGATGAATGGGACGTAAAACAAGGTGATATCAGTATTGATTCTCCGATGGCAAGGGCCTTGCTAGGTAAACAAATAGATGATGAGGTTGTTGTAAAAACGCCAGAAGGCGAAAAAGTCTTTGATGTGCTAGCTATTTGTTACAAAGCAAAATAAAGAGTCTTAAAGTAAGTATTCTTGCTATCATGCACAACAAAATAACTACAATGGATATGAGATACATCGTGAATAAAAGTATTATCACTAACTTTATCGCTTTAGTTTGCACTTTAATTGGCTACTTTTTCGATCAGCATTTAGTCTTTACTATAGGTTTGTTTGCACTTTCTGGCGCTATTACCAACTGGTTGGCGGTGCATATGTTATTTGAAAAAGTACCCGGATTATACGGTTCTGGTGTAATCCCCGCCCGTTTTCAAGATTTCAAAGCCGGCATTCGTAGCTTAATGATGGAACAGTTCTTTACTAAAGAAAACATTGATCGCTTTTTATCTGACAGCTCAGGTAAAGCAAGTACTTTAGACTTAGCACCGGTTATTGCTAAAGTAGACCTCACTCCCGCATTCGATAGCCTGGTTGATGTTATCGAAAACTCTTCTTTCGGCGGTATGTTAGCCATGGTCGGTGGAACTGAGGCCTTAACACCATTAAAAGAACCTTTTATCCAAAGAATGAAAGTTACTGTCACCGAAATCACACAAAGTACAGAATTTAATGCCATGTTACGTGATGAACTTGAACAGTCTGATGTTATCAATGGTATGCAAGACAAAGTCAGTAATATTATTGAACAGCGGTTGAATGAATTAACACCCGAGTTAGTAAAAAACATTATTCAAACGATGATTAGAAAACACTTAGGTTGGTTAGTAGTTTGGGGCGGGATTTTTGGTGGGGCTATTGGTTTAATTGCAGCGCTAACGAATAACTTCTAATAACGTTCCATAAGTCAGATAGCAGCTTCATTTAACTGAGCGAAGCTGCTCAACAATAAAACGTTAAAAGTTTACCTTAATTCGGTGATGATAATCCCAAGCAAGGGTTATCCCTCGCGCAAGAAGAAATATAGACAAGGCAGCCCATAAGGCATGGTTGCCATATCCTTTTAGCATAAACCAGATGGGAAAAAAACCTGCGAAGGTTGCAATAACCATACTGTTTCGCATTGCTTTAGCCTGCATTAGTCCTATATAAATGCCATCAAACAAATAACACCAACAACCAAGTACCGGTAAAATCATTACCCAAAAAAGGTATTGATTAGTAAAGGCTATCACTTCTTCGATATCAGTTATCCAAGTCACCAAAATTTTACCCGCAAAGACAAACAACAATGAGTAACTCAAGGCGAATATTGCTGTCCAAAATAAGGAAATACGCACAGTGGTCTTTAATGCAAGATAATCTTTTGCACCCTTAGCTTTACCAACCATAGCTTCAACAGCGTTGGCTATGCCATCTAAACCAAACGAAATAAGTAAAACAAAATTCATTAAAATAGCATTAGCGGCTACCGCATTATCACCTAACCTAGCCCCCTGAAAAGTAATAAAAACAAAGCAAAGTTCCAAACATAAGGTTCTAATTAAAATGTCTCGATTTAATTTAAAATAGGCCAATAATTCATTTTTTTCAAATACGGCTATAATCCATTCTCTTTTTACACTCACTACCCGCTTTATTGCCTCATTAAATTTAGCAACGATCACTATAAGACCAAGTATTAGGCCAGAATATTCAGCAATTAATGTCGCTATTGCTATACCTTTAACTTCCCAACCTAGTACCAACACAAACAATAAATCTAACGTTAAATTAACCAGGTTAGTAAATATGAGTAACCACATTACTGTCTTCGTTTGATGATTACCTAATAGCCATCCTAAAATCACCAAGTTAGCCAGTGCCGCTGGCAAACCCCAAATACGGATATCACTGTACTGACGGGCATAAAACTGAACTTGCTCTGAGCCTCCAGCAAGAAATAGCGCACCATCTAAATAAAAAATCTGGCAAACTATTAAAGTTAATCCCACTAAAGAGGCAACTAAAATACCTCGAAATAAAATAATAATACCCAGTCGACTATCTTGTGATCCAAAAGCTTGGGCGGCTAAACCTGTAGTAGACATCCTTAAAAAGCCACAGAGCCAAGTAATAAAGGTAATCACCATGGCGCCAACCGTTGCACCACCTAAATAATAAGCATGATCTAAATGACCAATAACGGCGGTATCGACTAAACCAAGTAATGGTACCGTTATATTTGAAAAAATCATTGGCAATGCCAATAAAAATAAACTTTTATGCTGTGCTAAATTTTTTATATGAAACAATGACTTTCCTAAGATGTTGCATAAACGCGAAACTGGGGTAAAATATCTGCTGTTTTGTATTATAAAACGCTATTTTTTTAATCTCTACAAATGACTAATACGAGTATAAGGTTCTCCCAGTGCGAAATACGCTATTCATTGTACTTCTATTTTCGCTAAGCTTTCATAGCGCAGCCGCCGTTATTCTTCAATATCACCATGTAAGTGATACCACGCCGAAAAGTACCAGTATTTCTCCTGCTCAATTTGAAGTGCATTTACATTATCTTAGAGATAATAATTTTACTGTCGTGCCATTATCTCAATTAATCAATGCTATTAAAAGACAGCAACCCTTAAAGGATAAAACTGTTGCTATAACCTTTGATGACGCTTATCAAGATAATGTCACGTTTGCTAAACCGCTACTCAACAAATTTGACTACCCTTATACTATTTTTGTTAACCCCAGCATTATCAACCGGCAAGCAAAAAACTACCTTTCATGGGAGCAATTAAAAGCTTTAGCTGATGAGGGTGTAATTATTGCCAACCATGGCTATGCTCATGACTCTATGGCAAGAGTGCCAGATGAACTGAGTCAAAACCAATGGTTAGAACACTATGGTCAATTACTTCTCGACTCAGAAAAAATTATTGAACAAAAAACAGGCCAAAGTTGGCGTTATTTTGCTTACCCTTACGGTGAATATTCGCTATTGAGTCAGCAATGGATCAAAACAAATAATTTTATCGCTTTTACCCAACAATCTGGAGCCGTTGGCTTAACCACTGATTTATCAATTATCCCTCGATTTCCAGCGTCACAACCCTACGATAAAATATTAGGTCTTCGCAATAAACTTAACTCCCTGCCTTTAAATATCCGTTCAACTGGTCAAAATGCTAACACCATTTTTAAGCATAAAAGCAAGACTGCCATTCGTTTTAATGTTGCTGTGGATGATTTTAAAAAGTCCCAACTAACGTGTTATATTTCTGGCCTAGGTCGTCAAGCGATTGAATGGCATGGAGATAATAGCTTCACTATTAATTTTAGCGCTGACCTACCCACCGGTAGAGTCAGGTGTAATTGTACCGCACCAAGTATCAGTCAACCTGAACGTTATTATTGGTATTCAAAGCCTTGGTTTATTTTAGCAAAAAGTGGCGAGTGGTATCCTCTGTAATCAATAATACCATGAGCACAATAATTGAAGTGATTATTTAAGGGCCTTTAATAAAGTCGCTGAGTCTAATGGGTAATAAATGTAATAAGCAGAGATAATCTCTGCTTATTTTAGCATTTAAGCCTAGTGGAATTGGTTGTTAAACAACCAGCAGTTTAGTTATACAGCCGTACTATTTTTTCAAAATCACTGATAAGTTTTTCGCCATCAATACTAGGTACTTCTCCAATTTCTTGCTTTGGTTTAAATATCGCGGCAATTTTTCCATCAGGATTGATAAGCACCATAGAAGCGCTATGATCAACTAAGTATTCTCCCGTATTACTCGTGTTTTTATTATCAGTAATCGCATACATTAAGCCCATATTACGAGCGAAAGGAAAAAGTAAACCATGATCGCCTCTAAGTGCTTTAAATTCTTTATTAAAATAAGCAATATATTGCGCTAACTTTTCTTGAGTATCACGTTGGGGATCGGCAGTAACTAGTAATACTTGGTTTTTAGCAATTGCGGTTAAATCATCATAAATAAAGTTTAATTCTTGCAACGTTGTTGGGCAAACATCCGGACAAGAGGTGTAACCCAAAAAAACCCAAGACCACTGACCTTCTACCTGAGTATTAGTAAACAAATTCCCTTGATGATCAGTTAACTGAAAAGGCTTTATTACTCTGGGTTGCTGATAATAAAGAGCATGTTCAGGTTGCACTAAATAAAACGATTTATAAAAACCTAAAAGGCCGGCAGCAAGTGCGACCGAGCCAACAATAATATAAAGTAATTTATTCACTATTTTTGCTCATCCTTAATTTAACGGTAAGATGTAATGGTCTAATAACAAAACAATAAATAAAACCATCAAGTGAACAATAGAGAATTTAAAGGTATCCATCGCGGTATTTTCATCAGCATTAAATTTCAGCTTCCACGCGTACATGAAAAAGACCAAATTGAGCACCACTGCGCCAATTAAATAGATCCAACTACTCATACCAACTAAATAGGGTAAAAGGCCAACAACAAATAACAATACGGTATATAACAGTATTTGAGTTTTAGTAAAATTAACACCGTGGGTCACTGGTAACATTGGTATATTCACCTTGGCATATTCATTCTTGCGATGAATAGCTAACGCCCAAAAATGAGGTGGTGTCCAAGTAAAAACCAATAATACGAGTAGTAACGCATGAGGGTGAATTTCATTGGTCATTGCTGTCCAGCCCAACAAAGGTGGAATGGCACCAGCTAAACCACCGATAGTAATATTTTGTGGGGTCGCCCTTTTTAAGTAAAGAGTATAGACAAAGCTATAACCTACTAAACCAGAAAAAGTAAGCCATGCGGTTAACGGGTTGACTAAACCATAAAGCATAACAAAACCAATAATGGCGATAGTTGCAGCAAAAACAATGGCGTTGTTAATCGTTATTTTCCCACCAGGCAAAGGCCTGTTGTGTGTACGGCCCATAACAGCGTCAATTTTCTCATCAACAATATGGTTAATTGCTGCAGCAGCTGATGACAATAAACCAATACCTAACATTGCGGGTATAAAGAGTTCCCATGGCAGCGCACCAGGCACAGATAAACTCATACCGACGACGGCTGTTAATACTAATAAAGCAACAACACGTGGTTTAGTTATCTCATAATAAGCGCTGCACTTACTCATAAATGTGATTTTCGTTTCATCTTTTGCATTGATTGATAATGCTGAAGAGTCACTCATATAAATTCCTTTAAAATCTTAAATTTTTCGACGAAGACTGTAAGTCAACATGATCAGCGAGAGCATCAATAAAGCCGCAACTATGTTATGACCGACTGCAACCCCCAGTGGTAATGAAAACCAAATATTACTTATACCCAAACTTATTTGCGTCACCAACAAAACAGCTAAAACCACTGATAATTTTTTGAAAAAGACTGTTTGAGATTTTATAAAAACCATTAGCGCTAACCAAGCTAAATATAAAGAGGTCACAATGGCACCGATACGATGGACCACATGAATAGTTAACCGTTCATTGTGATCTAAATGACCAAATTCATAGGTCTCTTTTTCAGGAGGAATGAGATCAAAAGAGTCCTCAAATGTTAAACGCTCCACCCAACCGGACTGGCAAATAGGTAACTCAGTACAAGTTAATGCCGCATAGTTCGAAGATGTCCAACCACCCAGCGCTATTTGCGCCGTTAAAATCACTATCCCTATCAAACCATAGCGACCGTATTTTTTCACTGAAAAATCACCCGTTGCTAACCGATAGGGATTAAGCCTAAGGTAAAGTAAAAAGAGCAGACATAGGGTAGTGAAACCACCTAATAAATGCCCCATAACGACAATCGGCATCAATTTCATTGTTACTGTCCACATACCTAAAGCTGCTTGAAAGATAACAATAACTAAAATTAATAGTGGCAGGCGAAGCGGTGTACCTTGCCTGCGATTCCTAAAGGACAAAAATGCAATGGCCAGAATTAATAGACCTAAAGCGCCAGCAAAGTAGCGATGGATCATTTCATTCCATGCTTTTTCTGGGTCAACCACTTGATCAGGAAAAGCCTGCTTGGCTTTGTCTAATTGTTCGGCACTTACTGGTACATCTATCATTCCATAGCAACCAGGCCAATCAGGACAGCCTAAGCCCGCATGTGTAAGGCGTGCATAAGCGCCTAAACTGACCACAACGATGGCAAGTAAAATACTGATTAAAACAAGTTGTCTAATAGCTAATTTATTTTGATTATACATTTAGCCAATCCTCGAGTATTTTAGTAATTTTTTCATATCGGCCAAAATTTGTTTGCCAAAATCTGATAATTCAGACTTTTTTTCAGGGATCGAGTGAGTTAAAAAAACATTACCTTGGGGATCTACGACTAATATCTGTGGACGGTCTAACATCTCTTTAGCTAAACTTGGCATGGCTATTAATTGCCATTGACTGTCGTTTAAACGTAATTTCTGCTTTGATGATAGTCCTTGGCTAAGTGCAACAGGGGTTACTCTCGGCATTCCTGACCCTAAGGCTACATAACTATTGTGAACATCCTCAAGTGTTTGTTCACAATGGCCACCACAGCTTTCTGGCATCGCAAAAAGGATTAACCATTGATCATCAAAGTCAGAGGTATTTAATCCCAATTTTTCTAGTGTTAACTCCCCTTCAATTAACTGACCTTGGTTAGTAACACCATAGGCTAACCAATCATTCTCTAAAGCAAGTTTTGCCAAAATAACTGGTAAAGCAAAAGCGATTAACATCAAAATAAAACTGCGGCGAGATTTTGCTTTATTTACAGGACCTGATTGTTTTGACTTATTAGCGCTATCATTTACTGAGGTATCATTACTACTCATACGTCCTAACCTTTTTATAGTGTGTCTTCATCATCATCGGTATCTCGACCAGAACGATAACTTGCCCAAATCATTAGTGATAACCATGCAACGGCTAAACTAAACCATTGAAATGCATACGCTCTATGTTTCTCAGGCGGCATAACGATCGGTTTCCAATTTTTTACAAAGCCTAACTCTTCATTCTCATCTAAGTAAACGACAAAGGGCAAGAGTTCAATACCAATCAATGCGGAAAATTTATCAAGTTCTATTTGTTGCACCCGTAAAGGCCACTGATTTATTTTAAAATTCTGCTCAGCAAGCATGATTCCTTTTTCAATAAAACGAATATGCCCCTCAAATTGGAGCGGTCCAACCAATGGCACTACCTTTGGCAGCTCTTGTCTATTAATTGACCCTTGTATCCAGCCTAAGTTAACCAAAATAGCCTTTTCACCCGCTTGAACCACTTGATAAACTCGATAACCTAGTGAACTCTTATTTACCTGATTATCCAATAAAAAAACAATATTGGGAAGAAAACTTCCATCAATGGTCACTGGAAAATCATTAATATAATTAACTTGAGTATTGATTTTTTTTAGCGCTAACACTTTGGGTAAAGAAAGTGAGTTTTGTTGCTTTAATTCAACTATACGGTCAAGTCGTTGCTCTTTTTCTAAAGCCCGAGAACTCTGCCATATACCAAGCTTTACCAAACCAGCAAAAATAACTAAAGTAAAAATTAACCATGGCAGGCGAATATTTGATAAAGTGATTTTAATGCGTTCTGTGGTTGAAAATTTACGGCTTTGCACTTGAATTTTACTTCCTTATTACAACAATCCTACTTAGGAAGGGTTTTAAATGGTATTTAAAATAGTTATCATTGGCTTGCTAGCCTTTATGGTTTACAACTTATTTAAGGCGTTATTATTAATGAATAAAAACGACCCAAATAAACCGTCAATGACTAAATTCATTGGTAGACGACTTTACGTTTCTGTCGCCATCGTTTTATTGTTAGTGGTTGGCTTACTAACAGGGATTATAACGCCAAATCCCCGACCCTATTAACGAAATAATTATATCAACACGTTAACAGTTAAATTTACGCCTATTGTTAACAATAGGCGTAATATCAATCACTATATAATATAAACGAAGACAAATAGCATAACCCATACGACGTCGACAAAGTGCCAATACCAGCTTGCTGATTGAAAAGCAAAGTGCTTCTCTGGTGTAAAATGGCCTTTTAATATTCTAAAGAACATCACTATAAGCATCACGGTACCTAAAGTCACATGCATACCATGAAAGCCAGTCAACAGATAAA
>Ga0307488_10004701_pt1 | contig 11371 bp, 8 predicted proteins | sample SB02metaG_FD_202248 | JGI IMG/M metagenome (GOLD analysis project Ga0307488, IMG submission 202248) | Sea-ice brine microbial communities from Beaufort Sea near Barrow, Alaska, United States - SB 0.2 | ecosystem: Environmental > Aquatic > Marine > Coastal | place: USA: Alaska | collected 2017-05-06
AATCTGTTGATGAAATTGCTAAAAGGCGACGAAGTGGTGCAGGTTCTTTTTTACGAAAATCCGTTTCCGAATACCCCGCCGAAGTACATTCGAATGCGGCTATTTGATTATGAATTTACGACGCGAGAAGAACGACGAAAATCCGGCGATTGGTGGAAACGCTATCGAGCGCGGAACTTTTTGTCACCAGTTTCACTTCGCTCGAATTGATTTGATGACAGACTGCTGGTCGAAACTTGTGGCATAATGTGAGGTTATATCCGTAGGTTCACCCGAAAATTCCAATTTATGAAATTTACCACCTACTTTTTCTGCGCTCTGGTTAGTGTGTGCGAGATGGCTTCCGCTCAGGAAAAAGATGAAGCGGCGGAAAGTTTAGATCAAGCGAGGAAGCTATTTCCTGAATTCCAGAAAACGATGCTTTCGGATCCGGAGAAAGCGAAGAAGTCGTTCGATCCGTTTTTGAAAATGCCGGACGCAATGCAGAAGCGTCTCCAGATTTGGCTTGATACGCAGTGGGCGGAAATGCGACGTGAATACGATCGGGCAACTGGCGGAAGCTCGTCCAGCGGCGGGCCTTCACCGATGCAGAAAAACCGGAAATTGCTCGAGGAGATTCGGAAAATTGGAAGTGAAGATGAGATGAAAAAGAAGCTCAAGGAAAAGGGCTGGGACGCATTGGACGCGCTGTTGCGTTTGACGAAACGATCCGGAGGTCAGTCCGCGGCACCTGCCGGGAGTTCTCAAAAATCAGACCGGTTGCTGAAGGAGCTTTTCGTCATCGGCGATTTTCGTTCCACCATTCGGAGAAACCGGGGGGAGTCTTTTACCGAGCCTTATAAGGAATTGGGCGTGGCGGATCCGAGTGTAGATTCGTCCGAAGTTGAGGTCGCTGCGGTTGATTCAATCGAAGGCGACAGCAAGGCGAAGTCTGTTCTGGCTGCGAATGAGAAAATGAAAGGAGACATTCCAAAGGGAGAATATGAGGGCATTCTTGAAGTGAATCAGTGGCGGATTTCAATGGGATTAAACGCGCTTTTGATCGATCCTAAACTTTGTGAGGCGTCGCGCGATCATTCGAGCGACATGGCGTCGATGGGATTTTTCGCCCATGAAAGTCCGGTCGAAGGCAAAAAACAGCCGTGGGATCGGGCGAAGAATTTTGGAACGACGGCTCGCGCTGAAAATATCGCGATTAATGGGTCGACCCCCGGAGCAAACAAGGCATGGTTTTACAGCCCGGGGCACCACAAAAATATGTTTTCCGGCCACACGTATATTGGCCTTGGGATTAAAGGGCGCCACTACACGCAGCTATTTCGATAAGCGATTTTAACGCTTCAGGCTCTCCATGACTTTGGATGGAGGTGTCCACCCGATGCGCCGTTTTTCGTCGGGTATATATCCGATCGAGAGAATGAACATTCCATTGGCTTCGGCGATTGTCTCGGGTTCTAGATTCACCTGAACCTGAGTGTATCCGTTGCCAAGCCACGTTTCGTAGCCGTTCCATTCGGACTTTTTCAAAACGTTTCCGTTGAGACGAACGTCGACGAGTTCAGGTTTTTGGTAGGGAAGTCGAACTCGAAATCCCATCGCGCAATCAGCGGGGAGGGGAGTGGCATCGAGTGGCTTTTTGCCTTTTTCAAAAGCAAACTTGATCTCTGGGCCTGCATTAACGAATTCCCGAATCGCTTCGGTATTAAAATGCGGACGTTCTTCGAGCCGATCGAGAAATCCTTTCTTATCGTTGTCCAAAAGGTCTGTTGCTTCCTTCGTTGTCGTGATCAGAAACAGGGATCGGCCATCGGTTTGCGGATACAAAACACCGTGTGAAAACGCGGCCTGACGTTGCCAAATTGCCACTCGGGAAAGGCGTCGTTCCGCCATATTTTTTCCAGCCGCCGTCACAAAATGCCCGATGAACGCGTTCATCCGATCGACTGGGTAACCTTCGTTTTTCTCCCCGATCCAAACTTCATTTCCCATCGCGAGCCAGCCTTTGGAACGCTCGACACCGCTTTTTTCCCAACCGATTTCGAGAGCGGCAATGACGGTGTGATATTTCAAATACCCATATTGAGCTGAATAAAAAAATGGGCGGCCACGCCACACTTGACCGGCGACGGGATTTAATGGAAGCCCCCAGAATGCACGCTGGGCATCGGCTTCAAACCGATCGCTCGGAAAACCTGCCGCATTTCCAGCGGCGATCATTTTCTCCGTGATCCGCCAATCCCATGGACGCAGCGAATAATTTGAATACGCTGACGCCGTTATTTCCGTCATGGTTTGCCCTTGATACCGCTCTCGTGTTCCTAGCTGACTTTCGCCGTATTCCTGCAGCCCCGTGCCGTGCAGATCGAGATGCGCCTCGGGCTGGAATTCATCCACGAGTTTTAGAAATGCCATCAGTTCAGGGGCTTTTTCGGGCTCCTTCAACTTCAGGTTTTCGATGTCCCACGCGTTTGTTCCGCCGCCGGTATAGGGATCGAATTTTTGCTCATTGCCAAATCGATCTGTCACGAAATACCCATGTGGGTTCAGAATTGGCATTACCTTCACCACCTGCTTCTTTCGTGTTCCCACGGCCATCGCGTTGTCGCTCACGAGCCATTCAATCAGGTGAAATGCCGCTGTGGTTCCCGATCGCTCCGGCCCGCCGTGCATTGCGGTGATCAGGCTGTGCTGTTTGTTTTCAGCAGGAGATTTGTGATCGGTGATCGTAATCGTATAAACTCCCTGACCGTTCGTGTTTTCCCCTGACCGCTCGACTTCGAGCATCGCGCCGTATTTTTCGTCCCAAAACTTCAGCGTCGCTTCGTATTCAGCTTCAGTGAGGCGATGCGGTGCCGGTTCTTCCCAAATTTTTGGAACCCGGTCGAGATTTTGGGCGTTGACTGAGGCGGCCAAAGCGATGGCGAGAATTGTCAGAATTTTCATTTGTAAGATCGAGCTGGGCAAGGGGCGTCGGAATTGTCCTTTTTTCACGCAGCGCTATTTTTTCTTCTTAGATGCGAGCGACTTGATGTAGAGAATGATTGAATCGATTTCGTGATCTTTCAGCACGCCGAGATACGATGGCATTCCAACTCCGGTTTTTTCAGTTTCGAATCCCTTTTGAACATTGCGGGCGGGGTCGACAATTGATTCGCGGAGATAGACTTCGTCGACGCTTCTTAAAACGACACCGTCAGTGAATTCACGTTTCGAACCCCACAAACCAAGCCAGCCTGGGCCAACCGCGACGGTTGCGGCTCCACCTGCTGGTGGCGCAACGGGCGCTTTCCCATCGACGCTGTGACAGACGACGCAGCCGTATTTTGTGGCGGTTTCTTTTCCGATTGCCACGGTAGGTTCGATCTTTTTCAACAACTCGTTCGCCCCTGCTTTTAGCGTCAGATCAACTTTGTTGGAAGCGAAGCCTTCGGCTTTTAGATCGATCTGATTCAGCGAATTCACCGTCAAATACGTGCTCGCGATTTGGGGCGTTTCCGCCTTCGGATTTGGCACGCGATAAGTCATTCGAATCGAGTGAACCGGCTTCATGTTTGGCAGGCCGATGAAAACCGATTTTTTATCAGAAGAAAGCATCGCGCTGGCAACCGGCATTGTCTCCTGACCAGGTGTGCCATCGAGTTTGTAATTCCCCGAGCCGTAGCTGTGGGTCTGTTTGTAATTCCAGCGATCCACCGTGTAGTTTGCCAAATTTGTCGCGGTGGCTTCATCAACGGGCTGATCAAATTTCAGTAAGATTCCTTTTTCTGATGAACGGACGTCTTGGGGAATCCACGATGGACCGCCGTCATGAGTCACTCGGTAAAGTCCTGAGATTTGGTCCGCCGCTGTGCCCCAAATCTTGAATCCCGTCAGCCAAAGTGAGCCATCGATCGGGTGAATCCGCGGCTTCATGATGCCTGAAGGAAAGCCATGCATGATGGATGAAACGGCGCCGTTTATTGGAGGCGATTTTTTGGGATTTGTTGGAGGCGAGAGATCATCTGGCGCGGCGTCGAAGTAAACTTTGAAAATCTCAGGCCGGTTGTAACCGACGTGAATCAGCGAATCATTCAAAGGTCCCAGCTTCGCGTTTCGAGTCCAAATTTGGCTCGCGCCACTTTGATTTACGAAATGTGGAATGTGAATTTCAGGCTGATCAATCGGTGCCGGATGAACGGCTTTTTCCTTAAATTGCGCTGGCTGAAATCCGTAGTAATCGCCTTTTCGCACGATATGAATCGGCGTTGCCGGCTTCCAATGCCCTTGTTGGTCACTTGCTGTGACAACGCCCGTTTTAGGGTCAACCCCAATGTAAGGCATCCGAAATCCCGTCGCGATGACTTCGAACGATTTTCCATCCTTCGCGATTTCGACCACCGTGCCGTTGTGTTTGCCGCGCGTTGTCGAAACCTGCCCGCCTTTCGCGATGTAGAATCCGCCGCCTGGTTTTTCCCAAATGTCATTCGCGAACTCTCGTGTCTCGGCTGTTTGTGAAACGAGATTGCAGAAGTTTTCGTAAAAATCGGCTTCGCCATCGCCGTTCTCGTCATGCAGTCGAACGATCCCATTTCGATCAAAAACGTAAATTTTTTCGTCCGAAATTTCGATTCCGATCGGGTCGTGAAGGCCGGACGCGAAGCGTTTCCAAGTCACGTTTCGGAGATCGCCTACAAGGTTTTCGACAATCCAGACATCGCCATCAAAAGTGGAAAAAGCGGCCCGACCATCAGAGAAAAAATCGAAGGCGGAAAGGCGGATGTTTCGCTTCCAAGGGTTGTCGAGCGGGAGTGCTATTTTTTGAAGGTCGAACCCATCCTCTGCCAAATCATTTGTGAGCTTGGTTGTTTTCAGTTTTTCGGACCAAAGCGCGGAAGCGGACTTCTCCCAATGGTGCACCAGGTCGAATACGGTTTTCTCACCGTCTCCAAAAACGGCTCCCCCCCAAATCGCACCGGTTTCCTTAGGGCTGAATTCTTTGAACGTAGGCTCCCCGTTTGCCCCCGGCTGCAGCATCGTGATTTTTTTATCAACCTCTCCAAGAGCAATCCGCCGAATGACAACGCCATTTTTTGCATCAACCGAAAGCCGTTCCACCACTTCGACTCCGTAGACTTCGTATTCGAGCGCAATCGTATCTTCATGGATGCGAATGCCTTTCCAGTGGAGCCCATCGATCGGGCCAAGTCCGTGCTCATCCAAATCAACTGATCGCTCACGAGGATCTTCCGGTTTATCAGGAGCACTGCCGAGATACCAACCCGGAACACATTTGGTTGCTACGAGTGGTGTCCCGATAATACGCGGCAAACTTTTTTGGCCTGCTGAAGCTTTTCGATTTGGCAAACGATAGCTTCCTGTGCTCATCGCATCCATTGTCAAATATTCGCCGTCTTCGTTCTCTTTCCAAATCAGCGCGACCCGAAGTAAATCGGTATCGAAACAGGCGTAGTAGCCGTGGCCGAGTTTCAAAATAATGCTACGCGGCGTCAGATTATCTTTAGGCCAATCACCACCGAGATGACGCGCATCGAGCGTGTGGGAGAAAAACGGGAAATCTCTCTCAATATACGAACCCCAGGGAGAATCGAGCGCGAGATGCGACTTTTGCTGAGCGAACCCCGTCGCCGATGCAACCAGCAAAATAGTCGAAAAAATGAGGGTATAAATTTGAAACGGAAGTGCGCTCTTCATGAAAATTCCGGGCGTTGAGGAGGTGGAGTTCGGTTCGGAAATGATTTAAACAAAACGAGCCAACAGGGGTAGTTCATCGAATGAACCCTGTTGACTCGTAGAAATGCGGAATGTGTTCTTAGATGCCTTTCACTTCCCAGCCTTCACGATAGGTGTCGTGGACGAGCGTGTTGGCTTCTTCCGAATTCGTGAATTTTGCAGCAGCATCATCCCAGGCGAGTTCTTTGCCTGCGAGCTGCTGGGCGACGGTTCCGAGTAATACGGCTTCGCTCATCGGACCGGCATAATCCCAGTTTGCGACCGGCTTTTCTGAAGTCTCCCCCCGAATGTGAGCCACGAAATCTTTGTGGTGACTTCCTGCTTCGGCAGGATCCGGAGTCTCATCGACTTTTTTACCGTCGCGAAACAACGTTGGCATTCCCCCGTGAGGAATTACCAGTGCGCCCGTCGTTCCAATGACGACACTTCCGTTTCGCGGAACGTTGTGAACGTCTTTCCCGTCGCCATTTTTCGTAACGCCGCCGAGTGCATCAATCACCCATTGATCAGGGAACTGGTTGCCGTCATACCATGTAAAATCGAAATCACCATCGGACTGATCGTTGCCTTTCATCTTATGATGAACCTTGCCGTTCACGGGCCAAGAATCGCCATCGACGATTCCAACGCCATGACTCGTTACAGAAAGTGTTACGGGCTGATTCAATCCCTGAAACCACGGATGATAAATATGACAACCCATGTCACCGAGGGTTCCCGTTCCAAAACCGATGCGCTTCCGCCACTGGCTCGGGTGAAATTCTCCCTTGATGTAGCTACGCTTTTTGCCAACTCCAATCCAACCATCCCAATCCAATGTGCCGGGAACTTCATCGACGCGATCTGGAAGAGGCTTCATTGAGCCCCACGATTTCCCGATCATGCTGTGGACGGATTTTACTTTCCCGACGATGCCTTCGCGCAGCCATTTTACCGAGGTTTTGTTGCCTTGGCCCGAGCCGACCTGAATTCCCATCTGCGTTGTGATGTTGTTCGCTGCTGCATATTCACGGAGCGTCCGTGCTTCATGAAGGGTCCGAGTAAGAGGCTTTTCGCAGTAGCAATGTTTGCCAAGCTGCATTGCGCTCATCGAAATCGGCGCGTGCATGTGATCCGGCGTTGCGACCACGGCGACGTCAAAATTGTTTGCCTCTTTTTCCAAAAGCTCACGCCAGTCTTGATAGATTTTTGCTTCAGGGAATCCTTTGCCCACTTTGTCGGCACGGCGAAGGTCAATTTCGGCTGCTGCCACCAATGTTGCGTTGTTCACACCGGCCATGGAAGAAATATTTCCCCAGGCCCGGCCATTGGTTCCAAAAGCCACGTAACGGATATTGCCGCTTGGAGCGCCGTTTGCGGTTGTTTTCCAACCAATGTAGGGAGCCGCAATTGCTCCAGCAGTGGCGGTTTTGAGAAAGTTGCGTCGTGAATTATTCTTAACTGACATGCTGCAAGCGTAAATGAAAATTCACACGCTCGTCAATGGCGCGAAAAGCGTAATTTTAATTCCTCGCGTCGCAGTTCCAGTATCCGCTTTTTCGTTTACCGAAAGAGGAGCAGGTGCATGATCAACACGGCGATGAAAAACCAAACGAGGCCGAGAGTGCAGAGAATCAAAATGTAGCCAAGATAGCAAAAAGTCCATGTCCAGGGAGAAGGGCGCGCCGCTCGTTTTGCACGAAGTTCCGCCCGTGTGTCCTCCATCAACTTCGAATTGTCCTACATGAAAAAATTGTGACTCAGAATCGAATTTGATTCCATTATAAAATTTTGCGAGCGGCAGTTCAGTGTATTTCACCCCAGCGCCTTCAGCATCGCCTTCTCCACTAAAATTGCGGCCAGTTCTTCGGTGGCTTCGTCGAGAACTTTATTCGCGGCCTTTAGTTTTGCGACGTCCTGAGCTTCGTCAGCGACAGTTGTTTTGACTTCGTCGACTGCGGATTGAATCGACGCCAATTCATCGGCAGAAAGTTCATCGCCAGCCATCGAAATGGCTTGCACAACCGCGGGAATCAGTTCGTCGCTTTTCAGTTTCGCTTCGGTCCAAATCCGCGCGTTCATGTCGTCGAACGCGTAATCGACAGATTCGCTGATCATCGCCTCGACCGCCTCATCATCGACATCGACGGCAGAGTTTTCGATTTCTAGAACGCGATCTTCGCCGGTATTTGTATCTCTGGTCAGGACACTCAGAATTCCGTTTTCATCGATGGAGAATTGAACGCCGACACGCGCGGACCCTTTTGCACCGGGCTCAAAATCGAGTTCGATTCGTCCGAGTTCCCAGTTGTCTTTTGCCATTTCGCGCTCGCCCTGCAAGACACGAACCAACATCGATTTTTGGTCACCAACGGCATTGGTGAAGAGCTCGCCGGCTTTTGCCGGAATCGTTGTGTTACGGGGAATGATCACATTCATCAACCCACCAAAGGTTTCGATGCCGAGCGAAAGTGGCGTCACATCAAGGAGGACAACTTGCTGAACTCGACCGCACAAAATCCCTGCCTGAATCGCTGCGCCAAGGGCGATCGCCTCGTCAGGATTCTGCGAAATGTCAGGCTCAATCCCAAACCATTCAGCAACGAGTTTTCGTACTAACGGAATCCGCGTCGAACCGCCGACAAGGATTACACGATCCAACCCTGTTGATTCATCGATCCAACCCTGTTCGATCGTGGCGCGTTTGCAAAACGTGCGGGTCCGTTCGATCACGGGACGAGCGATTTTTTCAAATTCGGGGCGGCTGATTTCGAGTTCGAAACTGTGTTCGCCGTCAAAAAATGGCAGTAAAATTTTTGCGGTCTCGGTGTCGGAGAGCTGCTCTTTCGCAGTTCGAGCTGCCGCGAGAATTTTGGTGCGTTCTTCGCCGGTGAAATCGGATCCCAGCTCGAGTTTTTCGGCAATGAAATCGGTTACGGCGTCATCGATGTCGTCTCCACCGAGGTGGGTGTCACCTGCAGTCGCGACGACTTGAAAAACGCCGTCGCGCATTTCGAGCAACGACAAATCAAACGTCCCTCCGCCGAAATCGTAAACGGCGACACGGGCATTCTCGTCGAGTTTATCGAGTCCGTAGGCGAGGGCGGCTGCGGTGGGTTCGTTGATGATTCGTTCAACGGTCAGCCCGGCGATTTCTCCGGCCCGTTTCGTTGCATTCCGTTGGGCATCATTAAAATAGGCAGGAACGGTGATCACGGTACGTGTAATCGATTCTTCGAGGGCGTTTTCGGCGGTAACCTTCAATTTTGCCAAAATTTTTGCCGAAACGTCTTCGGGTAGAAGCGTCTCTCCGTTCGCCGAAATTGCAGCCCAGCCATCATTTGATCGGGTAATCTCAAACGGGCTTTTTGATTTTTCCTCGGCGGGAATTTCATCAAATCGTCGACCGACCAGGCGTTTAATCGAGGCAAACGTCAGCTTGGGAGCGACCGCTGCCATTCGCCGGGCGGGTTCGCCAACGAGGACGTCTCCTCTTTCTGGAAAATGAATGATTGAAGGTAGGATCCGATTGCCATTCTCATCGGCTAGCAAAATTGGAAATCCGGAATCAACGACGCCAACAAGCGAGTGCGTGGTGCCGAGATCGATGCCGATGATGGTGTTTGAAGACATTTAACAAAAATGAGCTGGAAGCTGGAATCTAGGAGCCAGAATGATCTGGAATTAGGGCGCGGTGTTCCGATTTTGAAAGGTAAATTTTGAAGATTGGATCCTAAGATCGAAAACCTTCCAATCAGAAACAAAAAAGCGGCCCCGATTGAATGTCGGAGTCGATTTTCTGGAGAGGATTGGGGAATTGCAATGTTTACACCTCCGGATCCGATTTGGACTTTGCATCATCGATTTTTTCTCCGGCACCGATCCAGCCGGAAATACCACCTGAGAAGTGGACTACGTTTGTGAACCCAAGTTTACGTAATTCATCGATCCCGGCCTGATACGCGGTGCACGACGGGCCGCCGCAATAAGCCACAATGAGCATCTTTTTATCTTTGGGCAGTACCGTGGCGAGTTGGTCTTCGTTTTTCCTGAAATCGATCGCGCCGGGGAGGTGACCCTTGGAATAGGATTTGGTGCCATTCACATCGATCAGCAATACCGTGCCTTCGGCGATGGCCTTTTTCAGATCTTTGATGCTGATGTCAGGATATTCTTCATCGGCGGCAAATACGGAGGTCGTGATGGCGGCAAGGCTAAGGGCAAGGATGGTAAAAATGGATTTCATGATTTGAAAGGGTTCAGTATTCAAAACGATAAGAGAAGCGATTTCTTAGTCGATTTCAGATTTGAGATTTCTAAATTGCGACGACAGGTTCCTTTTTACCAATACCCGATGGCCGATTCCCGAATGACTCGCGAACAACCGCCGCTTCCGTTTAAAGCCGTCATGATCGGCTGGGCGGCTGCGACGCTGATTCGCGTTGTGTCGCTGACCCTGCGTTGGCGAATGGAGGATCGGGCGAAGATTTCAGAGAATCCGCCGGAAGGTCAGATGATCTGGGTTTTCTGGCACAATCGAATTTTCGTGGTGCCGGTCGCCTATCGGAAATACTTGAAATCCCGGAGCGGGGCGGTTTTGACCAGCGCGAGCAACGACGGCGCGATCATCGCCGCGACTGTAAAATGCTTCGGGGCAGATGCTGTTCGCGGATCGACTTCACGTCGGGGAGTGGCCGCTTTGCTGGGTTTGGTCGAGTGGGTGAAAGGCGGATTCGATGTCGCGATTACGCCCGATGGTCCTCGTGGGCCACGTTATCGACTGGCGCCCGGGTTGATCAAACTCGCGCAGACAACTGGAGCTTCCATTTTGCCGGTTCGGATCGAATACAGCTCGTTTTGGAGTTTTCGGAGCTGGGACAAATTTCGCGTTCCCAAACCATTTTCACGTGTGACGGTTATTTTTGAACCACTGGAAATGATTGACCCTGCCGTCGAAGGTGATTCTTTTGAAGCTGAACGAAAACGAGTCCAACAGATTTTAAATCCCACGAATGAAACTGATTGAAGGAAAACCAATCGCCGCATCGGTTTACGAAGAATGCGCGCGCGAACTTGAATTGTTAAAAGCTGCGGGCGTAACGCCTGGTCTGGCTGTCGTTCTGGTGGGCGAAGATCCTGCATCGCAAGCCTACGTCGGGATGAAGGATAAAAAATGCAAGGAACTCGGCTTGCATTCGGTGAAGCTTGAGCGGCCTGCCACTATATCTCAGGCGGAACTGGAGGCCCTTGTTGAAGAACTGAACACGGACGATTTGATTCACGGGATTTTGGTGCAAATGCCATTGCCCGGTGATTTGGACGCAGACGCGGTCATCAAAAAAATCGCACCCGAAAAGGATGTCGATGGACTGCACCCGCAGAATCTTGGGAAAATCGCCAGTGAAGACCCGACGGGATTTGCCCCGTGCACCCCGCTAGGCAGTCAGCGCATGTTGATCGAGTCTGGGATCGAGACTTCCGGAAAAAGCGTCGTCATTGTGGGACGCAGTTTGCTTGTTGGAAAGTCGCTCGCCCTGTTGATGATGGGCAAAGGCCCCGGCGCAAATGCCACCGTGACGGTTGCGCATTCCCGCACGAAAGATTTGGCCGCAGTGACTCGCGAAGCCGACATTCTCGTGGCAGCCATTGGCGTGCCGCATTT
>Ga0307488_10004702_pt1 | contig 11370 bp, 12 predicted proteins | sample SB02metaG_FD_202248 | JGI IMG/M metagenome (GOLD analysis project Ga0307488, IMG submission 202248) | Sea-ice brine microbial communities from Beaufort Sea near Barrow, Alaska, United States - SB 0.2 | ecosystem: Environmental > Aquatic > Marine > Coastal | place: USA: Alaska | collected...
TGGCTGATTTCTATGGCCCTGGTTGCTGCCACAGCATTCTTCTTTATTGAACGCGATCGTGTCGCGGGCAAGTGGAAGACTTCTCTGACAGTATCTGGTTTGGTTACTCTGATCGCTGCAGTGCACTATTTCTACATGCGCGATGTATGGGTATCAACTGGTACTTCTCCAACAGTATTCCGCTATATCGACTGGTTACTCACTGTGCCATTGCTGATGATCGAGTTTTACTTGATTCTGTCTGCAGTGACTAAAGTACCAGCTGGTGTTTTCTGGCGCTTACTGATCGGTTCAATCGCTATGCTTGGCTTCGGCTATGCTGGTGAAGCTGGTTGGATGGATGCGAAGATGGCCTTTATTCCATCAATGGCAGCTTGGTTCTACATCATCTGGGAAATCTTTAAAGGTGAAGCAAGCCAGATCAATGCTGGTCTAGCCAATGCTAACGTCCAAAAAGCCTATAAGACTATGACGCTGTTAGTCACTGTCGGTTGGTCAATCTACCCATTGGGTTACTTCTTCGGCTACTTCATGGGAAGCCAAGATCCAGTTATGCTGAACGTTATTTATAACGTAGCTGACTTCTGGAACAAGATTGCCTTCGGTGTAGTTATCTGGGCAGCAGCAGTAGCTGATTCAGAGTAATCTGAACCAGTAGTGAGTGTGAATTTGAAAGGGCCAGCTCTGCTGGCTCTTTCTCTCTCTGCCGCTCTCTACTTCCATCGGCAGAAACAGCACCTAAGCTACAGCGCATAAGCGACAATAAAAAGTTACAACATAAGTAACTGAATATAAAAATTATAAGGGTACTGACAATGTCCCCAACACCGTTTAAAAATATTCCTACGAACGCTTCAGCCGGACCAAGAGGTTTAGCAGAGCTAGAGCTTCTCTATAAGCGAGAGATGCCCGATGCCCAGAGCGCACTTGCACCAGCTGCTCGCTACCACTTTCAAAATCCCGGTAAGTCTTTTCGTGCGCAACTTGCGCTGACCAGTGGTCTATCACTTGGTCTAAACCCACAGGACAATCTACATTGGGCCGCCGCTTGCGAGCTGCTGCACAATGCCTCACTGATACATGATGATATCAGCGACGCCAGCACACACAGACGTGGACAAGAGAGTATTCATCAGCACTTCGGCGCTGATATGGCACTCTGTCTCGGCGACTGGATGGTGGCCAAAGCCTTTGAGCTCGGCGCCAGAAATTCCCTTCATGGGGGCAAACTGGTTGCCTTGTTAGCTCAGGCAATGCAAGAGACTTGCAGCGGCCAAATTTCCGATATTAGCCAGCGGGAATGCGCCGACGTAGACGATTGGCAGCGCATTGCCAAAGGCAAAACCGCGCCATTATTAGTTGCTCCGATTAAGGGTGCCGCCATTGCAGCGGGCCTGAATACGGAACAAAACGAAAAGCTCAACACAGAACTGCAGTGCCTTGAAAAACTCGTTGGCTTTTGTGGCCTCGCCTATCAGGGCCGCAACGATATCGACGACATTATTCCTTCAAGCCGACGCTCCAGTGATCTCGATGGTCGCAAACCCAATTTGGTGGTTAGCCTGTTTGCTCAACAGGGCCCTAGCGCCGATGAGTTTAATCTCTGGTACCAATCTGATGACCTGAGTAAACTGAGTTATTGGCAGAAACGTATAGCCACTAGTGAGGTCATTTTGCAGGCTAACCAATCGGTAGATTACTGGTTGCTGCAAGCTGAACTACTGGTTTTATCGGTGCCGCCGCAACTGCAATCCGTTACTGCTGGGCTAGTGGCTTCAGTTAAAAAAATGACCACCAATACTCATCTCATCAAACACCAAGGGCAGATCGCTTGATACAAACCGCACCGCAGGAAGCTCAAACAGCAGTAGTCATCGGAGCGGGATTTGCCGGAATAGCCACAGCACTCAGATTACGTAAACTCGGCTACGACGTTACACTGTTAGAGCGCCTGCAAAGCCTCGGCGGTCGCGCCCAGGTTTTTGAGCGCGGCGGCTATCGTCACGACGCAGGCCCAACGGTTATCACCGCACCCTTTTTGTTTGACGAACTGTTTGAACTCTTCGATGAGAAACTCGAAGATCATTTACAGTTTGTTCCCCTAGATCCCTTTTACCGCTTTCACTTTGCCGATGGCAGCCAGTTCGATTATCGCGCCTCCATTGAAGATACTCTCACCGAAATTCGTCGCTTTAATCCAGACGATGCCGATGGCTATCTGAAGCTGCTGGAAAAATCCAAGCGGGTCTACGATGTCGGTTTTAAAGAGTTAGTGCACCGCCCTTTCACCCGTGTCTGGGACATGGTCAAACAGATTCCGGCACTGCTGATGTTGAAGTGCTATCGCAGTGTTTCACAAATGGTTAACAGCCATCTCAAGCACCCCTTAATTCGTCAGGCGTTTTCGATTCACCCCCTTTTAGTGGGTGGCAATCCCTTTAAAACCACGGCGATTTATACGTTAATTCATTATCTTGAACGACGCTGGGGCGTGTTCTTTTGTATGGGCGGCACCGGCAAGCTAGTGGAAGAATTGGGCAAGCTGATGGACCGTCATGGGATAAAAATCCAGTTCGGCGCCGACGTGGATGAAATTATTCTCGACGGCAAGCGCGCCACCGGTGTGCGAATGAATTCAGGAGAGACCTTAGACGCTGATATTGTAGTCTTTGGCGGTGATCCCGAGACCTGTTACAAGCACCTGCTGCCGGCGAAAAAAACCTTCAGCATGCCGACCATCAAAAAGCAGTATTCCATGGGCCTCTATGTGCTCTATTTTGGCACTCGTAAACTCTACCCGGATGTGGCACACCACAGCATCTGGATGGGGCCGCGGTTTAAGGAACTGCTCACCGAAATCTTTGATCACAAAACCATGAGTGAAGACTATTCGCTCTATGTACACAGACCCACAGCCACAGACACCAGCTTTGCCCCTGAAGGATGCGAATCTTTTTATGTGCTCTGCCCAGTGCCGAATTTACTCGGCGATGTTAACTGGGAAACTGAAGGGCCCAAATTGCGCGACCGCATTGTGCAATCCCTGGAAGAGACCATATTGCCCGAACTGTCCTCAGTGGTCGAAGAAGTGTTCTGGATGACGCCAGAAGATTTCGCCAAAGATTATCGCTCCATGCACGGTGCCGGTTTTTCCATTGAACCGCGCCTCACCCAGTCAGCTTGGTTTCGCTTTCATAACCGCGACCGCGCTATCTCCAATCTTTACTTTGTCGGCGCCGGCACTCACCCGGGCGCGGGACTGCCGGGCGTAGTCAGCTCAGCCAAAGTGGTTGAAGAACTATTGACCGGGGTCGAGGTAGGTTCCGGCGGATAACCTATGCAAAACTCTCAGGCCAAGCAGGTTCTCGCCCACAACGGAAAATCGTTCTATTGGGCCAGCCTGTTTCTCGGCTCAGAGTTAGCGGATCGCGCCGCACGCCTCTACCAATTCTGCCGCTTTGTCGACGATCTAGCGGACGGCGATCTACCTGACCGACTCGACTCTCTTGAAGATATCCGTGCCGGTCTAAGTGACCCGAAACATCCGGCTGTGGCCACCATCCCCGAGCTAGCGGCATTTGCTGCCCTAGCCACAGAAACCAACATTCCCCTCAAGGCCGCCGGTGAACTCCTCGACGGCATGCTCCGTGACCAACTGCCCACCGCTCTTGAAACCGAAGCTGAATTGCTGCGCTACTGCCATGCTGTGGCTGGCACTGTCGGGTTAATGATGTGCCGTGTGCTCAATTGCCAACATGCCCGCGCCGACGCATTTGCCATTGATTTGGGGGTTGCCATGCAGCTCACCAATATTGCCCGGGATGTGCTCGAGGATGCCAAAATGGATCGTCGCTATCTGCCCGCCAATTGGTTTGACGCGCCCCTTAGCCCGGAGACCATTGCCAACGCCGCCAATGACTGCCACTTGCCCGTGGCCGCCGCCATCAATCAGCTGCTAGAGTTAGCGGATGAATATTACGCCAGCGCCCTGATCGGCATTCACCTACTGCCCTGGCGCAGCAGGTTCTCGATTATTGTGGCACTGCGGGTATACGGTCAGATTGGCCATAAGCTTAAACGTGGTGGACTGCAGTGGTGGCGCGGTCGCACTGTGGTGAATAAAATAACTAAAACGCGCCTCAGCCTTACCAGCCTGATTGACCTATTCGCGGGAATGGGAGCAAAAAAAATACCTGAACATAACGCTAACTTACACAAACATTTAAAGGGATTAGCCGGTGTCGACTGAGTTTGATATCGCCATTATTGGCGGCGGCAATGCCGGGCTAACCCTGGCAGCAAAGCTCGCCGCCCAAGATAACCCACCGAGCACAGTGGTTATTGAACCGCAGACCGTGCAACAGCGTGACTGCAGCTGGAGCCTCTGGGCCCTGGATCCGCAGGCTGAGGAGCTGACTCATTCGACAAAAGGCCGCTGGCGTCGCTGGCAGCTGGTGGATGAAACTAGCCGAGTGATTCATAGCAGTAATGAATACAGCTACTTGAGTCTCAGCTCAGCAGACTATTTGCTCGACTGCGCCGCACAATTGCGCGAGCCTGTGAGCTTAATTGAAGACTCAGTTAAAACCCTACATCCGCTGCAGCAACAGACCATTATTGAAACTGAAAAAGGCCGTTATAGCGCCACAACCGTCTATGACAGCCGCCCGCCAAAAATTGCTGAAGATGGCTTGCGACAACACTTTCTCGGCTGGCAAATCTTCACCAAAGAACCGATCGAAGATCCTGATATGGCAACACTCATGGACTTTCGTGTCGATCAGTCCAAAGGGCTGCACTTTGTTTACGCTCTGCCCTTCTCTGAGCATCATATGCTTATCGAGTCGACGCTGATTTCGGCCCAAGTCCAACCCCCAGCCTGGTATCGGAATGCCATAGAGTGCTGGCTGCGTGACAATAACATTGAAGCCGCAGAGATTATCTGTGAGGAAATCGGTGTGATTCCCATGGATACACTGATTATCGACTCAGATGCTACAGCAGCATCAGAACCCTCAGAACCAGCACCACTGATCGCCAACATTGGCGCGTCCAGCGGCGCAGTGCGGCGCTCTTCAGGTTACGCCTTCCAACACATCCAACAGCAGATAAGCCGACTGGCGGCTGGTATTGCTCGGGGTAATATGGCGGTTCCCACACCGATTTCCAGCCGTCTAACCGCCATGGACAGTATTTTTAATGGCGTGTTACTCAGCCGTCCGGATCTCGCGGTGTCACTCTATATGGATATGGCCAGGGCCTTAAATGGCGATCAATTTGCGCGCTTTATGCTCGGCCAAGCAACCGCCAACGACTGGCTGCGGGTGATAGCCGCCATGCCCAAGGGGCCATTTATAAAGCAGGTCGCAAAGCAAGTGGCCAAGCAACTGTCACAGAAGCTATCCCATGCCTGAGTTAGCTTTATTATCCAACGCATCCCTCCTCGCGATTGCCGCGATCCTACTGATCGGCGTGCCCCACGGCGGTCTAGATGGAGCAGTCGCCCGACGGATTGGCTGGCCCAGCGGCATGCTGCCATGGATGCTCTTTCATATTATTTACTTGGTACTGGCAGCCAGCGTCGCCGGTCTCTGGTGGCTTTTCCCACTGCCCAGCCTGATATTTTTCCTAGTCATCTCAGCACTGCATTTTGGCAGCAGCGACATTCGTCATATAAGCCCGCCCTCTGCAAAAGACGCCTGGCTGCCACTGATTGCCCATGGCGGCTTGGTGGTGATTGCCATACCCGTTTTACAGAGCAGCGCAGTAGAACCACTGTTTGCAGTGTTGGTCGGGGCTGAGAACAGCCTCTGGCTACTCAATCAAATCGACCAACTGCGATTACCCTGGGCTGCCAGTCTATTTGCCTATCTGATCTACAGCATTTACCAACCGCGCTGGCGCAAATCCCTGCTCAGTCTGGCAGTGCTCATTGCCCTGGCCTATCTGCTGCCGCCCCTAGTAAGCTTTGCGCTGTATTTTTGTCTCTGGCACAGTCGCAGTCATTTGCAGCGCATCTGGCGCAGTATTGCCCCGGATCAGCGCCAACGCAGTGCCCAGGAAGCCGTCGCCTACAGCCTGCTGGCCTACGCAGCCGCAGCAATCTATTTTATATTGCAGACCAACAGTGCCCCAGCATCCGTAACAGCTATAACACCGGCGCTTTTACAACTAACCTTTATCGGCCTCGCCGCACTCACCGTGCCCCATATGGTGCTAGTGGATTTTATTCACGGCCATCAAGCAGAAGAGCAACAGCATGACTGACATCAGCCAGCGAAAAGTCGACCATATCAATTTGGCACTGCAAGCAGAGCATCAAGCTGCAACCTCAGCTGGCTTTGACCGCATTCAATTCGAACACAACGCTATGCCAGAACTGCATGTAGATGAAGTGGACTGCTCAACAGTCTTTCTCAATGAATACTGCTCTACACCACTGATTATTGGCGCTATGACCGGCGGCTGTGAACACGGTGAAATCATCAATCGCCACCTGGCAGAAGCCGCGGAACAAACTCAGATTCCTATGGCACTGGGCTCACAGCGCAGCGCGCTGGAGAACGGACTGGTTCAAGATCTGCGCCGCTGGGCACCCAAAGCAATTTTGCTCGGCAACATTGGTGGCACGCAGCTACAGCAACTTGGCGTCGAGTTTGCACAGCGTGCGGTGGACAGCGTCCAAGCCAATGCCATGATCATCCATCTCAACCCTCTGCAAGAACTTGTGCAACCTGAAGGCGATCGAGACTGGCGCGGCGTGCTCGATGCCATCGAAGAATGTTGCGCCACACTAAGCGTGCCAGTGATTGTAAAAGAAGTCGGCTCCGGCATAGGCCCCAGCTCAGCCCAACGCTTGATTGATGTGGGTGTCAGCTGGATCGAAATCGCCGGCCGTGGCGGCACCAGCTGGGCCAGTATCGAAAGTGCCCGCATCGAACACACCCGCGAACAGCAGATCGTCGCACCCTTTATCGACTGGGGCATGGACACCGCCCAATTGATTCCGAGAGTACGCAGCCAATCTAACCAGCTAGGCTTAATCGCCTCCGGCGGTCTGCGCAATGGATTGGATATTGCCCGCAGTCTGCGCCTCGGCGCAAACATGAGTGCCGTGGCACAACCCTTTTTACAACCCGCTCTGGAATCCACAGAAGCGGTGATCGAAAAGATTGAAATCCTTCGCGAACAGCTGCGCTGGGCAATGTTTTTAACCGGCAGCAAAAGTCTTAAAAAACTTCAAACTGCCCCTCTGATGCCAGTTTAAAAATCCGTTAGCCACGAAGGTTAAAACAGCACTGGCTGCAAATTTCCCAAGCGTTTAAACTAGGCACTGCTATTTATATCTAGCCGCTCAATAGGTCACTATTGGGCGGTTTTGTTTTTACTGCTATTAGATACTTTTGCCTGTTACTAAAAGCACCGTCAGGAGAACCACCCTTGAGCCAAATTCAAAGCGAGATCGTTGCCGGCGTCGGCCTAATCACCCTAGACCGCCCCGAAGCCCTAAATGCCCTGTCACTGCAGATGGTCATCGACCTCACCGCAGTATTCACCGGCTGGCGCGACGATCCCAATGTTGAAGTGGTAGCCATCCGCGGCAGCAACAAACGCGGTGTGTTTGGCGCATTCTGTGCTGGCGGTGATATCCGCTTCTTTCACGACGCCGCCATCGCCCAAGACCCAGCGCTAGAAGACTTCTTCACCGCCGAATACAGCCTCAACAACCTGCTCTACAGCTACCCCAAACCCTACGCCGCCTTTATGGATGGCGTGATCATGGGCGGCGGCATGGGCCTGGCACAGGGTGCCGATCTTCGTATAATCAGCGACCGCACAAAGATGGCCATGCCCGAAACCAATATAGGCCTGTTCCCCGATGTCGGCGGTGGCTTCTTCCTCAGTCGCACCCCAGGTCATCTAGGTGAATATCTCGCCCTCACCGGCCAGATGTTAATCGGCAGCGACGCCCTCTCAGCAGGTCTCGCCGATGGCATAGTCGCCAGCGAATCTATGCCCGAGCTTTGGGCCAGCCTCACCGCCAACACCCAGCTCAGCGCCATACAGCGCTTTGAGCAACTCTCGGATCTGGTTAGCCTACCCTCACCGGTCAGCGTACCCGCATGGCAAGACCCACAGATCGACACGATTTTTGCACTACCCACCGTAATGGACATGATCAACGCCCTAGAACAGGCTGAAGGTGAGTGGGCAGCACAGACATTAGCCGGCCTACGTCAACGCTCACCGCTCATGTTGCACGTCAGCCTCGAACAGATCCGCCGCGGCCGCCAACTGACCATGGCCGACGACCTGCGCATGGAACGCAATATAGTCCACCACTGCTTCCACACCAAACACCTAGATCGCAGCGGCACCAGCAGTGAAACCGTCGAAGGTATCCGCGCCCTAGCCGTGGACAAAGACAACAGTCCAGCCTGGAACCCAGCCCGTATTGAAGATATAACTAGCGACATGATCGACCCGTTTTTTACCAGCCCTTGGCCGGCAGATCAGCACCCGCTAAAAGAACTCGACTAGCTGGATTGAATTAGCTGGAAAGAATTAGCTGGAAAGAATTAATAATCAGTAGAAGGTAACAGGAGCAGCCAATGCACTTTCAACTCCACGAAAAACAGATCACCTGCCCCTTCTGCTGGGAGAGCATCACCGTACTGGTCGACCCCTCAGAATCCCAACTCTACACCGAAGACTGCTCCGTCTGCTGCCGCCCCATCCTCATACAGACAGAAGTCCAAGGCGACTATGTCAGTGTCGAAGTGACCCAAGAAGACGACGGCTTCTAGCCGCCAATGACAGCGCACCAAACATCACAGACATAGGCTACACTGGCGCGCTAACCACTAGGCAAAAGGTCGTACCCCCATGGCACTCAGCGCACGCATCTGCAAAGCAGAACTCAATGTCATCGACATGGATCGCCACTACTACCAACAGCACAGCCTCACCCTAGCCCAACACCCCTCCGAAACCGACGAACGCCTAATGGTTCGCCTCCTAGTCTTCGCCCTGCAAGCCAGCGACACCCTCAGCTTCACCAAAGGCCTCAGCACCGACGACGAACCCGACCTCTGGCAAAAAAGCCTCACCGACGACATAGAACTCTGGATCGAACTCGGCCTGCCCAGCGAAAAACGCCTCAAAAAAGCCAGCGGCAGATCACAGCAAGTCATGGTCTACACCTACGGCAGCGGCTCCGCCGAGATGTGGTGGAAGCAGATGCAAACTCCCCTAGCGCGATTTAAAAATATCAGTGTTTTTCATATAGACACAGAGACCACCGAAGTTCTGTCCAAGCTAGTGCAACGGAATATGGATGTGCAGATTAGCTTGCAGGATGGAGAAGTGACCTGGGATTCCGGTGAGAGCAATCTGAGTTTTACGCCGGAGAAGTTGCGCTAGCATAGAAAGCGACGAACGGTATTGATCCCCGTCGAGTAGGAACCTATAGTTCTTTGTTAGAAATCGCGTACAAGAATGTACACCCCATGTGAGCCAAGGAATGGTGATGGATAGGCAACAATATTATCTCTCAGGGCAGAAGTGTCTTTTTGATTTATTCCGTTTGGGATTGACGACCTTTCGACGTATTAAATTCAACGATGTGCTGCGCAAAAGTTCATTACCCCAGAGTTCGCTATTGCACGACCTATGTTGCCGGCGCTATACCCGTTCAAAAATTCAGCTATGAGTAAAGCTGAAAGAGCGAGATTAACAATAGCGATATGCACCTTAGTCGTTGCAATCGGTACTTGGCTCTTTCCTGCTAGTACTACTAGCCTGACTTATATCTATCAGGCTGAATCTGCCGCCCAGGGATTATCTGCAACGAAGACCAACAGTGCATCAAAATCTACGTACCAAGAACTTAAAAAAAATGAACCCGCTAAGGCTCCAAGGGTTAATGCTCAACTAATCACTGAAATGTCACTTCACCTTTTTATCTCACAACTAAAGAGAAATACTCTTGATTCTGGAAAAATTTCATATATATCCGAAAACAAACATCTTTTAAAAGAAAATATTTCTTTTTATGAACTTAATAATATTATTTCATTGATAACTCTAGACTCAAATAAAATTGACGCTGCTAGATTGTTAGTAGAACAAGTAAATCAGCCCCGAGAAGAAGACGTTGAAGCGTATTCCGAGCTTTTTGTTTTAGACTCAAATAGAAGGACCGCATTAGCTTTGCTTTATGAAAGATAGGTATAAAAAATTAGGGCCGTATTCAGATAAAAATGTGCTACCAGGGTGTATTTCGATTGAAGGGGGTCGGACCTACACAAGTCATTGACATGTATACAAGAGTGCCCGAATATCGCGCCTATTTAGGGCTTAAAGGCCCTATTTTTGTCAAGAAATACCGGCTTTAAGGAGAAAGCTAAATGCCACGCGCAAACAGATACTTTATTCCTGGCCATGTATGGCATATCACACACCGTTGCCACCGCAGCGAGTTTTTGTTGAAGTTTACTCGTGATCGCAAGCGTTGGCGGTATTGGTTATTTGAAGCAAAAAAACGGTTTGGCTTAAGTGTTCTCAACTACACCGTAACCTCAAACCATATCCATTTATTGGTAAAGGATACCGGGAAAGATGTTATCCCCAAAAGCATGCAGCTTATAGCCGGGCGAACCGCTCAGGAATACAACCAGCGGAAAAATAGAAAGGGTGCGTTTTGGGAAGATCGTTACCACGCAACCGCGATCGATACAGAGGGTTATCTTGCTCAATGCCTGGTGTATATCGACATGAATATGGTGAGGGCCGGCGTAGTGTCGCATCCATCTAGTTGGGCCAATAGCGGATACCAGGAAATACAGAATCCTCTTGATCGATATAGCGTAATTGACTATCTGGCGCTGATGGAGCTATTGGGGATTAATAACCTGACACAATTGCAATCGGAACATCAGGGTTGGGTAGAAGCTGAGTTGAAAAAAGACAGCGCGGTCAGGAAACCATTATGGTCAGAGAGCTTGGCTGTCGGGAGTCACGCATATGTTCAAGGCGTTAAAAAGGAATTGGGCGTGAGCGCAAAAGCGAGACAGATTGAAGCACAAGAAGGGCTGTATGGGGTTAAAGAGCCCAGAGGCTCTTATATCTGTGATTTCGACTCCCAAAACAGTGGTTTAAGCAACTATAGGCAGATGTTTTTGGATGAAAGCTGAATAAAATCAGATGGTTGCTTGGGTCCGACCCCTAGGGCCTGTACGTATAACAAGCCCAGGTATAAGTCACTAATGCGCCCATGCTTGAAGCGTTATGTGTATTTAATCCGAATCACTACGCCTTAAATTGGAGGGAGCCATGAATATTGATGCAAATAAAATTGGAATTTCAAGT
>Ga0307488_10004706_pt1 | contig 11367 bp, 8 predicted proteins | sample SB02metaG_FD_202248 | JGI IMG/M metagenome (GOLD analysis project Ga0307488, IMG submission 202248) | Sea-ice brine microbial communities from Beaufort Sea near Barrow, Alaska, United States - SB 0.2 | ecosystem: Environmental > Aquatic > Marine > Coastal | place: USA: Alaska | collected 2017-05-06
TACAATTTTCTTATTAGATGTCTCGAATAATTGCTCGTAAAGACCTGAGAAGTTTTTGTCGAACGGGAGTTTGCTCTGTAGTATCTTTCCAAAAGCTGTTTTACGTATGTCTTGTTTTTCGTTCTTTTTATATTGGAACCCTTTAGATTCTAGAAACTTATTTTCTACTGTGGAAATTGATACTGTGGTGTTGATGTTCACCTCAATTTGAGGACCCTCATCATCAATGTTCTCAATTACTTGGAGATTGTATCCAAACGTCTTTTTCGGGGCTCTCAAATTTGAAGCAGCCACTCTTTGTATGTATGAGAAAGTTTTAGATCTACCTTCGAAACTATCAGTAAAGCTATAGACAACGTTTCTAGAGGACCCTTTCCCCGACTTGACTCGATCAAAGTCATAAGCCGTTCCGCCTTCTAGAATCTCCTTTCTTTGCTTGATAGCAACAGTCTCGGGATACACACCTTCAGCATCTCCTTCGGTAGCCGGATCGACTTGTGCATTCATTATAAATCGCGTTGGAAATACCCAAGAATCAGTGAATTTGGTTTCACGCTCTGTTTCCGAGTTTGCATAATTAAGCCTGAATAATTTTCGAAATTTTCTGCCAAATTCTGTTCTCCCTTCAACGTCAGCCATTGCTTCTCCCAAGAGTCCGCCTCTTCCCGTAAATCCCTTCTTCAACAACTTAGTCATATTGGAAAAGAATCCTTCAATCATCTCATCTTCCAATATCTTGTCGGTTCCGCTTTGCGAAACATCATTGATTAAGTTGTTGGGATTACACACATCTTTCATCACTTCATTCGTTATAGCGCCAATGAATGGCCCATCTGAATCGAGATCTGCGACGTCGCCCATAACTTCCTCTAAGGCCTTGTACGTCTCCTCGTTTAGCTTAACAACAGGAGCTCTTCCACCCAATAGCTGCTCTCTCATGTTATTCCATTCATCCAATTGATCATTTGTTAAACAAAGTGCTGATGAAATTGGAAGATTGGGAACACCTGCGTCCAATAAGTCTCTAATTCTTTCCCTATCTTCCGATGGTAAGAAACTTCCAAGACTTTTAAAGAAGTAAGCAACTTGATCCGGAGATCCCATTAAAACCTCCATCTCCGGAGCCAAAGCAGTTACTGCGTTTGCAACTCTTTGATTGAATTGATCATTCTCCTCACCTTCTCTCGAGACCATAGCTTCTAAGAACTCTTCTGTTGTAGCGACGGATGATACGATATTTGATACTTTTGCGCCGGCATCAGTGTAATCTTGACCGGAATCAAATGATAGTGGAGCAAACAAAGCCTCAGCTAAATCCTCAGCCTTACTTTTACTTGTATTGGGATCTTCACCATCGTTACAAAAAGCCTCATTCAAAGCGCGATAAAAACTTCCTTTTAGGTTTCCCTCCAACCCTTCTGCGACGATACCGCCGGCTGCTTCAACCAAATTACACAGAGCGCTTTCCAGAGTCGACATTAGTCTCGTCAGCAAACTAATTGCTATGTCGGTAACCACCTTAATCATCGCTTCTCGAAAGATCTCGCCGAATTCTTGTTCAAACTTAAATCTATTGCTAATATTTGGAACAACTATTTTTGGCGCAGCAAGAGAGAAAGTTGGATCACATACATCTATAGACAAAGACTTCATGAAATCACCAGGTGGTGGGACTATGACCGGAGCTATAGGGCAAGGTTTTAAAAACAGTTGTTCAATTTTGTCTAGCGCAAAATCCACTGCTGGATATGAGCGAAGCATTTTAAACAATTCGTCAAGTGAAAAAGCATCCATAATCGAATCTAACACAAAATCAAATATTATATCGAATACTGCGTCAACTTTTACTCCAAGAGCTGTTTCTTGAAATGATTTGGCTGCTTGTTCAAATTCGTTCAACTCGTCATCAGCTGTTTCTTTTATGTCATCGGCTGTTATAAATGTGCCGTCAATAGCGTCGCCTACTCTACCGATGAATCCTGGGCTTGATTGACTTGTGGGAGTGTTGGATGGCGCAGCTGAAGGGGTGTCATTGAGTATTTCATTGGCGATATCGATAGCTGCGGACTGCTCCTCTGTTGCGTCTCGGAATGTACCGCCACCTTGCGACAATGAATCTTGCAAAGCAGCTTCTACATCGGGTATGCCTGAAGATTCTGTTGCTGTGGAAGTGGCAGGCTCCGAGGAAGGGATTAGACCTAAACTACCAAGCGTCTCGGGTCCGGCTTCACCGTCAACCTTAAGGCCCATTTTGGTTTGATATGCTATTACTGCGTTGGTGGTTTCACCTTTATAATCACCGTCTGCACCATACGTAGGCAGCGGGATGTCATTGGCCAATAGTGCATTTTGTAACTGTACCACTAGTTCACCATCCGCTCCTGGTTTTAGAATTGTGTCCGCCGGAAAAGGAGCGGCTACATTCTGCGGTTCAATCTCTTCTGCTTCGGCAACGCCACTGATGGGCAGTTCAATTTCGTCTATGGCTTCCAGTCGAGCCTGCCTATCTTCATCCGTCTGTATACCTAAGGCGCTAGTAATTCGACTCATAGCTTTAGCAAATTTTGGTTGAGATTCTTTATATTCTTTAATCTTATTTTTTACAACCCTAAGTGCATATTTTTCTTTTTTCTTGAATGTCTTCTCTTTTTCCTTGATGGTTCTGGTGATCTCACCCTCAGCATAAGTTTTGTTTATATAATCCCACCCTGCTGCTTTTAGGGCATCTTTTATGAACGAAGCAATATCTCTGGTGTCTCCCAATTGAGAGTCTAAGAATAGCAGTTCTTCTTTTGTTGCTTCAAATTCCGGATTTTTATATTTCTCAAATAACTCCAAAACACGTTTGGCTGTTTGCTTAGATTTAACGAAGTCGCTCATCTTTTGACCGCCGCCTTCGGCTTGCTTAATACCTAGAAGTTTTGAAATATCAACCCCTGAGCCGAATTGCTTCTCAATCTCCTTATTAAGTTCTGTTCGGAAAGAGTTTGGCAAGTTATTTAAAAATAGACCAAGAGTATTAACTTCCATAAAATCAAATGTTTTCTCAATTAGAATATCCAAGAAGTCATCAAATGACACGCCATTAGTAAGACACTCCATTGCTTTACCGGCAACTTTCGACATACCACAAAGGCCAATCACTGGGATTAAATCTACTAGTTCAAAGTCGGAATCGCCTTTGATTACGTCCTTTATTGGTTGAATATATGTGTTGTTAGCGCTCTTTAAAACTTCTTTTGCGGCTTCCATCGACTCATCATAATGCGGAGAGTTCTGGATTTGATTGCCAAATGATCCGGCTTCTAAATCTTGGTACTTTTGTCCGGCATAATATCTAGAAAATCTCTCAAGCTCCTCTTTCGATCTGTTGGTGCTTGAAAATTCCCTGGTTTTTTTACCGACTTCTTTCTTGGTGGATGGGTCTATTTCTTTGCTTTTATAGTTATATGAAATAGTAAAGTCTGCCCAGCCAAATTGTTGATCTGGAAGTAGTTTTGACAATTCAAAAATATTTTCCTTAGTGGGCGTTGGAAAGACTCGTCCTTGATTGTATGCCATTTGGACTGGGTTAATAGCGTATTCTTTCGCCTTTTCAATAGCGAAAGAGTAGAATTTATTTTCACACTCTTTTTTGTACCTTGCCTTCATAGCAAGTGCTCGTTCTTCTTTAGGAGTCTTTTCCAAGTCTTTATTTTGTTCTGCGAGAGCTGTTGCGCCCTCCGAGGAAATGGCACCTAGCGAGCGACAGGCTTCTTCTGCCATTTGTTTTTCAATTGTGGCAAAAGCAGACATAATTTCTGCTGTCAAAGAGTCAATGACTTGGCCGTTTCCAATGCCGAGTTCAAACTCAAGCAAACACTCGAGTCCTGATTTTGTCTCGTCTTCTTCTCCTAGGCTGCCATAATCTACAATGTATTTTGGATAAAAGTTTTCTAAAGTAAAGTCAAGCCAAGGCTTTGTTTCTTTCGCTGTAATGTCATTGATGACTTGGTCAAAGTTTTCTAGAAAGTTATATACCACTCTCATAGATGGTTTGCGCAACAAATGACCGTTAGGTATAGGTATCTTCTTGTATTTGTCGCAATCAGCGTCTAGAACAAAAACTTGCTTGAGATCATAAGCCTTCCCATTTGGTCTAAATACAAATTTTATCTTCTTAAATCTTTTACTTTTAAAGATGCCGGTATTCCCTATTTTGGGATAACCCTTTAACTTAAGTCTGTCGTTTAGTTTTGACTTAAAGTTTTTTAATTTTGATCTAGCAGAGGCGTAATTTATTCTGAGCACTTCGTTGTTTTCTTGGCGGATGACAAATCCTGCACCGGCCTTATTGGCTGAGGCATAATACATTCCATAAGTCCAAAGTGCCGACCTTAGTTGGCGTAGTTTACGGTTGAATCCATTGAGATCGATGATGATCTCGCCACCAGAACCCGTTTCTATTCCACTATCTTCAGCTTCATCAGAATCGTTTGGCTTAATTTGGTCCATGTTGAAAGCTGGCACACCTACCAAATATGTCACTCCAAGCTCTTCAGAGTTCATATCTTTAAATGTATCGACGATAAAGGCCGCTCGGAATAGAGGGTCCCTAGTTGAGTCATTTAGTGGCTTGTCTAGGTCAACTAGGATTCTTCCTACTGCGACGTGCTTGATTTTATCTTCTAAAATATCGAATACGGCCGATGCTCTATCTTGAACTGTTACTTCCTTGACCGCCTTTTCTTTCTCGTAAACTCTTACGTGATACTCGCAGACGCTCTCATTAAGATAGGCCTCCTGTATCATAGACCAATGAGCAGCAGGTAGTTTCCAGTCAGGATTTATCTGACATGTCGGACAAAGCTTATCATCTATAGGCTCTATAGTCTCTTGTGTGTCGCACTCGCTTGTTTGGTAGTCCGAATATTTCTTCTCTATCTCAGCCATGTCTTACCTCTATGTTGTGAATACGTATTTGCTATTGATATAGTCTGTTCCATATAGGCTTAGATAGTTAAACTTGATCATTCCCAAATTTTTATTGAATAGTTTTCTAGCCATAATTGATTTTCCTGTTTGAGTCGTTACGAATGGTGCCGCTACAGTTACATAGGTTCCTACTGTGAATGTTGTTGGTGCCCCTGGAGCAGTTGCGTTATGATTTAGCGGATTCATCAAGTGTGTGTTCATCTTTGATATCATGCTTGTATTATCTCCGACAATAGCAGATAGCTGCTCTATTGCCTCCACAAGACCTCCTATACACTCAGATAGGTTCTCACCCTTTGGTATTGGTTGAAGCTTGTTGCGTTGATCCTTGGACCTAGCACTTGGGTCCAATATATTAAATGAAGACTTCTGTTCTTTTTCTGTATAGTTCCCTGCTATTAAAGATATCGTTCCAACAACCTCGTTCTTTGCGCCATTCGATAACCTTTCGCCGTCTTTACCAAGTCCTTCATATCGTGCTCGACCTGTAACGATCTTAATGTCGTTCCTCGAATGTATTCGAATCGTATCTGCCTTAAGGCCGATAGTTGATCTTCCGGCTGGTGCTTGCATTGGTACATCTGCGAGTCCCATGTAGCGATCGATGTCTGCTTTTTGAGAGATATATATCCTTGCCGCATCCATTGCAAAGTTTGGGTTAATAATTGTATTTTTATTTGGAGGACCGTACGTTCCGTCCTTGTGCCTATATGATGAGCCAAGTCCAGCAATAATATCAATTCTAGCTGCCTGTGTAGATCCACGACCACCGTATCCGGAATAAAGATTGCCCGGACGATCCCTACCCAGTATGATAAGAGAATTGTTCTCTCCGGCAATTATCTTCTCAGTTTGACCTTTTTCTAGTGTAGGTATTGATTCATCAATTGGCTTTTGGGCTATACCCTGCCTCTTTCCGAATTCTTTGCTCTTCTTGATGCGATCTTGGTCAAGTGCCTTAGATTGATCTTGTATTGATTTTGAGTTTTTTCCCATGTTGTATTCCAGATTATTTTATTTTTAGTTAGGTGGTAGATTGACTTCTTCTAAGAAAAAGGCAACGTGTACGCAACCATTTTTATGTTCAACAACTGAAGAATTTCCACCACTACGGCGCAGTGGAGAATATTTTACTTTGCCAGCCAATGCCGTATTTCCCGCTTGTACGGCGGCCCAGATTAGATCGACTGTTACAGAAGCGTCGCCTTTTTTTGGAGCTAGGTCAAATGCCCCAGTTTTACTCTTGCCGCCGTGCCCCCTACCAGTGTAGAGGTTAATAACCAATTTGTTATCTTTATTGAATTGATTGACCGCTGATCTGTCACTTAAATTACCTTTATATCCATATTTTCCAGCGTAGTCTCGATTTATCCTATCTTGGTCGGCTTGAGTACGGAAGGCGCTTGTAATTCTTACTCCCTTTGGTAAATAAGGTCTTAGTGCTTCAAACGCGTATTTTCTTTTCTGGGCGGCTATAGAAGCACCATCTTCATCCCACTTTATTCCGCTGGAGATTGGCACAGTAGTTCCAAGATGTTCAGCGCCTAGTTCGTTATAGTTTGTTCCCGAACCTAACATGCTAGCGCCAGACCAATCAAAGACTGATACTGCTTCTACACCTGCTATTAAAGATAAGTCTTGGAAAGAAGTCTCTATCACTTTTCCTTCGGGTTGCGAAAACCTTAAGCTTCGAAAGTCAGAATTAGTTATAGATCCTTTTTCGAAATAACAATCAATTACTTGGCCGAAATCTATGCCTCTTGTAATATCAAAACCTTCATCAGATCTTGCTGTGAAGGTGGAAGCGTGTAGTGATATTAACGCATTAATTTTATTTGGATCTTTGGAGCTTCTAGGATCTGGTATGATGTTACCAAAATCAGCTAGCGGCCTAACTATCAAGTTAATAAATGGTCCGGAAATGACCGCGTCATTTCCGCCTGTGCCAGCGCCTGTGTTGGACTCGGAATTAATCCCAGACAAACAGACTGCTTTGAACTTACCATCAATAGCAGAATTCATAGCTCCATTGTAAAACCCATCCATAATATTCGTCATTGTATAGTCGAACATTCCTGCGGGATTGTTAGAGAACTGTCTATACAGGTGAGGGTTAGTAAATGATTTTTTATATTTCGCCACTATTTCTCCTCCAAACTCTACATTCGTACAAATAGCGTTTCGAAAGTGATGTATGTGTTACTAAACTACTCGATAATTTATATATAAATGTCATAAAAAAATTCCTAAAAACTATAATACTTCTAGATTAGTATTATTTTTCCATCAGCCTGTACTTGGAAATATCGTGATGCTTCGTTCGTGTTTTTAATTGCTCTTTGAACAGGCGATGACTCCATACCTTTTCCCCATCCAGCGTTTGCCCTTGCTGCCCACAAATTAGCTGTTTTTTGATCAGAAAATTGTGGATTTGCGCCCAAATTTTTTTTCGATTTCCACCTATTTTGAATAAAAATGACTGCTGCACGGGCAGCTACGGAAGGCTCGTTAAGCAAATCAGGGTCGTTAAGTAGATCAACACCTAGGCGTTGGGCATACTTTTCATAAGTGCCTCGAAAAGTTATTTGATTAAAGCCTCTACCTCGAAAATTCCATCCATCGCTGGGAACATCCCCTCTGTTTCCATATCTTCTATCTGGGTTACGACCTGTATTGTATACGAGATTGGCTAGCTTTACAGGATCGCCGGCATATTCATAGGCAAGCGCATTGGCATAATCTTTTCCAAGCCCTTTCTCAACTGTCCTACCGGTTGTAGAAAACCTGCTCCAAACCTCAGCCAAACGGCCGGGCGTATACTTCATCTTTTCTCCTTGAGGGCACAATCCGGATTCTTTTTTGATCACTGACAATATTGCTACTCTAGCGTATATGTTTGTGACACCAAATTCATCCATTGCTTGCTGTAAGAGCAGGACATTGGTAACCTTGTTGCAAGGAGCATAACGATTAGTCTCAGGCATCGGGCCACCCAGCAGACTAGCGCCAGACCAGTCAAAGACTGATACTGCTTTTACACCTGCTATTAAAGATAAGTCTTGAAAAGACGTCTCTATTACTTTGCCTTTAGGTTGAGAAAATCTTAAGCTTCGAAAGTCAGAATTGACTATAGACCCTTTTTCGAAATAACAATCAATTACTTGACCAAAGTCTATTCCCCTAGTTATGTCAAAACCCTCGTCAGACCTTGCTGTAAATGTAGACGCATGTAGTGATATTAACGCATTAATTTTATTTGGATCTTTGGAACTTCTAGGATCTGGTATAATATTTCCGAAGTCTGAAAGGGGTCTAACTATCAAGTTAATAAATGGTCCGGAAATGACTGCGTCATTTCTGCCTGTTCCCTCACCAGTATTAGACTCGGATACAATTCCGGATAAGCAGACTGCTTTAAAAACATCATCGATACTAGAGTCCATAGCCTCGTCATAGAATCCATCCATGATATTAGTCATAGTATAATCAAACATTTCGGAAGCATTATTTGAAAATTGCCTGTAGAGGTGTGGGTTTATGAATGATTTTCTATATTTCGCCACTACTTTTCCTCCGACTCTTGAATTTGATCAAATATTTGAGCAAAATCTTTGTCGGTCAACTCGTCTGTCTTTTCATTCTTTGATAGTAACCCACAAAGCTTTACAAGTTGCTCATTTGATCTCTGAAGTGTCTCTACATACTTCGCAAGGGTTTGGCCCATGTCCCTGTGACGGGACTGGTCTATGGCCAAATATCGCATTGCGTCATCAAGTAGTTCTCGCGTTGTTTCTCGGTCACCCCTGATGTTGTCTATTGCTTCTTTAATAAATTTATTGCTACTCATGCTAATAATTAGTCTCTGTTAAATTTTGCCATCGTTCCAATCGTCTCTGAACTCCCGATATTTCTTTCTCATTTTATTTAGTTGAGTGACAACTTGTTTCGTATTCATTCCTGTGATTTCTCGAAGATACAAATAGATTGCTTTTTTGTTGAAGATCTCGATCTCTTCCGCGGAGTCAAAAAGGACAATGACCGCGTCATAAACCTTCTTCTCGGCCGGCTTTGTAAAGTCCACTTCCCAAGTCTCCATCTCTTTCCTAAGATTGGCAATCAATTCTTTGCGAACCTTTTTATCTTGATAGCTCTCGCCTTTGTCCATCAAGTCTCTCTCGAGGTCATAGTCTACAGCTTCAAACGAAACTTCTCTCTCGAGTCGCTTCTTGTTCTTCTTTACTTTGTGAATGAACCAGTTCTTTGTTACAACAGAAAAATAGGAAAAAGCCTTCGATCCTTTGTTTGGATCAAATTTCGCAAGGATGGTTACAAGCCAACCTTTGCACTCTTCCCTCAGATCTTCGATATCTGGAAGGTTTGTGAATCTGTAAGTAAATACAATCTTATCGACCATTTGCGAAAACGCTGGTCGGATAAGTGACATGTAAAGCTCTTCTTTTGTTCGCATGTCTGGCGCAGAACAGTAATTAACTATCGCGTCTTCGTGAACCTGCGTAAAGTACATGTTTTTCTTTTTCGGTGCTCTCTTCCTCATTTTCTTCTTCCTCGTTTGTTTGATATTCAATTGGGGTTGTTATAGCTATAACGTCTCCATATTGTTCTTCTAGAATTGACCTAATTGCATTTGTGTGCGTCATAAGACCTTCTAGAGTTTCATCTCCATAAAACGAATCAAGTTGATAAACGTCTCTTAGGTGATTCCTATAACTCTCGATTATTTCAACCAAGTCTCCGATGTTGTCGCTGACTAAAGTAAGATCTTTAGATTGCCACATTGCTAATCTGAATAGCATGATATTCACAACAACGGAGACTATCAAGACTAAACCAAGTATGATACTAGCTTCCATCTTTGTACTCCATGCGCTTCTTTTTTTCATCGCGTAGAAGCTCTCTATTTTCCTCTATAGTGCGGTTTACTTCATCACCTACCTTATCACCCTTTGGAGGTGTCTTCTCGCGCAGGTAAGGCATTTGAGGGACTCTCTTGACGACATGATTGAAACATAGAGGGCAGGCGGACTGCTCCTCTAAAATTCCATGCACAACATCAAAGTTCTCAAAGCATCCATAACACTTGTAGGTGTATTTAGGCATCTTTGGAATTCTCACTTTCAACTTCGAACACCGGTGGGTTCATGACCACCAATTGACCGCTGTCGTCAACTTGAATTTCAAACCCTTGAAGAACAGGGGTTATGTCCGTTTGCTCAATAAGAGACTTTTGTAGTGCCATCATGATTGCGCCGACGGCTTGGCTTGATAATTTATGATTCATTTTAACTCCTTACCATTTAAAATTATTCTTATAATGTTCAACTATTTTTGGAAGTTCTTCATGAAAGACCTTCTTGGGTTTCCAACCTAAATCTTTTAATTTATCGTCATTTAGTGCGTATCTAATGTCTTGACCTTGTCTTTTAAATCCAAGATCTAAATGTTTATAAACGTTGCCTACATTTTCATCAAAAAAACTTTTTATTATTTCCACTGCGGTAGTTAGGTTCTTTTGTTCAAAACCACCAGCTACATTATAAATTTCATTTACAACACCTGATTCCACAATAGTGGTGACAGCATCAGCAGTATCAGCTGAATGTAACCAGTTTCTAATTGGCTCTCCTTCGTCGTGTAGTCTTATTTTCTTACCTCTTTGTAGATGCTTAACGCATATTGGAATTAGTTTTTCCGGATATTGGCCGATACCGTAATTATTTGTAGGTCTCAGAATTATATATTCCAAATTGTAAGTTCTAGCCCAAGCTAAGATAAGCATATCTGCTGCTGCTTTGCTAGCTGAGTATGGGTTGGATGGTTTGAGCACATCTGTTTCAACATGTTCTCCGTTCGATATGTCTCCATAGACCTCATCAGTTGAAAAGTGAAAAAATACAGGCCTTTTCTCTATGTTTGTCGGCTTTTTCTTTATGAGATCTAAGAGATTTTTAACTCCATTGATATTAGATTTTAAAAAATCTGATGAGTCAATGATGCTATTCCCAACATGGGACTCGGCAGCAACATTAATGACATAGTCACAATGTGGCAAGTATTTTAGATCAACTATGTCTTCTTTAATAAATGTAAAGTTCTTGTTTTCTCGGAACTTGTCGATAAGCTCAGTGTTTGCCGCATATGTACATTTATCTATTCCATAGACTTGCCAGCCTTTTTGGAGACAAGCTTCGGTAACATGAGAACCTATTAGGCCAAGGCAACCTGTGATAACAACCAATTTCATATTAACCCCTTTCGTCTACTTGTTTAGCTACCCATGCATAAGTTTTTTTCATACCATCTAACAGCGGTTGGGATACTTCCCATCCAACTTTTCCCCTATACAGATTGTTGTCAGAATTTCTACCATTTACA
>Ga0307488_10004707_pt1 | contig 11367 bp, 20 predicted proteins | sample SB02metaG_FD_202248 | JGI IMG/M metagenome (GOLD analysis project Ga0307488, IMG submission 202248) | Sea-ice brine microbial communities from Beaufort Sea near Barrow, Alaska, United States - SB 0.2 | ecosystem: Environmental > Aquatic > Marine > Coastal | place: USA: Alaska | collected...
GCTGCTTCGCAGCTCTAAGGCTTATCGCGACCGCTTTGCGGCTTTGCGGGCTGCTCTTCTTCCCACATCAACAACATACCTATGGGTACTGCATACACAGCACACATTGCGAGGGATAGTGTTAGGATTGGGTTCATCTTGTTCTTTTTAACCTTTCGTTACAGCCACTATCAGTATCTGTGCAATCACGATACCTATGGCTATTAATACTTCTGTCACGCTGCCACTATCAGCATGCTACGTGTACTAACGGCTAGTAATCGTTCATTCATGTATACATTATAACACATAATGAGTCTGTGTCAATAGTGAGTTTAGCCAAAACATTCGCAATAAATACTAGTAGAATCAGCAATAGGAGATAGATCTTGACTTATGTAACTTATGAAGAAACAGTTAGTGTTGAAGAACTATTTGAAGAAGAACTGCAGGCACTGGAAACACAATACGCCAAGCTAAGTGAAAGCAAAGACCCGGGCAGTCAACGTGCAGCAAACAGCCTACTGCATGTTATTGCATACTTTAAGGTACGACTGGGCTACGAAGGCGATGACTTTGAATCTGTATATGGCACACGCCCAGACAGAACCATACACTAGGCGTCATGGCAAACATCTATATCATTGGCGACAGTTGGGGTACGCACACAGGCTGGCCCGCACACCTACAACGAACACACACCCACTTAGAGGCACGCTTGCAGGTAGCAGGACATCGAGTCAAAAACTTTAGCATACCCGGAGGTAGTAACGGAAGCAGCATACACAAGGCCACCCAATACTATACTGCTCACCCCACTATGACGCCCAAGTATGTAATATGGTTTCATACAGAAAGCCTAAGAGATAGACAGGACGAGGACTTGGATCGTGAGTTTACTGTAGAGGATCTCACAAGAGAAAAGGCCTTGCGTAACTACACACAGTTCAATGAGCTGCTTGTGCTAACGGGTGCTAGGGATCTTATAATAGGAGGCCAGGCCCCTGTCATAACGGAACTGTTAGAGCATGACCCTTACTATCTACTAGAAGATTGGCGCAGTGAACTATTAGGCACGCCCTCAATAATGACACACACTATTTGTAACAGTGACCTATTTGAAAGGCAAGGGTGTAAAGACAGTGCAGAAACACTTACACGCATGCTTGAGGCTAACATTCGCATAATAAATCTCTGTAAAGACAGTGTGCTTTTTCCAGACGATGCACATCCTGGCGGCGCTGCACACAGATCGCTGTTTGAAAAAATAATTGATTACATATAAAATAACGCTAAATAATTATACGTTCATCCTATACTGTTAGGACGGAAGTAGACGCAAGTCGAAGGAACGCACCTAACTTTAAAAAGGAGGGTGTTATGAACAGATTCGATTATCTACTTAACGCATACCGAATAGCACAAGAAAGAGCTCGCACAGAACGCATCTTGATGAAGACTCGTTCAGAGCCCAATATTAATGCTAACGGTACTAGTGGGTATGCTGTGAAAGAAGGCACAAACCGAGGTACGGTTTTGGCACATCGCACAGTTCGTTCTACAAACAATTGGTAGCAAACCCTAGGGGTCTATTCGTAGACCCCTACACTAACATGAAATATAAAAAACAAAACACTTATAGAAAACAATCTCCTCATGAGATTAGGCAGCAAATACTTGAGCAACTAAAGAAAGAGCGAGACCCCATGAAAAAGGAAATGCTTAATCAAAGACTGCATCACTATAATACTATTTGCTCTAAGAATTAACAGTTAAGTTTAGATTTAAAGTCAGCACGTAGCAGGTGATTAGTTGCTTGTACTAGTTCTTGTGTTGTGAATCTACCCTGTCTTGTGTCCGTAATGTCCTTGACCGGGTGTTCTACTATACCAAACTCTCTGTCAAGATACTTGAATTGTTTCTTGATGGGTTGATACTGCGCTAGCCAATCAAATACTATTTGTGGGTCAAACGCTCCGCAGGTGTACACATCCAGTTGTATAACAGCAGGGTCTGTTTCGTCCCATGAGTGCATTACTATGTGTGAAGTTTCTATAATTGCTGCAACTGTAAGTCCTCTGTTGCCGGGCATTGTAACATACTTTGCGTATGGACCCATCAACAGTTTCATGCCTATACGATCTATCAGATCTTTAACGTGTTCGCTCGCTAGTTTTTGATCTGTTGGCGGATTAAGCACTTCCGCTCTTATGATCACATGCTTATGTACAAGCGGAGTCATATTAAAGATGAGTTATTTATATCGACGGGAGAAAAAGTAGCACTTATACTGACCAAGATCCTGTTAAATATTTGTATAAGGAGACCTATCATGTTAGAGATACAAGAACAGTTTAGATCACACATACGCACACATTGTGATAAGACCGGATTCATTGTTCCGGAACTATTAGAAGACTACTTGGTAGGATTATTATCAAGTAGGCTAAGGGAGACTGAGCTAATCCCAGAACCATCCTTTGGCGAACGCTATCTAAAACTACAGCAACTAAACAGAGCAAGTCTATATCAAGAATATGCTGATCAATGTTTGTTCTTTGTGTCCTTGTTGCCTGAATACGGCAAGAAGCGCGGGTTGGATATAAACTACTATGCTTCGTTAGGCATATCAAGTTATTACAGTGTTGGTGATGCAGTCCATGACGAACGCTTTATACAACTAGGCAATTGGTTCTATCACTTGCAGAAGTTCCTTAACAGTGCTATACATCCTAGTACTCGTTTAGAACTGTTTGACTTCCTGGATAAGGATAAATACTTGTAAGATGAGAGAAGTATTAGAAGCATTAGCAATGATAACTGATAAACCCTGGGCTAGTACCAGAGCAAAAATGGCACTAGACATTTCAGATCAGTTTGACGGTGGCGGACTAGATGAATGGGAATATCAAGAGATAATGTTAAGACTAATAGACGATTCAAAACTAGACAAAGAGGCGGACGACTTGGAAACTAAATCGTTATTGATATCAGCAGTACACCAAGTATCAGGATATATTTAAATGAAGATTGCAGAAGTAATAGACACACACTACGTTCAAGAAGAACCAGCAAGTAGAGCATTGTGTACATCAGGAAAGCCTGATAGTGCATTGGGTGCGTCACAACTTGCGTCATGCAAGAGTCAGGGATATAGAGCAAGAGACGGTGGCAAAAGTCACAAAGTAGGCCCTGATAGAGTAAAAGTCCGCGGTAAGAAGATCAAAGGAAAAAAATACGGCGGCCCATTACCAGATTGGAGTTAATGTGAAACCCGGAACCGGATCATTACTAATTGCACCTCCGGCAATGACTGATAAAAGATTTGCCAAGACTGTTATGTTAGTTACACATAACAACAGCGCAGGAGCATTTGCAGTTTGTCTAAACAGACCTACAAAACACACAGCCAAAAAACTATCAGCCGAACTTAAACTAGATATCGAACTACCATTTCAAATGTATTGGGGAGGCCCAGTACAGCAGAGCAGCATATGGATGGTTCACGATAACACATGGCATAACGATCATAGTATGTTTGTAGACAGTCATTGGAATATTACTAGTCACGAAAGCATGTTCTATCACATGGCAGACGGAGATGCACCTCGAGACTTTAGATTGGCATTTGGATTTTGCAGTTGGATGCCAGGGCAGTTAGACATGGAACTAAACGGCCAAGGACCTTTCTCTAAAAGAAGCAGTTGGCTATATGCAAATGACGTTGACCCGCAATGGGTATGGGATTGTCCAGTAGATCAACTATGGGATAAATCTTGCGAGCTATCAGCAAAGAGTGCTATCAACACTTGGTTATAGAACCACTACCTACAGGGTACGCTAATAAAATATGATAAATAACAACGAGACAAGAATAGTAAGATAACACGCAGTAGAATTAACAAACCTCCCGCCCTAATTTTAGATATAAACTTCCTCAATATTATTAACAAAAAACAAAGAGTAAAAACACATGAGTAAACAAGGAACAGTAAAATGGTTCAACGCCAATAAAGGCTTTGGATTTATCGAGTGTGAAGGCAAAGATGTCTTCGTACATATTTCAGCAGTTGAAGCCGCAGGCATTGGACAGTTGAATGACGGTGAAACTGTAATGTTTGAAACACAGGATGGACCTAAAGGTCCAAGTGCTGTGAATATTTCAAAAGCATAACAACCAACAAACTAAGGGCTATGCTTAATTGTATTGCCCTTTTTTTGTGACTAAATTATCAATTATAATAAACAGCCTGTAATTTTATTGGATTACTACCTGTTGCATGAGCCGCTACTTTTGTAGTACAGTCTCCACCTATGCCTTTTAATAATGCTCTTTCTAATTTTGCATGTTCATATGTAAGTTTATGATTTACTTCACTAACAATATTATTAGTCTGCATATCATTTTTACGTGTTTGTAATGCAATAATACCTTGCCCAACTGCTGGGACAATAGATAAACGTTCGTAGTCTCTTTTTATACCTAACGCATCTAATCCTGCTTCTGCAAGTACGATAGCATCATACTCACCGGCATCTAACTTTGCGAGTCTTGTATCAATGTTACCACGTATAGGTTTAATTTGTACATTAACTCCAGAGTATAATTGTTCTAGTTGTGCTTTACGCCTAGGACTGCTAGTACCTAATGTAAAGCCATCAAACACACTACCTATAAGAACATCATGCGGTCTATTACGTTCTAACACTGCACATATATGTAAGTCAGGGTGTTCTACATCTCCGGGCATATCTTTTAAACTATGAACAGCAACATCAATAATATCTTGTGCAAGTGCAGATTCAATAGCATTGCAGAACACACCCTTGCCACCTATCTCATGTCTTGGAGTATCGGGATTGAGATCGCCATCTGTTTTAATTATTTCTATTTTAGTATCACAAGAAAGCTCATTGCACACACGTTCTGCATATGCTAATGCTAGTTTACTTCCCCTAACACCAATTCTTAAAATCATTCGTTGACCTCTTTAATTTTAAGTTGATAATCATACATACTGTTATGTCCATTAAATTTTATAAGACAGTCTGATATAGTATAGTTCTTCCATTGTACTGTTTGTCCTGATGGGTATGTAACTTCATAAGTTCTAGTATTTTCTTTACTCATCGTCAACATATTCAATATCATCGATATCCCAGATACTATTGAAGTCAACTCTAAACTTTTTACGACACTTTGTATCGTATACTTCTACAAGTTTGCTTTTAGTATCACGCTTTTGCAAAACGCCAAAGCCTTCGTACTCTCCTGGACCTTGTAATGGTGTGTCTGATAACCCACTTGGGCGACCGTGAATGTCTAACATAGTAGTTACTTTAAACTTACAACCATAACTTTTGCCTGGTTCGATATCTTCAATTTTATACATTAGATCTTTTCTCCTGCTATAAAGCCTCTGAAGCGTAAGAATCTTGGAAAACGTAAACTGTATGTTCCGTCTTGATTCTGTGTAACTGCATCAGCTCTTACTTCTACAACTTGACCTGGGATATTAGCGCGACCAGACCAAAACTCGTCACGATCAGCATCACTAAAGCCACTACCGACATTAACATTAATTTTCTTTCCGTTATCAGTACCTTCACAAACGAATGCACCAAGTTTTCCTTCGTTTCGTCCTGTTCCTTCTTCAACATTTTTAACCTCCAATGAAACCTCAATAAACGGTTTCATCTTGAGCCACGCAGTCGATCTCTTACACTGATACACACTATCAATGTCCTTAATCATAATACCTTCGTAGCCTTCTTCAACCATCTTCTTATTATAGTCTTTGAACTCAACTTCACCAACCATAGTATCTAGATCCACTTCTGTTTGTGGTACAATCTCAATACATTTTGTGTCAGCAAATATAGTCTTAAACGTTTCAAGCATCTTGCTTCTGCGTCTTTGTCCTTGTATGCTTTCACCTCTCTTCCATTCTACTAATGGAATAATATCAAACAGGGCAAGTTTAGCATCTTGTGCTTTTACATCACTCTTTCTGTGTACTTGTTTCATAAGATCCTGAAAACTATCACTTACTACTTCACCGTCAAGCACATATGAACGACCAATCTCATCCATATAGTATTCTAATGCTTCTGTAATATGTGAAAAGTTATCCAGGATCTTACCGTTCCTAGTGTATTGTGTAACGACTCTACTTTCATAGTCCACTACTGTAATGCATCTGACGCCGTCTAGTTTCGGCTCCAGTAACTTCTTTCCTTTTACCTTTTTCTCGTGGTTGGCACTATCGTGGGCTAACATACACTCAAACACAGGAACTTTATACTTTTCCAGTTTAAGTTTCTTCACAACTTTATTAACTGTCTTTTCACTGACGCCACAACGTAGATCCTTTATAAGGATACGTCTATACCAGCCATTCCATTGTTCTACTGTTGCAACATTCATTGCAAGTTCAATAGCATCTTTGGCTGCATGTCCAGTGAGTTTTCTAGTATACAACGCATTTGCAAGTTCTGTAAATGGTTGCCAAGCAAGTCCTTGTCCACGCTGAGGAGTTTCAACACGCTCTGGTACTTGCTTTACACCAAACGTATGTAACTTATCTAGTGTCCATGCAAGACCTTCAAAGAACTCGTCTAGTCCTTCCTGCATTGCGTCTTCAATAACTTGCTCTTTTGCTAGTCGACTGTTGTCGGCTTCTAGTTTTTTAATAATGTCTTGCGGTTGAGTTCTCATTATGCTGCCTCCACGATATCCATTGCCCATTGGTCCCACGGTTCTGTTTCCGTAGCCTTGAGCAAATTAAATTTTACTGTGTATTTTATATCCAAAACGTCCTCTAACATAGCATCTTTTATAATTGTAAGATGTGCCTTATCGTTAGTATCTATCCATAGAGTGCCGTGCTGCCAGTACATATTGGGAGCAACTGCATTCATTTCACGGAATTGACGATTGATTCTATCGAGTGATCTAGTTTCTAATGCCATAGTTTTTGCCTTTCTGTTTGCCTAATTATTAAGTATATTATAACAAATTATTCACTCTTTGTCAACCTTTTTATTACAGAATCTATACTGTATATGTTGATATCTGTATCAGCCTCGTACACATGAAAATGATAATCTTCTATAGTTTCTTTTATTTTGGATAGAATTACATCTTCTGGTTCTGCAATCCATTCTGAAAACCCTCTGCCTTCAAGCATTATTGCATATCCAAATGTATCTTTTAGTACGCTTTCTAACTTGCTAATTGGATTAGGCTTGCCATACCATAAATGATTGAACGTTGCTATATTACTGTTCGCACTATAACTATTTTGATACACACCTAGTCTTGTTTTAGCATGATCGAATCCAGTGATACCAATCTTACAATCACCACTACCTAGAGGGTCTTTCATTAAGTATAAGAATTTCATGTTACCACCTACACTGTGCTGTTGGAAGCGTGATACGTCCAACTGTACTATTATATAAGTTTACAATAGAATCGTACACACGCCATTGGTCATGGTCTCTTGGATTAGTAAACCCTTTGGTGTGCAGAGCATTTTCATAGTTGTCCTTGAGTCCTTTTTGTACTGACTCTGGGTCTCCCCATAGTTTGATAAACAGTTTACCTAGTTCATCATCAAAGGCAGCATCAATTGTAAAGCCTTCAACTTCAGCCATCTTGTATAACAATGCCATAGGCCTCCATATCTCTAATTCAGCCGCTGCCTTTGTCCAATGTGTGTTATGGAATTGCAATGCACGTTTGAAATATTTGCCTTTGACTCCGTAGTCGTCTGTCATTTCAAATATAGTTTGTCCACTTTTAATCTGACTGAATGCATTCGGAGTGTTAGCATTACGTTTAGGTGCAAACCCTGTAGCAGTAAGAACGTTATTCATTTGCACAGTTGCACTGTCTTTTGTTTCTAGTAGGATCATAAACTCATCATAAGCATGCAGTTTACGTTTGTTACGACTGTTAATACGTATCATGTTTTGTCCTGCTAACCAAACAGCATACTCTACCTTGTCAGTAAACCCTGCTTCGGTTACAGTTTCAGCAGTGATCATGTTTGTATCAATGTACCACATAGGATATGTAGTATACTTTTGTCTAAACATTTCTTGTGATGTATGGTGTCCGTCCCACAGCATGTACATACCATCTACTAGTATAGCAGTTGGCAACAGCACCGCAGTGTGTTCGTAGTCTTGTTCAATCTTATATAAATGGTTAGGTGCAACATCTCGTTGGAACCTAGGCCACAAATACATATCTTCCCAATCAATCCAACCAAACTTTACAATACCTTCTTTAGGATCGTATGGGTCTTGGACTTCGGGCTTCTTGTCAGGACCAAGTACAATATCAATTGCTTCTGCAATATCATCAAGTGGTATAATACCACGAGGGTAGTTGTCCGACATAGTCCGCAAATCAATTGCGTCATCTTTCATTTCGAATGGAATTTTAAATTTTGCCAGGTACTTGTTGATTTCTGTCTGGCGATTATAGGGTGTAAGTTTTTGCTTTAATGGGTTTGCCATTTTACTTCTCCAATTGTGTGCCTGTGTAACAAATTACTAGGGCATCAGTTATGCACGACTGCTTGACGAATCAATGGGTCAATGCTTCATTGTCCTTACAGTATATATTCACATTATATTAGTGTCAACTGTTTTTTTGCTAAAATATAACTGTAAAAGGATTTATTAATCCAAAATAAGGATTGACAATTGTATAATAATAACTTATAATAGCATTATGATTAACGAAAAGGAACAAACAAATATGGCACTAGTACCGATGGTAGTTGAAACTACTCAAAAAGGCGAAAGAGCTTTTGACATTTTTAGTAGACTACTGAAAGAAAGAATTATTATGCTGAATGGCCCAGTTGAAGATTATATGGCTAACCTTATTGTAGCACAGTTATTGTTTTTAGAAAGCGAAAATCCTGATAAACAAATTAGTTTATTCATTAACAGCCCCGGCGGTGTTGTTACAGCAGGCATGAGCATCTACGATACAATGCAATTTATTAAACCTGAAGTTGCAACATTTGTTATGGGACAAGCGTGTTCTATGGGGTCGTTGTTAGCTCAAGCAGGCGCACCAGGAAAGAGATATATGTTGCCTAATGCTAGACACATGATACATCAACCTAGTGGCGGAGCAAGAGGACAAGCAACTGACATGCAAATCCAAGTAGAAGAAATCCTTAAAATGAAAAAAGAACTTACTACTATCTATGAAAAGCATAACAGCAAAGGTAAAACGTATGCTCAACTATCTGCGGACATGGAGCGTGATAAATTTATGAGTGCAGGGGAAGCACTTGAGTACGGACTTATTGACGAGATAAAAGAAAAGAGAACATGATGAATATATCACCTACAGGACATGCAGTTAAAGATTGGGGTTACGAAATAGTATGGGCATCAAACCAATTTTACTGCGGAAAGATATTAGTATTTGAAAAAGCAGGTGCAGAGACAACTGTTGTTATTCATAAAGACAGAAAGAAAAGTTGGTTTATAAATGCTGGAAGGTTTCAAATAATTTTTACAGATATTAAAACTGGCAAATCTACTGCTGCAATATTAGAAGAAGGTAAAACAGTTGACATTGCTGAAATGAGCCCACACACTGTTAAGTCACTACAAGCAAATTCTATTATATTTGAATCAGGAACTCCTGATAACCTAGATGATATATTTAGGCTTACTCCTGATGATTCTCAAACGTCTTCTGAAGAGCTAAAATAAGATCCTCAATCATTCCATCATCATGATAAGGTGTAGGAGCAAATCGTAATCGCTCTGTACCTTCTGCAACTGTAGGATAGTTAATTGGTTGAACGTAGATACTATGTTCGTTTAATAATGTATCACTCATTGCTTTACATTTTTTAGCCTCACCGACCAGTACAGGAACAATATGTGTTGTACTACATTCCATAACTTCAATACCATTCTTGTGTAAACGGTATTTAAGTTTTCTAGCACGTTCTTGGTGCTTTACTCTTATTTCATTATGATCTTTAAGATACTTTACAGCAGCCAATGCACCCGCACAAGTAACAGGACTCATTGAAGTAGTAAAGATAAAGCCGGACGAGACTGAACGTATAGCATCAATAACTTCTGCATCAGCAGCAATGTATCCGCCTTGGGTTCCAAAGGCCTTTCCAAGTGTGCCATTGATTATATCAATACGGTTTTGTAACCCTAATTTCTCTGTCCAGCCTCCTCCGTGCTCCCCATAAAGTCCAACAGCGTGGACTTCGTCAATATATGTGATTGCTCTATACTTGTCTGCAATGTCACATATCTGTTTCATTGGTGATATATCACCATCCATTGAGTAAACTGATTCGAATACTATGCAAGGTGTCTGTCCTGCAAGTACAGCACTTGCACATAATTCATCTAGTTGTTCTAAATCGTTATGTTTCCAAATTATTTTAGGTGCTTTAGAATGTCTTATGCCTTCAATCATACTAGAGTGATTGTTACTATCACTAATGTAAACAAGGTTCGGTATAATCTTAGGTAATGCAATAAGGCTCCATTCGTTAGCAACGTAGGCACTTGTGAATAATAATGCTTTGGCTTTGTTATGTAGTGTTGCTAATTCGTGTTCAAGAGCTACGTGATAATGACTTGTGCCGCCAATGTTTCTTGTGCCGCCACTGCCTGATCCTGTTTGATCTAATGCTGTATGCATAGCATCTATAACAACTTTATGTTGACCCATGCCTAAGTAATCGTTACTGCACCAGTTTATTATCTTTTTAATATTGTAAGGACCGTACCAAATAGCACTGGGAAAATCTCCGCGCTCACGAATAATATCGTTGAAAACTCGATAGTTGCCGCTATCCTTTAGGCTTTTTAGTAAATCGTTTATCGGTTTTTTGTCTATCATTAGTATCTCTTTGTATGTATGTAGGTTGTCCAAATGCGTTATTGAATGTGTAGATTCCTAATCTTGCAAGTTCTTCCTCGCATTCGCCATAACTTTTCCACCATTTCTTTAGTGCTTTAAACATATATGTATTTAACTAAATACTGTTGGAGAACAAAAATATGCGAGTAAGTGAAATAATCCGTAATATCCTTGATATGATTGACCAAGCAGAGGGTGAGGAAATTGTTAATGACATTGATTCTCAGCCAGAAGGATATGAAGAAAAGGACATAAAGAGATTCAAACAGATTGCTGATGTAGTGGATACAGAAGATGCTGCCTACGGCAATACGCCCAAGGAAAGAGTAGCAGGCGTGAATGCAGTCACACAGGACGCTGGCGCTGATAGTTGGCAGGGCACCAAAGACGTGGATGATATCCGCGGAACCACAACTAGAATACACGGGAACAACTAATGGCAACTATTAAGTGTA
>Ga0307488_10004708_pt1 | contig 11361 bp, 19 predicted proteins | sample SB02metaG_FD_202248 | JGI IMG/M metagenome (GOLD analysis project Ga0307488, IMG submission 202248) | Sea-ice brine microbial communities from Beaufort Sea near Barrow, Alaska, United States - SB 0.2 | ecosystem: Environmental > Aquatic > Marine > Coastal | place: USA: Alaska | collected...
AAAAAAAAACTCAAAGCTTCAAGACCAGGCGGGTGGCATTTGACTCGAGGAACGAGGATTGGCAGACGGGGAACGGAAGGTTTGGGCAGTTTTTGCCGGGCCCTGCCTTGGCCTGAATCTTCACTTCGTACGAGGTGCCGGCGAGGCCGCCCAGGGGCTGCGACAGGATGATGCGCGCGCTTGCCAGGGCGAAGCGCCTGCCAGGGGTGGCGCCCGCCAGGAGCAGGCAGGGGGGGCCGGCCACGCACCCCACGGCGGTGACGGCAACGGGGCACTTGATGTAATGCATCATGTCCAAGATCGCGGTCACGCAGTACTGCGTGCCCGCCGTGCAGTTCAGAAAGATGCGGATCTCTTCGTTCGGGCTCGCGGCCTCGAGCGTGAGCAGCTGCGTGTAGGGCCAGATGCATAACGCTATCGCCTCGTCTTATGATCTGACAGTTTGCTCCGACATACTGTTCTCTCAAGCGTTTCCGTGCACAATCACCTCATCCTCCTGAAGCTCAGGCCCGCCATCTGACTGTTTGCTCGCACCGTACCCGCGCACATTCACCTCGTTATAATCCTCAGGCCCAGTGCCTGACTGTGTGCTCATGGCGTACCGCGTCGGTATCACCCACGTCCCGACACGTGGAGAAAAGCATTGCGTTTTATCCGGCCCCACCTGCGCGCAGACCTTGTTGCACACGTTCTCGTCGATGCGGTCGCCGATGAACAGGATGCGCTGGCGCTCGAGCCCCTCGAACATGTCCATCATCCCCACGCCTTGGGCGTACACCGCGATGGGCACCGGCGGGTCCCCCAGCGCCTCCGCGCGCACCTCCATCGCACCCCCGCACACGCCCACGCGCCGCCGCGCCTGCGTGGCCACCTTTGAGCCCCCCGCCACCTTTGCGCCCCCCCGGATGGCCTTCCGCCCCGCCGCCGCCACCGTCGCCACCGCGGTGCCGGACATGGCCACGCACGACATGATGTTGTTGTGTTGTTATCCAGCCACAGATCCTACCGCGCACACTCCACGCGTGCTGCCGCTGCCGCTTCTCGCTTCTCAAGATGCGAGCGGACCGTCTGCCCTAGGAGACGACGATAAAATGCCAAGCGAACTCGTGTCCGGTGGGCCGAAGGAGGGGTGTCCTCTTGCACTCAGCCTCGTGCGACGGTGGAAAGCGACAGGAAGACTCACTGTCGCGCGTCGGTGTGGTGCGTCGCTAGCAGCCGGCAGCCGTCACGATTAACCCCACTGCCTCGCTGGCACCACTCGAAGGCTCGGCGGCAGCCACGCGGACCAATCAAAAGCCACTGTCGGGCGCTGCGCTCTAATATTAGCACCGTATTGCTGCGTAACCACCCTGTCGCACACGGCACAGCAACCAGCGTGAGAGCGCCCGGCCGCGCCGTTGGGAGCCTCACGGCGGGCAGTACACGATGGGCGCCGACAAGAAGGCGTCCTACTCGCCCATCATCGGCATCCCCGACGGCGTCTACAACTTCGGGCCCAGGTGTGCGACCAACCAAGTCGTTTTCTTGTCTCTTCCCTTTTCTCGCTTGCAACATCGGGCGCGCTCCCTCGCGACCCGCACAACGCCGCGGGAAACGAGCCAAGCGGCGAACGCTGAGCGGGCGGGTGCGTGATCGATTCATCCGCATGTGCATGTGCCCGGCGGCGGGGCGGGTTCGGGGACGGGCCACAAGGGAAGCGCGTGGCGTACCCATCGAGAGGAAAAGAATAACCAACATGTTTGTTGCTGGGTGGGGTTGCCCACTCACTGGTGGGCCCGCGACTGACGCGAGCACACGCCCAACCCGCGCCGCGCTCCCTCGCCCTGGCAAGCGCACGTTGTAGCGCACGAGTGCGGACGACACGGCGACGCTCTCTCCACTATAGCTGCATTTCAAACTTCTTTGTCGAGGGGCAGTGCTCGTGCTCACTCACACCAACACTTCAACACTCAACACTCCCGCCCGTTGCAGGCAGAAGCAGGATGCGGTGTGGTCCTGGGTGTTCGCCTTCACCCTCCTCGCCGTCCTCGCGGGCGGCGCCCTGGCCTTCGCCGGCATGGCCCACCACATAATGCCCGTCACATGGTCCAACGCAATCTGGACGCTCGTGTCTCGAGTTAAATGGCATCCTATGACGTGGTAGGCATTATCTGTCGGGCCGTATTCATCGGGAAACAAGATGCGCCCGACGCGACGCTCATGAAGTACGGCGGCGCGTGCAACACCACGGCGTCCGCCTTCGACACCGCGCTCGCGGCCAACGAGAAGCGGCTCCGCGAGAGCAAGATGTCGGACGGCGGCGGCGGGGCGGTGCAGGTTGCCAGTATCAAAACCCGAGTTGAAAGCACGCCTGGCTTCAGCGCTTGAAACTAAAGTGTGACGAACCGCTTTCAAACTTTGCTTTCAAATTTAACTTGCGCCGCTACACGGCGGCGGCGACTATGACGACGGCAGCCCGTCCGGCGTCGGCATCCCCGGCAGGGGCTTACACTCGTCCACTGTTCAGCTCAACTTGAGCCGTGTCTGGCACACAAGAACACCCTACACACCCTAAACACCCCCTAAAATCCCCTTTCGGGCTACACAACCCCTACGCGCACCCCCTATCCCATGCAAAGCGCTCGAGTTGAGCTGAGAAGAGAACGAGTGTAAGCCCCTGATCCCCGGCATGGCGGGCGTGGGAGACACCACGCGGGTTGACACAGCGCCCACCAAGCGAGACAAGAGCGGCGCGGCGGAGCCCACGGGGTAAGTCGGTGCAGGTTGACCCTATCAAGCCCATGTTGAAACCGCCTGGAACTAAGCACTTGAAACTAAAACGTGATATACTGCTTTCAACTTTTGCTTTCAAATCCGACTTGCGCCGCTACAACGGGGGGCAACAGCACGGCGGTGCCGTTCAACGCCAACGACTTCAAAGACGGCGCCATCGTGTGGGTCGGCATCGCCTTCATAGGCTCCTTCTTTCTTGGCCTCGCGCTGCTGTGGATGTTCCGCACGTGCGCGCACACCATGGTCTGGGGCGTGGTCTACATGAAGGCAGGGGCTTACACTCGTCCACTTTTCGGCTCATATTGAGCGCATTTTGTGGGATAAGGGTGCATTCAGGGGATGTTTAGGGGTTGTTTAGGGGGTGTCATGGGGTATTAAGGAGTATGAGGGGGTGTTCAGGGTGTATCTTGTGTTAGTAAGGATTCAGTTCGATCGAAATCTGGTTTTGCCCATCCGAATGAGTACCCAATTTCGGTACAATCGGGGCGCGCAAATGACACAGCAACGACGAAAAGGACCGCGTTTGCGTCATCGCGGCGAGACATCGTCCCTCAGCACGGCCCAAGCGGAGACGCCTCGCCCCCGGGATCGTCCCGGCGAGTACACACCACACGTGCGGTTGTATCCCGCGCACGCATACCCGATTCAGAATGTCGCGACCGCCCTCCAGAGCGCGCATTCGGACCGGCGGAGGAGTTTGCGGGTTTTCCTTGGCCTGGCGCGTGTACCGGTACACAAATAGGGACTGTTTTCACAGGCAAATTGACTGATGTACCGAAATTGGGTACTCCAAGTGTCGATTTCGTTCGAACTGAATCCTAACGGCTCAGGTTGAGCTGAGAAGTGGACGAGTGTAAGCCCCTGCATGAAGGTGGGCACTATGGGCGCCATGACGGTGCTGTGCCTCTTCAACGGCGTCACCGTCGGCTTCATCATCTTCCTTGTAAGGCGGTGCAGGTTAAACCGATGAAACCCATGTTGAAAGCGCCTGGATCTATGCGCTTGAAACTATAATATGGTGAACCGCCTTCAAACTTTGCTTTCAAATTCAGTTTGCGCCGCTACATCCTGCTGCTCACGCTGCTCACGGCGTTCGCCTTCTACCTGGTAGGGCGGTGCAGGTTGACCCTATCAAACCCATGTTGAAAGGGCCTGGAGATAAGCGCTTGAAAGTGAAACGTGTTGGACTGCTTTCAAGTTTTGCTTTCAATTTCAACTTGCGCCGCTACAACCTGTGGCGCGACGAGCTGAACCTGATCGCCTCCATGCTGAGTGTGGCCACGCAGGCAGGGGCTTACACTCGTTCTGGTTTCAGCTCAACTTGAGCTCTTCTGTCCACCGTGCAACCCAACTTAACTCATGAATGTGTCCAGGAGTTGCTCAAGTTGAGCTCTGACGTGAACGAGTGTAAGCCCCTTCACGCAGGGGCTCAAGGCAGGGGCTTACACTCGTTCACTTCTCAGCTCAACCTAAGCCGTTTAGGTCACACCTCCACGTGTCCCCCTGTCTAATAGACTGGGTGAGACTCATGCACCCAACGTATCCAACAAAATGTGCTCACGTTGAGCTGAAAAGTGGACGAGTGTAAGCCCCTGGCTGAAGGACAACCCGCACATCGTGACCGCCACGATCGCGCTGCAGTTCTCCACGCTGCTGTACATCCTGCCCGCCGTCGCCGCCATGTCCTTCGCGCAGCAGAACGGCACGGCCCGGGCCCGCCTCATAGTGTACCCCCGTACACATCCACCTCCTCCTCTATCCTGCCGTGCGGGTCTGCGTATGTCCGGTCTGGTTGATAGTGCAGCTATTGGGTACATTGCATGAAACCATTCATAGTGTACCCGTACACATTCACCTCCTCCTACATCCTGCCATGAGGCGCTGCGTTGGTCCGGTCTGCCATTTTGTACATTGCATGAAACGCTTGTTCATCGACGAGTCCCGTGTGTGAGTGTGTGTGTGTATTCAAAAGCAGTCTAGCTGGGCTGATCAGCCCAACCGCCTAGACTACAGAACAGTAATTTGAAAATGAAAATATGAATATGCCCCGTGGCACCCCGTGAAAGGTAAAGCAATGCCTGGGTGACCCTGCGGACACCCCGTGAAAGGGGAAGCAATGCCTGGCTGACCCTGCGGGACGGCGCGGTGGCGGTGAGCCACAAGGTGAGGCGGTGCAGGTTGACCCCAGCCCCATCAAACCCACGTTGAGGGCGCCTGGAACCAAGCGCTTGAAACTCAAATGTGATGAACCGCTTTCAATTTCAACTTGCGCCGCTTCAACAAGGCGGTGGCGCAGGACCTGGTGACCTTCGTGTGTACCAACTTTCAGGGCGCGGCAGTGGACTGCTGCGGCTGGGAGGCAGGGGCTCACGCTCGTCCACTATTCGGCTCAACTTAAGCACATTTTGTGGGATACGTTGGGTGCACGATTATTAGACAGGGGGACAAGGAGAGGTGTGAAGTACCCCAACACGGCTTAGGTTGAGCTGAAACGTGGACGAGTGTAAGCCCCTGGTGGGAGGTGGACTCCTGGGTGCCGGTGTACTGCACACTGGCCGTGGTGAGGCGGTGCAGGTTGACCCCATCAAGCCCATCTTGAAACCGCCTGGAACCAAGCACTTGCAACTAAAACGTGACATAGTGCTTTCAACTTTTGCTTTCAAATACAACTTGCGCCGCTGCACCGTGGTCAGCGTCATCTGGGTCATCAGCATGGTAGAGCGGTGCAGATTGACCCTATCAAACCCAAGTTGAAACTGCCTGGAACTAAGCGCTTGAAACTAAAATGAGATGAACCGCTTTCGAAATTTGCTTTCACATTCAAGTTGCGCCGCTACAGCATGGCGCTCGAGATGCGGCTGTACGTCATTGGAGGCACGCTGTGCCAGTGGTGAGGCGGTGCAGGTTGACCCTATCAAAACCACGTTGAAACCGCCTGAAACTAAGCGCTTGAAACTGAAATATGATAAACTGCTTTCAAGTTTTGCTTTCAATTTTAACTTGCGCCGCCACACAGTGGTACTTCGCGCCGGCCGGCACCACGGACTTCAGCGGCACGGTGTCCGGCAGGGGCTTACACTCGTCCAATTTCAGCTCAACCTGAGCTGTTTCGACACAAAATACAGACTACACACCCCGCAATACCCCCTCATACCCCCTAAACAGCCCCGGAACGCACCCCCTATCCCACAGAAAGCGCTTAAGTTTAGCCGAAAAGTGGACGAGTGTAAGCCCCTGGTGTCCGGCGCCTTTTGGAACGCCGCGGGCCCCTCCTTCGGCACCATCTGCTTCGGGTGGGGTCACTCACTTTGCTGTTGTTGCTTGATGATATCTGATTGTTTGAGTATGACAAAGTGCGTGGAACAACTTGGACACTGAGCAACAAGTAGCACTAAGTCGTCCAAATGGAGCGTTCTGGTTGGTCGAGCGGAACGACTTATCACTAAGTCTCAGTAAGTGTCTAAGTGGTTTCACGCACTTTTTCATATCTGACTACTTGCTCATGATGTACTGGTACACTTGCATGATGGATGAAACAGCCAAACAGATGTGGACGAACCGGGCTCAGACTGCAATGTGTACTACAAGCAAACATTTAGATGATAGCGGGCTGACCCTGGGTACGGGTCGTTCATTCTGACGATGGTGGAGATGTGCCGGATGGCGATGGAGAAGCTGCGGCGGCAGGAGCGCGGCAACATCCTCGTCTGCCTCCTCGCAGGGTGGTCATTGAGAACCATTCAACAAACACTCCCCAGACGTTGAATCGACGGACCAAGTCGGGGGGGTATCGAGAACCGTTCAAACAAACACTCCACCGACGTTGAATCGACGGACCACAAGTCCGTGCGTCTGCATGAGCATCCACCCTGAAGGTAAGGGTAAGTCACGCGGGCACTTCCGATATCGGCTCGATTGTTCTTGATCTCAATGACCCTCCCGCCAGGCCACGTGCATGGAGTGCATATATGCGCTGATTGAGTATATCTCTAAGTTCGCCACGCTGCAGGCGTCGATGACCGGCCAGAACTTCTGCGACGCGGCGTCGACCGTCACGGACCTGCTGCAGCGCAACTTCCTGACCGCGTACGGCACCTACGCCTTCCCGTCCATGATCCTTCAGGGCGCCGCGCTCGTCCTCGCCGCCGGTTTCGGCGTCACCACTTGGCTCCTCTCACTGGTAGGTCCGGGCAAGGGCCGGTAAAGTGACCTCTCAATTTACAAGTTTAAGACCTAAACCCTAAACCCTAAAAGCACTTTTACAGTCTGTTGACTGGTAAATTATGAGATCACTTTAACGGCCCTTGTCCGGACTAACTGGTCGGGCTTGATAGTGTAACCGTACACATTTGCCTCCTCTTTGGTCTGGTATCATTTGACCGTTTGCTCAAGTGTACCTGCCACGTCACAGTGTACCTTACTCACTGGCCATCTGACCGTTTGCTAATAGTTTGCCTACCGCATCATGATGTGTGTGCCTCAGTTGATCTTTTTTTAAACTCATCATTCTTGAGACAATCTCTTTATATGAGGACTTTTAGCACAAGATTCTTGAGTTACTTCAGTATAACACAATCTGACTCCACATTCTTGAATTACCCTTACTGGCAGGCGACGTACACCGCGGCGTCCGAGGCGAACGCCGGTCTGTACGCGGGGTAGGGCAGTGCAGGTTGACCCTATGGGACCCACGTTGAAAGTGCATGAATCTAAGCGCTTGAACCTAAAATGTGATAGAATGCTTTCAAACTTTGGTTTAAAATTCGACTTGCGCCGCTACAGCGGGTTTGATCGGCCTGCTGTCCGGCGTCATCGCCTTCGTGGCAGGGTTTAGGGTTTATGGTTTAGTGTTTAGGGTTCAGGGTTTAGGTACACTCGTTCACTTTCAGCTCAACTTGAGCTGTCTTTCTGCCCCGCGTAACCCAACTTGACCCATGAATGTGTCCCGAATGTGCTCGAGTTGAGCTCTAACGTGAACGAGTGTAAGCCCCTGGTTCGTGGTGCTGAGCTTCTTTGTGATGATCATGCTGAACGTGGTAGGACGGTGCAGGTTGACCCTATCAAACCCACGTTGAACCCGCCTAGAACCAAGCGCTTGAAAGTAAAACATGATAAACTGCTTTCAATTTGCTTCAATTTTGCTTTGAAAATCAACTTACGCCGCTACAACGGGGTGGACGCCGTGTTCCTGTGCTACGCCATGGACAAGGACCGCAACATGGCAGGCCTAAACCCTAAACCCTAAACCCTAAACACTAAACCCTAAACCGTCAACCCTCAACCCTCAACCCTATGGACAAGGACCGCAACATGGCAGGGCCGTCACATCTTATGACAAAACAAGTGAAGCTATCATACGACTGATATCAACTGATATCCATGACATTGACTGATTTGTGATTGGTCGAGAGGACGACTTTGACCTCTCGACCACTCACAAAGCAGTAAACATCATTGGATATCAGTTGATATCAGCTAACATCAGTCATAGCTTCACTTGTTTTGTCATAGGTCACTAACGTTCATCGGGCCTCAGGGCGCTCACATGGTGAGCATTAACCAACCTCATCCGCTATTTCAAGCGGCTAGAACAAAATGTCTGCACGTGGAATAATGTCTGCACATCGGTGTGTCCGACCAAATGCCTTGTGTGTGATACTCGTTGATGTGACCACGTGCTGCTGTTGACGGTGTACCGGTACACTGTGTGGAGCGTTCCCTGCACCGAGTCGAACCACCAGGAGTTCCACCAGATCTTCCAGCAGGTGAACGAGCAGAACAAACCCGCGGGGGCCGTGGTGCAGGGGCCCGACGGGGGGCTCATGTACGCTGCCGTGTGATGTTTTGTTCCTACTCACACTTTGTGTTGGATATCAGTGCAATTACAGAAGTGAAAGCGAATGTTAAGATGTTCCGATAGCCGAATTCATCCGCTGTAAACGGAGAGCAGTGACAGTTTGGAACAGAGGTTCATCTGGTTTTGTGCTTCATCCCCTGTAGCCTAGAATAGCGTCGTTTTACCGACAGTGGGGGACAGGAACTTTTATCCAAGTCTCCGTTATATTATTCAGTTCGTGATATCTAAGAACTTCATATCACAATTCACGCGCCAAAGTTTTGGAGTGACCCGCACTCACAGCGGCGCACGAGCGTCATCCTTGTTGCGTTAGGGGTCGTAGCTCTAGTCGTTGCGGGCAGAATATGGGTCCCTTGCCCAGAACAACTTCACGCAGCGATGGTCTAAACCCTAAACCCTAAACCCTAAACCCTAAACCCGAGCCGCACGACCTTCCGGGACCCTAGCTAGCTGCTAGCACCAAGCCCGCTGTCAGCAGGCGGTGGCGCTGATGAGTGTGGCCATGCGTAGTAGCCGCCCGTGCCCTAATCTAAAGCCTAAACCCTTGCCCTTAAACCCTAAAAATAAACGAAAACGAATAATAACGCGAGCTGCGCGCCATGAAAGGAGTAGGCAATCTATCGGGAAGGGCAGGGCGGCATTTTGCGGACACACCATTTGCGGACTGCGGAAAGGCGATGCTCCGCGACCACCCCGTATAGGTGAGAAGTCAGTTCCCACAGGTGCGCCCCCACCCCGCCCGCCCCCCGAGCCCCGACAACCAGCTGCGCGCCGGGCTTTCCTCGAGGGCATCTTTACTCGTAGCTTTTTGCCACTCGCATTGTCACAGCCTGACCAAACGCACTTGACCATTTGCGACGCAGGACACCGAAGGATGGCGACCAGCATCTACCAGCGTGAGGCGGCAGCGGCGGCGGCGTTCATACGCTGGGTGGGGACGCCGGCGGCTCATGGCGGCGGTCAGGCTCCGCCGCGGGCGCGCCAGCCCCAGCGGCAGCACCTGCCCGAACACGGAGGTGTGGAGGTGACTGAGGAGGCGGTGGCAATGACAAGAGACTACAGCCTTTGGGTGTTTGAGGAGGAGAGCGAGGACGCGGACGCCGGCAACGTCAGCGGGGGCACGGCCCGCGGGCAGGCGGTCGCCCGCGGCTCGGGGGCTCGGCCGCGGCCCGGCGAGGGGGCGTCCCTGGTGGTCGGCGTCTCCTGGTCGTCCAGGTCAAGAAAGTGGCAGGCGTCCAGCAAAGGTCAGTACCTTGGAGTGCATGCGAGCGAGGAGGCTGCGGCGGCAGCCATCGACAAGTACACTGCGGACGGCGTTGCCAAGGTAGGGCGGTGCAGGTTGACCCTATCAAACCCACGGTGAAAGCGCCTGGAACGAAGCACTTGAAACTAATTTATGGTTAACTGCTTTCAAGTTTTGCTTTCAAATTGAAGTTGCGCCGCTACACCAAGGGGCAAAGCTCGGGGAAGAGCCTGGGGCACTACTTAATGGAGGAGGAGGCGGCGGCGGCCTACCACGCCTACGTCACGGACGGCGTCGTTCCTGTACAGCGCCGACGATGCACTTCCTCGTTCACGGGTGTCAGCTGGGTCAAGGGCCCCGGTAAATGGAAGGCGATGTGCAAAAGCAAAGTTCTTGGGTACCACACCACGGAGGAGGGTGCGGCACAGGCGTACGAGAACTACGTGAAGGACGGCGTTGTTCCTGTGAAGCCCTCCACCTTCTCTCACCTCACGGGCGTCAGTTGGGTCAAGGGACCCGGGAAATGGAAGGCGCATTGCAAAGGGAAACACCTCGGACTGCACGACACGGAGGAGGGTGCTGCGGCGGCGTACGACAAGTACGTCGCGGACGGCGTTGTTCCTGAGAAGCGCCCGCGCCCCACCTCCTCTCGCCTCCAGGCAGGGCGGTGCAGGTTGACCCCAGGTTGAACCCCGGTTGACCGTGCTTGGTTTCATCTCCCGAAGCTAAAACATGATGAACCGCTTTCAAACTTTGCTTTCAAATTCAACTTGCGCCGCTACATCAAGGGTGTGAGCTGGGACAAGCGCCTCGGTAAATGGAAGGCTGCTTGCGGGCCGAAGGGGCGGTACCTCGGGCACCACGCCACGGAGGAGGCTGCGGCGCGGGCGTATGACCAATACGTCAACCACGGCGTTGAGCATGTAAAGCGCCGAGGCACCAAGGCACTAAAGCATCAAGGCACCAAGGAACCAAAGCATCAAGGCACCAAGGTACCAAAGCATCAAAGCACCAAGGCACCAAAGCATCAAGGCACCTCCCGGTTCCAGGGTGTATCCTGGGACAAACACCGCGGAAAATGGAAGGTGTCGTGCAGTCGGAAACACTTTGGATACCACGCCACGGAGGAGGCTGCGGCGCGGGCGTACAACGTCGAAGCTGAGCGCATCGGCCGCGTCGACCTCAACGCCGTCGCGCCCGCCGGCGACGGGGCAGACGACGGCAGCGGCAGCCACACCGCCGCCGCCGCCGACGAGGAGGACACTGATGCCCTGCCCCTGCCTGCGGCCCCGGCCGGTGGGGCGTACACCACCGCCAGCGCCGTCGCCGGCAAGCGCAAGGTGACCGTCTTCCGCATTCAGTGGCCGTCCAAGAAGGACGAGGGCGGCGGCGGTGGCGGCGGGGGGAGTGGCAGCGGCGGCGGCGGGGGGAGTGGCGGCGGCGGCGGCGGGGGGAGTGGCGGCGGCGGCGGCGGGGGGAGTGGCGGCGG
>Ga0307488_10004710_pt1 | contig 11360 bp, 7 predicted proteins | sample SB02metaG_FD_202248 | JGI IMG/M metagenome (GOLD analysis project Ga0307488, IMG submission 202248) | Sea-ice brine microbial communities from Beaufort Sea near Barrow, Alaska, United States - SB 0.2 | ecosystem: Environmental > Aquatic > Marine > Coastal | place: USA: Alaska | collected 2017-05-06
TGTCGTCATGCAGTTCGCCTTCGCCTTTCTTATAAGGGACTGCAGCCTCGAGTTCCACAAGTTTTCTCGCTCGCTTCTCAGGAGAGCCAGTGCCTCTCGCTAAATACGCATACGCTGTCGGCACAATAAACAAGGTCATAAATGCTGAAAACATAACGCCAGAAAATATAACCATACCGATAACTGCTCGCGATTCTGCACCTGGTCCTGTGGCTAATACTAAAGGTAATGCACTAAAGACTGTCGTAAATCCGGTCATTACAATCGGGCGTAGTCGCAACATTGAGGCTTTCTTTAATGCCTCTTCAAATTCAACACCAGCATCTCTCAACTGATTGGCAAACTCGACAATCAGTATCCCGTTTTTGGCAGCAAGCCCTATAAGCATTACTAAACCAATTTGACTATATATATTAATGGACATGCCAGCCAAATAAAGGCCAACATATGCGCCCACTAGCGCTAGCGGTACAGTTAACATGATGACCAAAGGATGGATCCAGCTTTCAAACTGAGCTGCTAATACCAAATAGGTCACTGCTAAAGCCAATGCGAATATAAATATGAAAGATGAGCCAGACTCTTGATAAAGCTGAGACTCGCCCTTGTAATCGATTGAGACCCCACCAGATAGTTCAGTTGCCACTATGTTTTCAAGAAATGCCAACGCTTCACCTACGGTATAACCATCAGCTAAGTTTGCACTAATAGTTATTGCTCGCATCCGATTATAACGGTTGAGTGTGTTAGACGTTGCTCGTTCTGAAATATCTAGAAGATTGTCCATTGGTATCAACTGCCCTGTTCTATCAGACCGTACATAGATATTATCTATACTGCTTGGACTTCGATAATCAGCCTCATTACCTTCCAACACAACGTCATACTCTTGACCACGGTCAAGATAAGTTGATACACGCCTTTGGCCAAGCATTGTTTCCAATGTACGCCCAACTTCAGAAATAGACACACCTAAATCAGCAGCTCTATCTCTATCAATATTCACCAATAATTGTGGCGATGTTTCTTTATAGTCTGAATCTATACGCAACAACTTAGGGTTCTCAGCAGCTTTTTCCATGACAATATCGCGCCAACTGATGAGCTCTTCATACGTATTACCCTGCAAAACAAATTGCACAGGTCGACCTAAACCGCCGCCACCGAGCGCTGAGCGCATAATAGCAAAAGCCCTAACATCTGGAATTTGAGAGAGCTTGCCACTGATTTCATTCATCAAATCAAATGTTGAACGCTCTCTTGTTTCCCAGTCAGCGGCTCCGACAATGGCAATACCGGCAGAACCACCAAAACCAGGGGTTCTTACTAATATACGCTTGGCTTCGCCTGACTCTTTATAAGGTAATAAAATATCTTCAATCACTTTCAGATTTCGTGCATTGCTCTCATAACTAGAGCCCTCTTGAGACTGCATCAGTATAAAGAAGTTTCCACGATCTTCTCTAGGCACGAACTCCTCAGGAATTTTACTTTGTAGTTGAACAAGAAGTACAACGCTAATAACTACCATCAAGAGCACCATGATTGGCTGCTTAATAGTTGTCGTTAAGCTGTTATAGTATTTTAGTTCTAACTTCTTAAAACTAACATCTACCCATTTTCCAAAGCCTGAGCTACGCTCTCTTTTCTTTAACAGTTTAGATGCTAGCATTGGTGACAACGTCAATGCCGTAAAGCTTGAGAAGGCAACAGCGGCCGCAATTGCAATAGCGAACTCAGTAAATAGCCTACCTATATTTCCTTCCAAAAAGACTAACGGTAGGAACACCGATATCAGCACTAATGTTGTAGCGATAACGGCAAAACCGACTTCTCTGGCTCCTCTATACGCAGCCAGTATTGGTGGCTCACCCATTTCTATTCGACGATAGATGTTCTCTAGCACCACTATAGAATCGTCCACAACTAAACCGATAGCTAAGACTAAGGCCAAAAGAGTCAACAGGTTAATAGAGTAACCAAGCATATACATCACGATGAATGCAGCTACTAGAGAAACAGGGACAGTTACGGCAGGTATTAACGTTGCACGGATATTCCCCAAAAATAAATAGATAACAACGATTACCATAAACATAGCAATGGCTAACGTATTGTATACTTCATTAATAGATTCTTCGATAAATACGGAGGAATCGTAGCTTTCAACAAAATAGATATTGTCCGGCAATGTAACTGCAATACGATTAATTGCAGCCTTGGCGGCCTTGGCAACATCTAAGGTGTTAGCCTTCGACTGTTTTACAATACCTAAACCAATCATATTAACGCCATCGCCACGGAAATCAGTTTCATCATCTTCCGCTGCTAATTCAACCTTTGCGACTTCTGAGAGGCGAATTAAAAAACCGTCTGAGCCAGCCTTAATCGTCAGATTAGCAAAATCAGTTGGGGTCAAAAATGAACGCGCAACTCGCACATCAAAATCGCGGTCGTTTGATTCAACGCGTCCAGCAGGAAGTTCGACGTTCTCAGAGCGAATAACCCGTTCAATATCACCAACCGTAATACCGCGAGCTGCCATAGCATTGCGGTCAACCGACACCTTCATGGCATAGGTTCTGCCGCCACCAACGCGAACACGTGCAACACCATCAGCGGTAGATAATCGGTCGACGATGAACCTGTCCGCGTAATCAGTTAGTTCCATGGTGTTTAAGTTAGTACTGCGTAAGTTGTACCAAACAATAACGTCTTCATCACTACTTGACTTAGATACTTCTGGGGGTAATGCTTGATCTGGCAAATTGTTTAGTGCGCGCGAAACTCTCTCTCTAACGTCATTAGAGGCAGCGTCAATATCACGACCTAAGTTAAATTCAATGGTTATGCTGGAGCGCCCATTACGACTAGAAGAGGTAATATTTTTCATCCCTTCAATACCACTAATGCGGTCTTCTAGAAGCTGCGTAATGCGCGTTTCAACGATTTCTGCAGAAGCACCTGGATAGCTAGTATTTACCGACACAATGGGGGGATCGATATCAGGATATTCACGCAATGAAAGAAATGAAATCGCCACAATCCCAAACACTAAAAGAATGAGATTAACAACGGATGCAAAAACTGGTCGTTTTACGGAGACATCGGATAATAACATACAGCCTCCTAATATTTGCTGGCAACAACATTGGGTGGAACGACGCTCACCCCGCTGCCATCACGCACTTTTAATGTTCCTTCAATAATCACTTCTTGACCCGCTTCGATGCCGTCTAGAATTTGAACCCAACCTGGCTTCCTTTGACCAATAATGACTTTTGTTTTACGTGCTTTACTCTCTGCGTCAACAACAAAAACAAACTGTGACTCTCCTTCAGGCACCAAAGCGCTCTCTGGAATAACGAGAGCATCAACAACCCGTTTTTCAACATTAATTTGCAATAACATCCCGGGGCGTAATTTTAGCTCGCCATTTGGTATTTGAGCTCTCACTTGAATTGCACGAGTTACCGGATCAATACGTGAATCTATGCTGGTAATTATGCCGGTAAAGGTCTCACCCGGATACGCTATTGAAGTAGCAACTACGCCCTGACCATTTGCCACACTAGCAAAATGTAACTCAGAAATACTAAAATCTACTTTAAGTATACTTAAATCATCCAGTGTGGAGATAACGTCTCCAGGACGCACTAAACTGCCAATACTTACTTGGCGAATACCCAAACGACCAGCGAATGGAGCGCGAACCTGTAATTCAGATAACTGAGCGTCCAAGACATCCTTTTGGGCTTCAAGTGCATCCACGCCGGCTCTTTGCTCATCTAACAATTGCTCGGAAGCAGCGCTCTGTTTCGCTAAACCTTTAATTCGATTCAGTTGGCGTTTTGCCTCGGCAATATTAATCTCCAATTCATTAACACGTGCTTTTTCTTCTTTGTCACTTAGCTCAATCAACAACTGATTTTCTTTTACAATATCGCCATCTTCAAACAATACTGATTTTACAATTTCTGCTTGTTGTGCCGTTAAGTTAACGGACTCATTTGCGACAGCCGTTCCTAAAGCTTCAACTACTATCGGAAATGCCTGAGTTTCGGCTATTGCACTCACAACCGAGGTTGCACCTCCAAAACGCTGCGGGGGGGCCTTATCGTCAGCGGGCCAATTCAGATAAATGACGAAGCTAACCAGAGCCACTACGCCAATTACCAATGGAGAAAACTTAACCAACTTTGCCATTACTATTCCTATTGAATTTCGAGAAAATTTTTCGCACAATATTGTAAAGCTTATTAATTGATTAACATAGCCATAGACACGAAATCTTACACTTACTTTATCGAATCGCTTGATTCTCGCGTGATTGCACTTTAGTGTGCGTTTTATAGTTTATTTATACTAAAAGCGTTGAACTACGGATTGAAACTTCTGTCATTTTTATGTGTGCTCGTTTTAATGGGCTGCACAAAACCACCACCGGCCCCCACATGCCGCATAGCACAATCGTTTAATGCCGATTATGCTGGCGCAGCAGGATGTCTTATTCGGGTGCAGAATACGCTTTTAGTTACTAAGCACAAAGCTACTGGACAATATGACCTGCCTTATGGCGATCCTATTTCAGAAGAATCAGCGCAATGCACGGCCCACAGAAATACTTGGCAACAAACAGGACTAAATGTTGAAGTTGACCAACTACTCGGTGTGACTCAATCTGGAATGATGCTGTTTGCATGTAAAATAAGTGGCGGTTTTACTAGCGAGGACAGCCCACTCGAACCACCAAGTTGGGCTGATAAAAACATTCAGAAAATTGAATTTATCAATCCATTTGATACTCGACACAATGTTTGGCGCCAACCCAATAATTTAGTTATTTACAGAGATGGCTTCGTGACGATAAAAGAACAAAAAAATAGTATAATTGATAAGCAGTCTCAGCAAGATACAGCACAACCCCAACAAAAATCACCTGAATAGTCGTCTTTTTCCCGATTTTCGCGTATTTTACTTTTAGCATCATATTTATATATTCTAATTAGCATACTTCGGAGTTCCTATGCCGCAATTTAAAGCGCCCATCGCAGACATACAATTTTTATTAAACGACTGGCTAGCCGTTGACCAGCACTACCTAAACATCGGTGCCGAAGGAATGGATTCAGAGTTAATCAGCGAGATTATTGCTCAAGGGGCAAAATTCGCTGAAGAGGCTGTCGCTCCGCTTAATCGTGAAGGGGACGAGGAAGGTTGCAAGTTAGTTGACGGTTCAGTTACAACACCAGCGGGATTTGCGCAGGCTTATAAGCAATACATTGCGAACGGTTGGAATGCCATGTTGGGTAATCCTGATTTTGACGGACAGGACCTACCTTATACGGCGGCCATTCCAGTGCATGAAATGCTTAATGCGGCAAACCTAAGTTGGCGTTTAACTACTATGCTGACAGAAAGTGCAGTACTTGCTGTAGACAAACATGCAACTGACCAATTAAAGGCACTGTATTTACCTAAACTGATTAGCGGTGAATGGACTGGTACAATGAATCTGACAGAACCTCATGCTGGAACCGACCTGGCTTTGTTGCTTTCAAAAGCAATACCACAGCAAGATGGTTCTTATTCAGTCACAGGTAATAAAATTTTCATCACGGGCGGCGACCAAGATTGGACTGACAACATTATTCACCTTGTGCTTGCTAGATTGCCTGATGCACCTCCCGGTGTGCGCGGAATTAGTCTATTTTTGGTGCCTAAATTTTTATTGGATGAAAACGGCGAGCCCGGTGAAAAAAACGCAGTCGGTGTTGGCAGCATCGAAAAGAAAATGGGAATTAAAGGAAGTCCAACTTGTGTTATGAATTACGACGATGCAAAAGGTTGGTTAGTGGGCGAGGAAAATAAAGGGCTTGCTTGCATGTTCACTATGATGAATGACGCTCGATTCCAAGTCGGTTTGCAGGGCTTAGGCGCTGCTGAGGCTTCTTATCAAGGAGCACTCTCCTATGCACGTGATCGTTTGCAATCAAGAGCACCACAAGGTGTGCAACAACCAGATCGAAAAGCAGACGCTATTTTGCATCATCCCGACGTAAAAAAAATGCTACTTACTCAAAAAGCACTAACGGAAGGTTGCAGAGCACTTGCTATGCTCTATGCACAACAAATGGACGTTGAAAAATATACTAGCGATGAACGCCATGCAGATGCCAAAAAGGTGATTGCCTTTCTAACGCCTATTTGCAAAGGCTTTATGACTGACATGGCCACAGAGGTGACTAATATTGGTATACAGGTTTATGGAGGTCACGGCTACGTGCGCGAATGGGGTATGGAGCAGCTTGTGAGAGATACCCGTATTGCCCAACTTTATGAGGGCACCAATGGCATTCAAGCCGCCGATCTAATTGGCCGCAAATTAACACGTGATGGCGGCGACATGCAGCAAGCTACGTTTAATCTGTTGTCTTCGCGCATCGCTGCAATGACCGATAGCGTTAGGCAAGCCCAAGCAGTTAATTTATTGCAAGACTGGAATGAAACTTCTCAGGCATTGTTAGGTGCCAATGCCGTAGATATTGCCGGTGCTGCAACGGATTACTTGCACTACAGTGCTTATTCTTTGTTAGGTGTGTTGTGGCTCGATATGGCAAGCGCTGCCCAGCATTCATCAAACGACCTTATAGCAAAGGGTAAAGCGAATACATGTGATTTTTACATGAAACGATTACTGCCTAGGAAGGATATTCACAAGTCAGTAGTTTTAGCTGCAGCCGACGATCTAATGGCAGTTGAAGACCAACAATTTGATTACATATAGTTCTGTATTTTTCTGATTATCTGAAATCAAAGTTGACGATAATCGGTGTCATATAGGTTACACAAGCATTGTTTTAAGGATGGGTCCTACATTATGAATTTTCGCTTAATTGTAGGTACCATTGTTGCTATATTAGCCTTTGCTGGAAATTCAGTTTTGTGTCGTTTAGCGTTAGAGCAAGGAAGTATTGACCCTGCTAGCTTTACAACAGTTAGATTGCTCAGTGGCGCATTAATGTTGTGTGTTTTATTATTTTCTATTCCAAAGCTAATGCTTCAGAAAACTGAGTTTGCTGATAAAACTGCTTCAGAGCCAGAAGCCATCTCAAACAATGCGGGGTTGGGCTTATATAAAACGTCGGCCAATCCAGATGCATTTTTTGCAAACTTAGGTCGCTTGTTTGCACTCGAAAAAAGCTCCTGGTCAGGCGGTTTGGCGCTTTTTTTTTATGCCACTGGATTTTCATTTGCTTATATCACCTTGCCAGCTGGCACCGGCGCATTGATCCTATTTGCAGCAGTACAAATTACTATGCTGTCGCATGCATTAATACAAGGTTCGCGATTTAGTTTTGCACAATGGTTCGGTTTCGCCATGGCCCTCATTGGCCTTGTTTACCTCTTTTTACCGGGCATCACTGCCCCTCCAATCTTTGGGGCTTTGCTCATGGTTATAGCTGGAATTGCTTGGGGAATTTATTGTATTTTAGGCAAGCGAGTTACCAATCCAACCCAATCGACAGCTGAAAACTTTATTAGAGCATCGATAATTACAGCTCCGCTAAGTCTCGTTTTCATCAATAGTATGTCGATATCCGCAACGGGACTTATGTTTGCTATAATATCAGGTGCAATGACGTCTGGTATCGGCTATGCAATCTGGTATGCGGTTCTTCCAGAGTTGAAAGCAGCATCATCTGCATCATTGCAATTGACGGTTCCGGTAATCGCAACTGTTGGCGGGGTTATCTGGTTAGGAGAAGAGGTGAGTATTAGGCTAGCGTTAGCCTCAATCATTATTTTAGGCGGCGTAGCAATGGTTGTTTTACTAACAAAAAGAGAATAACGCCTTATTGTGGTGGGCAATTATTCTCACTTATGACTTATTTAAACTTACTTCATTACTAGGTTTTACGCGTGCTCGTAGGATGTGCCACTCGCCGAACTATCTAGACTGAGCGCTGATAACTCACTCGCCATTGAATTAAGAGCCTGTTGTAAGTCATCCAAAATATCTTCAACACCTTCCAAACCGACCGATAAACGAATTAAACCATCACTAATCCCATGTTCCATGCGTTCTTCCGGCGTATAAGTTGAATGTGTCATACTAGCTGGATGTTGCACTAAAGTTTCTGCATCTCCAAGTGAAACTGCTCGTTGTATCATTTTTAGCTTGTTCATCATATTAATACCAGCCTGAACACCACCCTTGACTTCAAAAGTGATCATGCCACCAAAATCCGACATCTGTTTTTTCGCTAATTCAAATTGCTCAAAACTAGCCAACCCTGGATAACAAACCGTTTCAACGGCGGGATTTGCCTCCAGCATCTTTGCAACACGCATCGCACTTTGACAATGTCTATCCATTCTCAGTTCGAGGGTTTTCATACCGCGCATCACTAACATAGCATTGAACGGAGCCATGCATGCACCGGTCATATCTTTCATTCCATATAAGCGAATTTGAGTGACTATTTCTTTAGGCCCCGCAATTAAACCAGCTACCAAATCACCATGGCCGCCGAGGTATTTTGTTGCTGAATGCACCACAATATCCGCGCCCAATTTAATTGGTTGAGTTAAATAAGGAGTCGCATAAGTATTATCAACAACCACAGTCGCATTGTATTTGTGAGCAACCTTTGACACAGCCTCAATATCTACTAAGCGCATATTAGGGTTCGCAGGCGTCTCAAAATAAACCACTTTGGTATTATCTGAAATAATATCGTTCAATAACTCGTGATTGGATAAATCAACATGTGTCACTTTAATTCCAAACTTAGCCAGCCCGTGATTTAAAAATGAAAATGTGCAGCCGTATAGGGTTTTATCAACAATAATCTCATCACCTGGGGAAAGTAGTGTCCACATTGTTGAAGAAATAGCGCCAATACCCGAGGCTAAAGCCAAGCCTGCTTCCGTTCCTTCTAGTATCGCAATACGCTTTTCTAGAATATCTAAGGTTGGGTTAGAAATGCGCGAATAGAAATGTCCATCTCTTTCTCCAGCAAACATTTCCCCACCCGCTTCCGCAGTTTCAAATGCAAAGGTTGAAGTGAAATGCACAGGCGGTGTTAGAGCGCCCTGATTAGCTTGGGCATCGTATCCATGATGAATAGCTAGCGTTGAAAAATTCTTATTCGTGCCTTGCATAAAACCTCCGCGATAATCTGAGTCTTGTACAATGTTTACTGTCTGCTATCACCAAGATTTGGCATTGTACGCTGTGATAATTATATGCTTCAATGAAAGGTTTTTTCGTGTTAGTTTAGCGTTATATTGAGGGTTAATTAGCAGAAAATGCCAAAATGAGCAATTCAAAAATGAGTATGGACAGCAAGGATCGTGAAATTATTCGAGAATTGCAGACTGATGGACGAATGAGTAATCAAGAGCTGGCAGCTAAAGTAAATTTAAGTCCGTCACCTTGTTTAAGGCGGCTTCGAAATTTAGAAAACGAAGGGATTATTAAAGGTTATGGCGTTGAAGTCGACGCGCAAGCATATGGGCTCCCTATCACCGTGTTTGCGCGTGTTGAGTTAGACAAACATTCAGCTGACGTTGTATCCAATTTCGAACAACACATTGAATTTGCTGAACAAGTATTGGAATGTTACGTAATGACGGGCGTATCGGATTATTTATTAAAGATTGTCGTTGCCGACCTGCATGCTTATGAAGTCTTTGTGCGAAAAGTACTTCACCCAATTGGCAGTATCGCTTCTATCGACACCAGCTTCGCCTATGCTACGGTAAAAAAGACCAGCATTTTCCCTCGCATTTAATTCTGGATAAGCATATTTAAAAGATGAATAAAGACACACCTACGTTCACATAATTTGAAAGATAAACAAGGACACACCTCATTGCACATAATTAAACACAGAATTTTCACCAAATGTTTGTCTTTAAAATAGATATTAGAGGGAAAACAACAAATCAATATTTAATAAATCCTATTTATCAGTTAATATATATCTTCAAAATTAAAAAGTGATAGGGTTAATAGATGTCGAGCTTGAAGAAATTCACACTGCGAAACAAGAACGGCATGCAAGTGGAACTATGCGATTTTGGTGCGCGTATCCTGTCAATAAAAGTCCCTGACCGCAGTGGAAAATTGGTTGAGACAACTCTAAATCATTCAAATGACCAAGCTGTTCTTGATGATGAGTCCTATATGGGGGCATCTGTAGGAAGAACGAGTAATCGAATTTCAAAAAGTCGCTTTTCACTCGATGGTATCGAATTTAATATTTGTACAAATGAAGGAAAACATAATTTACATGGTGGGGAATGTGGTTTCTCCAGCAGAATATGGCAATCTCATGGGACCAACACTCAAGGAAACTCATTAACCTTTGAACTTCATTCTCCAGATGGCGACCAAGGTTATCCCGGTGCAGTAAATGCTCAGGTACTGTTCACTCTTTCCGAAAATAACGAACTTAGGTCTGATTTTTCAGCAACATCTACAAAACCGACTCCCATTAATTTATGTAATCATGCCTACTTCAATATGGGAGAAGAGAATATTTGTGATTTAGAATTGCGTATTAAAGGTGATGCATATTTACCTGTAGACCGAGAAAGCATTCCTTTAGGTTATTTTGAAGCTGTTGCAAATACAAGATTCGATTTCAATGAAAGTGCTATTTTAGGGAAGAGGCTAAGGTTAGGTGATTTCGATCATTGTTATCGCGCCACAAATAGGAATATGGCTAAACTGACATCGAGAAAGCATAAAATAAGCTTGGAAGTAGAATCAGACCAAATTGGTATTCAATTTTATTCTGGTAAATTTTTACCTACACCACAATCTGCTTTGTGTTTAGAGGCACAAGGCTACCCCGACGCTATTAATCATCAAAAATTAGACCAGGATATCCTTAGACCCGGCGAGTTATATCAGAAATATGTGATTTATAGATATAGTCATATCGACTAATTTTTTATCGCTGCAAATAATTACTATAGAAGCTCTACTTGTTTTTATATATCGAGCAGCACCTCTCAGATATAGAAAAATATGTCTTAAAGCGATTTTTCCCAAAACACAGCTTTGCCCATTTCAGGATCCAATTCATAACCTTTAAAACCCGCTTTTATGTAGGCATTCTTAGCGACTTGGTTTCCTTCTAAAACTTCAAGGGTAATCTTGCAACATCCCTTCGATATGGCGATATCTTCAATCAGATCCATTAATCGCTGGCTCAATTGCAGTCCTCTGAATTCAGGGTTAACTGCAAAATCATGAATATTGATTAGTGGCTTACACTTAAATGTAGAAAAGCCTTCAATGCAATTTGAGAATCCTGCAGGTTTTCCATCTACATAACAAATAA
>Ga0307488_10004711_pt1 | contig 11360 bp, 7 predicted proteins | sample SB02metaG_FD_202248 | JGI IMG/M metagenome (GOLD analysis project Ga0307488, IMG submission 202248) | Sea-ice brine microbial communities from Beaufort Sea near Barrow, Alaska, United States - SB 0.2 | ecosystem: Environmental > Aquatic > Marine > Coastal | place: USA: Alaska | collected 2017-05-06
ACAAAACCCGGATCTGCCGCTGTCATCAGCACCATGCCGCGGCCGTGCATATGCGCATTGGCTATTTGAAGGTACAAAAAGATTTGAAGTTGCCGTTCATCCGCGGGCACTTGACGCTGGCCCCTCAAATTCCGGTGGGCTTGCGGTTGTGCCATGGCATCAGTTGCTCAAGCTGCGCCGCGACGCGAAGCAGCATTGCCTCATCCCCATACCGCGCGGCCAATTGCACACCAATGGGCAAGCCGTCGCGGCTCATAGCAAGCGGTAACGAGATTGCAGGCTGCCCCGTCACACTACACTGCATCGTAAAGGGAAACGTATCACGCGCCCGCTCCACCCGATCCGTGGGCTCACTGACAAGAAAACCAAGCTCAGGTGGCGGCGTCGCCATTGTCGGTGATAACAACAGATCGTAGCCGTTCTCACCTGCCCACCATGCCGCATATCGACGAGTAAAGATGTTCATGTGTGCGTGCGCTTCAGCAAATTCAACCCCGGTGACGGGTAAGCCCATCTGGTACGACACCCAGGTGCCTGGCTCCATATCTACTTCGGTAAGCGGGCGGCCTGCAATGCGCTCTATTGCTCGAACCGTCGCGACCGTACCCACAGCAATGATTCGAAAGTAACCCGCGTACCCTGGTTCATCAAACTGGTTTTCGGGATAGGCTTCTTCGACGTAATGTCCCTCGGCCTCGAGTTGGCTGGCCACGGCGTCCACTGCGGCAACACAATCCGGATGCAGATCGCCGAGTTTATTGACCCGACAGACGCCGATTCGGAGTCGTCCTGACGGCTGTCCCATCTCATCGGCAAAACGCTGGACGGGTTGCGGCAGACTGTAGGGATCGCCGGGCATCGGTCCAGCCACAAAGTCCAGTCCGAGCGCTGTGTCTCTTACTGTTTTGCTGAGCAGTCCCTGGACTGCGGCACCTGCCCAGGATTCGCCGATCATCGGCCCCCAGGAGATGCGCCCGCGAGACGGTTTCAGACCAACCAGGCCATTTGCACTTGCCGGCACTCTGGTGGAACCCCCGCCATCGCTGGCGTGGGCGATGGGTACAATCCCGGCGGCCACCGCCGCTGCGCTGGCACCACTTGAGCCAGTCGCCGTGTGGGAAAGATTCCAGGGGTTGCGGGTATCGCCAAAGGCTTCATTTTCGCAAGCCCATGGACAGTTGCCACAGGCCATCTCAGGCACGTTCGTGCGACCGATCGAGACTAGACCAGCAGCTTTCATTCTTGTGACGATGTGGGCATCGATCGGCGACTTCACCCCAAGGGCCTTTAAGCAGCATGGACAGCTGTGCTGAACTCAGGTGAGGTGTGCCATTTACAGCGTGTGGTCAAATGAATTTACCTTCGCTAAGCCGCTTATAGAACAGGCCTAGACCATGACCACCCCAGCACCTTGATCCCAGCACCTTGATCCGATCGCCTCGCCTGCCGCGAAACACAAATAACTGACCAGAGAACGGCTTCTCCGCTATTTCCTAATAAATTTCCTACCGCGCCCTGACCTCGACGACGCCACAATAATTCCCACTTAATCAGGGGCGCTCCGTAGCAGGCTAACAGTTCTGACTTACTCAACCGTTTCAATCGCCGCCATAAAATCGCGCCGTTTATTTTCAAGATAAACTTTGGCCGAAGCGGCGATGACTAACAGTTCAACACTTACATCGGCGGCACTGGGGTGATCCTGGTTCTCAATAGATTTGCAACAGATTTGCATATGCCGCAGCCCAAGATTCGCGGCACTTGATCGCAGTGCATGGGCAGTTTTTGTCAGCGAACTGAGATCGTCTGCGGCAACGGCCATGCCAAGCAACTCAATCCTTTGCGGCGCCTCTGAAAAATAGGCATCAATCAGCTTGACGCACAGCGAGCTACCCTTGACTGGCATGGCAACAAGGATATTCGTAAACACTGTCTCATCAAATTCCGGATCTTCGGTCGCATCACTAACGGCCGCGTTCCCCTGACTTAACTCTGACGTTAGATTTAGCCACTTCAAAACAACGTTTCTGAGTTGCGTGGGGCTGAAGGGCTTAATCAGATAATCATCCATGCCGGCGGTACGACACCGATCTTCAACAATCTCCCAGCCGTGCGCGGTCACCGCAATTACTGGCGTCCGCGACAATTGTGTGCGAGTTTCATGTTCTCGAATCCATTGTGTCGCGGCGAAACCATCGGCCTTTGGCATGGAACAATCCATCAAAACCAGATCGTGGTGCTGCGCTCTAAACTGGTCGTAGGCTTCATAGCCATCTGATGCCATGGTAATGTCAAACTCATCATTCATCAGCAACCCCGCTATCAGTTCCCGATTAACTTCACCATCATCAACTACCAGAACGCTGAGGCCCCTGCCATTTAACGACATACGCGATACGGCAGGGCTTTTTTGACCCACGTGGCTGACCATCGCCAACAGATCCGGGTGTAGGTCGGGCATCGACAGACTAGGGTAATTTTCGCGCGGTGGCTTTTGGCTAGGTTGGGCGAGGCTAAAAATTCGGGCAGCTGGCGAAATCTTGACGGCGAACTCTTCAGCCCCGGGTAAATTGAAATCCAAAAAAACACCCATGGGTTCAGCAAATCCCTCACATACCCTGGCGGCGTTGGCAACGTTGTCGAAACTTTGGCAATTAATGCCAAGGTAAGCTAGCTGGCGAATCAACGAAATCGCTCTCGACCTCTGTTCACAAACCACCAGGCAATTTGCCGGCAGTTCATCGGATCTGGTATTTTTGAGCTGGCGACTAACTGCAAAATCCAGGCTAAAGCTAAAACAACTGCCTAGTCCCGGGTGACTTTCAATTTTCAGTGCACTGTCCATTAGCATGAGCAATTGGGTACAAATACTTAAGCCCAGTCCTGTACCACCGTACTCTCTGCTGGTCGAACCGTCGACCTGGGAAAATGGCTTTTGTACTTCCTCCATTTTGCTTTCCGGAATACCTATGCCGGTGTCTTCAATGTCAAATCGCAGGCGAATCTGGCCACTTGATTCGGCTTCAATAGTAACGCGCAACACGACTTCGCCTTCATCGGTAAATTTCACAGCGTTGCTCATCAGATTATGTAAAACCTGCCGCAGTCGGCTGCGGTCAGCAGTAACACGCAACCGCAGTGCGGCCGAATAATCCACAATGATGGACAACTTGATTGTGCAGCAATGTGTAAACTCCCTACCGATTTGTTCTACCAACTCGGCCATGCCGAATTCTTCTGGGTCGAGGCTCAGCATGTCAGCTTGCATCTTTGAAAAATCTAGAATCTCATTCACAATGTGCAGCAACTCACGCCCGCTCAGCAACATGATCTCAAGCTGTCGCTGCTGCGCTGCAGTTACTTCACTCTCCGACATCAGCGCCATCATGCCCAGCAGGCCATTCAGTGGCGTTCTGATCTCATGACTCATAGTCGCAATGAACTCACTCTTCACCTGGCTCGATTTTTCAGCGTCAATAATCGCCATTTCAAGCGAGGCATTTGCGCTCGACAGAGCGTGGGTTTTTGCCTCCACCAGTTCTGTTAAGTGAGCCTGATAATCTTCAACCTGGTCGTTCTTAACTTTAAGATCGACCAACATATTGTTGAAAACATCATACAACTCGCCGATTTCGTCCTTTGAATCGTGGCCTGTCAGCGACTCAAATATTTGCTCCCGGCCATATTTCTGCATTGTGACCTTCAGGCTTATCAACGGTGCAGAAATGATCTTCTGTAACTGATTTGAGAGACTCAGTACAATCAACAGCGAGGCCAGCAGCACTGTCAGCAAGGTGTACAAAGACCGAAGCAAGTTTCGCTTCATTGTCGAGAGCTCAGAGGTCACAAGCAACCTGCCAAGCACCTCACCATCGGAGATGATTTGCATGCAAACGGTGATATCATTAACGGTTACTGCCGCACCATAGTTGCTATCGCCAGTAAAGCTTGGGCAGCTTGGCGGACCCTGCGGCAGACCTTTACGTGCATAACCAGCAAAATTGTTGTCGCCAGCATCATAGAGGGCCGCACTCATAACATCGGGCAGTGCGCTTAATGAAGACAGTGCCTTGGTAGCCGAATCCTGGTCGCTAAACAGCAATGCTGACCTTGTGTTATCAGCAAGAACCGTTACCACTGATTTGAGAGTTTCGATATTGGCATCGCGCTGGAAATAGAATTGACTTAGCAGGGTCGCAACCGAAAAGAACAGCAAGACAGGCGTAGCCGTGAGAAAAATAAGCACGATAAGTTTGTTTTTTACTTTTGCATGCTTAAAGCGTTCTCTCATAACGTTGTCGACTCACTTTTATTCAACCGAGCAAGCTTCAGCAGTTGCGAGCTTAAGGTATAACCTTGATTTTCTAAGGAGCCTAAATTGACCTCGAATTTGACATGGTCGTCCTCGATGTAGAAGACAATGCTGGCACCATTTGCCATCAGTGATTCATCATCGCCGATGATCAGGCCATTGCGATTGTTGTGAACCGAGTTTTCATCGAGATCATTCAGAACTTTCACAAAGATTAAATCGCATCTAACACTTACATTTCGATAGTCATCAAAGACAATGATGGATCGATTGTCGTTAACGGTTTTCCCCGCTACGAGCTCGCTTAAAAACGTATTGAATACTTCGGGGGCCGCGCTACACATATGAATGTCCTGTGCAGCATTATCAAAATGCGAATCTGGCCAACGGATATATTTGGTAAAATTGAACAGATAGGCCGCTTTGATTTTGTCGGCCTTGCTGAGCTCAGTGTCAGCGATTGCGGACGTAATCCAGAACACCAGCAGAAAACATATCGGGAGACGTAGGATCACTCCAATCAGCCGGTTATATCGAATAGGAGTAGTTGAGCGAAAATTTCCAGTTTGACTCTGGCTGCGGCCCGTTCAGGTTTTGATAGATAGGTACTCCAAGGTCAATTTTGAATTTCTGCCCGCCAACGCTTATATCTGCGCCAGCCACTAGATAAGCGCTAGTGCCGCCGAACATTTTTGGATTGGTGATGGATGCTGGGTAGGGAAATGCAGTTGGCACCAAGAGGCTGTCATCTTGACCAATAATTTGTTGCAGGTAGCGGTATTCCACACCCATGTAGGGGGTAAAAAACTTGCTTGGCATAAAGTGATAGGAGATTTTTGCGGAATAGTGGTTGCCAAGACGATAGTGCCTTGCATTGTTGCCAGTACGGACCAAGGTATTTAGTCCTACCAGCCAATTGTTGTCGGCATTACGCCAAGCAAGCCCAAGGGACATATCCCAAGTCCCCGAACCAAGTTGCATGGTATAGGGTAATTGCTGATCACCTGGTGCACGTGGCGTGTCGCCTTCTTCATCAATGGATCCGGTGGGAACGCTTAGTCCGCCAAGGACCTTGACGGTTCCGCCAAAATATTCTCCATCGAGTTCTTGATGGACGTTCAATTGCACGTCGCCCATTCCCTGGGAGTCAATGCGGAATTCATCGTACCCTGGGACTATGGAAATATGATCGGAGGACTGATGAATCCACGGCAGCGTGAAGAACACGCTGGTTGACGGCGTCCAAGCGTAGCTGACTCGAAACAAGTGTACCTGCTGAACAATATTGGTGGGCATGACGGGGAAGTTTTCGTTGGTCCGCGTGGCCCCTGGACCGGCCCATAGTAGTTCGCTTGTGGGCACTTTGGTGGTCCCCGTACGATAACCACCTATATCTAGGCGATTATATTGATACGCGACCGCCCATTTGCTGAGTGTCAATAACGGACCCTCGTTAATATTCTGAGCAAATAATTGCTCAATACTCATTGACGCAAAATCCGACGGCGTGCTGTGCGCAACACAGGTCAGTGGCAGAACCAGAAGCAAAGAACTTAGGCGAGGGGAAAAACGACGCATAATGGGTTGCCTGCCAGATAAAGGTTGACGGTAACACGACCGAGTTAGCTTTTTTATTGTGCTACATCTGATAAATACTTGGTGATTAGTTGATACAACTTAGTTTGGCTGCAGGGTTTTGAAAGATGCTCGTCCATCCCTGCTTCGAGGCAACGAGTAATATCATCGGCCATAGCATTGGCAGTCAGCGCAACAATGGTCGTGTGCTTGCCGTTTGTTAGCTCGTGCTCGCGCACCAAACGTGTGGCCTCAAAGCCATCCATCACAGGCATGGCACAATCCATCAAAATCAGATCCCAGTCGTGGTTCTTCGCCATCTCGACCGCGGACCCGCCGTCCGCCACGACCACACATTCAACGCCCATTTTGGTCAGCATGGTTCTGACGATAAATTGATTGGTCGAATTATCTTCGGCAACAAGCACACTGAGTTTATGTCCCTCCAGGTGGTTGCTCTTAACCTGGACACGCACAGCACCCTCAACCAACGATTGTCTGAGTCGATGGCGTAAGAGCGGACCCCGAATATTTGTATATTTTTGTCCCATAAGAGCTGGGTGGGATTCAAGTGAGACAGGCGTCAAATCATCCCTGAGTTGAAAAAAGTGCGTTTGCTGGCCGGCAGGTAGGTGTGACACTTGCATCAGATCGGTGAAAAACATCAGGTCCGGGGGCGTGGTTGCACAATCTTTTTCGGCCACTTGCACAACCGTCGTTACCAGCTCCCCTATCATCGCCAGCAGTTCGGCCTTTTTTTGAACCTCATTGATGGCACAGCAGACAGATATTCGATCTTGGAACCACAGCGGTTCCGAACCGGTGATAGTCACTAAAGGCAACTCAAGCTTAAATTGGGAGCCCTCACCTGGCTGCGAGCGCACCAATTCTAATCGCCCCCCCAGGTCTGCTGCCATGGTGTTGGCGATGGCTAAACCAAGGCCTGTGCCACCATAGTCGCGGGTTGTCGACCCATCTGCTTGCACAAAAGGCTCAAAAATCGTGGACTGGGCGGACGCACTGATGCCGATGCCAGTATCCTCTACGAGAAATCGAATACAGCCGGCAAGGGTTTGACTGACCTCAACGCTGATCCAACCCGTTTTAGTAAACTTCAGAGCATTACTCAACAGGTTTCCTAATATCTGCTTCAATCTAAGAGAGTCACCAAACACTTCCGTGGGACACCCAGAGGCTATTGTTGCTTTTAATATAACCCCCCCCATCAGCGCCCGGTGGATAAAGATGTCGCAGCTTTCCTGCAGGACAGCATCCAGACTAAAGGTGCGCTGTTCGTACTTAATAGAGCCAGCCTCCAGCTTGTAGAAGTCCAGAGTTTCGCCAATGATTTCCTGCAGTGTCTCTCCTGATTGGGTGACGGCGTTACAGTATTCACTTTGTTCAGCAGACAGGTCCGTGGATTTGAGCAGCTCAACCAATCCCAAAACGCCACTCAAAGGCGTTCGAAGTTCATGGGATATGGTCTGAATAAAATTGTTCTTGAGTTCACTGGCGCTTGTCATACTCGCCATCGCCTGACTGGCTTTCAAAATGTAGCTCATCCGCCTGGCGAGCAGCGCCCAGTTGTACGGCTTGGCAATAAAATCTGTCGCGCCCGCAGCAAAGGCCTCATCGATCGATGCCAGGTTATCCTTGACAGTTGAAATCATTATGGGAAAAAATTCAAAGTTGGGCATCAAGCGGATTTTCTGACACACAGCAATGCCCCCCAAGCGCGGCATCTCAAGATCCAAAATGATGCCGTCAGGCTGCTCAGCAGTAAAGATATCCAAAGCCTCCTGGCCATCACTGCTGACCAGAACTCGAAATCCATGATCTTCGAGGACCGCCTTCATCATCACCCTGGTTGTAGCCTCGTCATCGGCAATGAGTACGGTGATCATATTTTCGTTGCTGCTTACGCTCATCACTCAAAATTCTCCACGGCTCTATTAGCGTGTAGGCACAAGCTAATAAAAAAGCGAATCTCGATCACAGATCTGTCGCGCACTGCATTTGAACGGCGCAATCCTGTAACCTGTAAACACCGAATCTGTGACAGTAGCATCAGTTTAGCATCAACATCATCGCTACATTCCAGCGCATTTATCCACGTGCGTCTATTCAACTATACCGACGCCAAGTTTTCCAATGCACCTGCTGTTACAATTTCTCGTTGTTCACGTTTCCATGTATTGAAATTTTTCCAGATGAGCCGCACATCATTGCCTCATATCTTTGAGCCTGTTTCTGTGCTCCGCGCACACGATCAGGCGCGTCATCGCGACCCAAGCAGAACCGGTGGGGAACAAACCGTGGCGGCAGGCGAACCCGTGATTGTATTCTTATCCAATGTCACCGCTGTTTGGGCAAATAACTTGCCGTTGATAGTCGCACCAGTCTGCATAGCGATATTAGTCTTGGCCAGAATCACGCCTTCGATATGTGAATAGGTTCCCAGGGTCACTGCGCCCGCAACCTGCCAAAAAATATTTTGGGCTAAGGCGCCGCCCACTAAAATCACATTTTTCGAAGTGGCTAGGTTCATCGTACCTGCGATCTGGAAAATCCAGACATCATTCGGGCCACCTTCAAGCGTGACATCGCTCGAAATAGTCACAACCGAAGACCATCGGTGCAACCCAGGCTCAAAGATCAAGCCACCAAGCTCACCGCCAGCCAACTCCACAGAATCAGGTGAGATGCGATTTGCGGCATCAGTATAGGCAGCACCCATATCATTCACAGCCGTTGTCAGCAAGGCGGGGGCATTGATAGCGCACGGCGGACCTGCATCATTAACAGTGAAGATTCGGCCCTCCACCTCTGCGCAAGTGAGAAGCAGCGCGGCACCGGTAATGGGACTGGTGCCAACATCTCCAATAACCTCCGAATCAGGGACATCCGTAATGCCCGATGAACTTAAAATAGCAAAATCAGCAAGCGAGCCAAGATCAACAGGCGCCTGAACGGAAGCTGCATAGGCATTACCGCTCATGGCGATGGGCAAAAGTAAAACCAGCAGTATTTTTTTCAAAGAAGCATTTGGCATGTCCATACATTTTCCTCATCAAAGAGTGGCACAAAACCTGCTGCTTATTACTTTTTTGGCTCTCACTAAGCTTATTATGCCCGCCACGTGCTCAGATAAGCTCACACTGATATCAATAACTCTAGTCGAAGGACAAGAAAAATCAAGAAATCAAAGGCGCTCATCAGAAAGACAACGTGTTTGCAATACCAGCTCAATTTTGACCAAAAAATCATCAAAAGCAGTGCGCCTCCCTCTCGACTTCTCATTATGCTGTAGAAAATGAATGGCCTGTAGCGATCAAATCTTACTTGATGATATCTCTGAAAAGGGCGTTGAAATTATTTGTACGCTAATACAATAATCAGGAATGCTGTTATCCGTAATTTTCCCGGATAGCAACGAACGGCGAAGGCTGAGCACGATCAAATATTGCTTAAAATAATAAACACTTATGTCATTGCGGAGGAGATCAACGGACAACTACAAACGTCGATGACGCTTATCAATCATTAATCTCATAGTGCGGGGTCTACCTCGCCTACCACCTTGCGCGCTTGCGCCGGATTATAGGCCCTAACATTTTCACGTGTGCTATCCAAACCCAGACCGGCTTCAGCCAAGGCAACAGCGCGAAATATTGATCGCGCCTTGTTCAATGTCTCTTGCCATTCAGACTCGGCGACTGAATCCGCGACAACCCCAGCGCCAGCCTGCACATAGAGCGTATGATCCTTGACGATAGCCGTACGAATCGCAATGGCAGTATCCATATTACCGTTCCAAGAAAGATACCCCACCGCCCCGCCAAAAATGCCACGTTTGACGGGTTCACACTCATCGATTATTTCCAAGGCACGTACTTTAGGCGCACCACTTAACGTGCCAACGGGCAAGGTTGCGCGCAACAAGTCCATGGCGCTAAGCCCTGCACGAATCTTCCCTTGCACGTTAGAGGCAATATGCATCACATGAGCATAACGCTCCACAGTCATCATCTCAGACACATGCACACTGCCTATCTCACAGACCTTACCGATATCGTTGCGACCAAGATCAATCAACATTAAGTGTTCTGCGCGCTCTTTGGCATCCGCTAACAACTCAACCTCCAGCGCGAGATCCTCCGCTTCGTTGCGACCACGCCGCCGGGTTCCCGCCAGGGGTCTCACTGTCACCTCACCGTTATCCAGGCGGGCGAGAATCTCAGGCGACGAACTGACAATATGAAAATCACCCAGGTCCATGTAATACATATAGGGTGAGGGGTTCAGCGCTCGCAGGGCACGATACAAATTCAACGGATCACTTTCCATTGTCACGGACATACGCTGGGAAAGAACCACCTGCATGACATCGCCCGCTTCAATATATTCCTTTATCTTGTCGACGTCGGACTTGAATTTCGTCTGCCCGTAGCTCGAGACGAAATCTTCTTCGTGAATCATAGGGCCAACGGCGGGCTCGCGTATCGATACGGGAATCAGCGCCTGCATGCCAGCAGCCATTTCGTCAAGACGCCGCTGGGCCCGCTCAAAGGCATCATCTGTCGTCGGATCCGCGTGTGTAATTAAATGAATTTTTCCCTTTACATTATCAAACACCATGACGTCGTTAGAGACCATCAGCAAAATATCTGGTGTGCCAATAGAATCAGGGGGCGTGCTGTCCAGCACCTTTTTTTCGACATATCGCACTGTGTCATAGCCGAAGTAGCCCACAAGGCCGCCGGTATAGATCGGTAGATTATCGATGGGCGGATAGCGAAACTGTTGCTGAAACTGCTCGACATATTCAAGAGGGTCGGCACACGTGAAGCGGTCAGTGGCGACACCGCGTTCTTCTATCACTATCTCAAAGCCATAGACCTTCAACACGCTGCTACAAGGGAGACCAACCATCGAATACCTAGCCCATTTCTCAGCACCTTGGGCAGCTGATTCAAGCAAATAGCTGTATTGACCTCGGGCAACCTTGATATAGCTGGACAACGGCGTATCAAGGTCGGCGAGCACTTCACGAACAACGGGAATATGGTTGTAGCCTTGAGCAGCAATAGCGGCAAAATCATCGGGACTCATGATTTTTCTCCAGGAAAACTTTTATCAGACTTAGAAATAGCAGGTTCAACTCACCAGCGGACACATACAAGGGATTACATCACCATCGCCAGCGTGTTGAGAGAGCACAGGGCGCAAAGGCTCCGTGACTAAAAATGACTCCTGATAAAAACTGCATGAATATAGAAATCCTGTTTATGAAGATATTGCCTGCACGCCGCGTCGCGCCTGCGGCAGCATAATAGACTGCCCCAAGTGAATCAAGGCTGTCAGGCAGCCGCTATCTCACGCTTCATAGCGGCTATCGTCGTGGCGTAATCTTCGGCACCAAAAATCGCGGATCCTGCGACAAAGGTATCAACACCCGCGGCGGCAATGGCAC
>Ga0307488_10004713_pt1 | contig 11356 bp, 14 predicted proteins | sample SB02metaG_FD_202248 | JGI IMG/M metagenome (GOLD analysis project Ga0307488, IMG submission 202248) | Sea-ice brine microbial communities from Beaufort Sea near Barrow, Alaska, United States - SB 0.2 | ecosystem: Environmental > Aquatic > Marine > Coastal | place: USA: Alaska | collected...
TGTGGTTTCACATAGTTCTCTATAAAATCTTCCTTAGAAATATTCTTTACTCTAGGGATCTCCGTTAATTGTAGTCTTTCTTTCATCATCAAATTCCAGCATTTTTATGGGTATTCCTAATTGCGCATTTATTTTTGTGATCTATCCAGTTCTGCCCTCTTAACTTACGCATCAGTTTGTCGTAATTTCTAACCAAAACCACATTATTAATCACTTCTAAAATTTTGACTGGCTTAGTTGGCAGCGAGCGTAGGGTTAAAGACAAGCATGGTGTTTCATACTTTACGAAATGCCACCATTTACTCGGAATAAATAAGGCATCCCCATGATTTAAAGTAACTTCATAACCTTTAGCATGCGTCAATGCAGGGTATTTATAAAAATCAGGATTATCCATATCTATAGTCTCCATACTCACTATAGAATATGGCACTTTATATAGATACCTGGTTTCCGAAGGCGGATAAAGAATAAATTTTTTTGTTCCCGCGAAATTGAAATGAAAATTATTAGCAAGATCCATATCATAATGCATTAAAACTTTTGCTCCCTCTCCACCAACAAATAGCACCGGAAGTCTTTTGAAGAACTTCACACCAATTTCCGGATACTTAAAATCCTTTATTAAGTCCGGACAATTCTGAAGCAAATTAAAAAAGAACATCCTTAGGTCAGTAGGTCCAGCTTTCAGGATGTCTATATATTCAGACATTCTGATCCTCTTTGCCGGCTTATGGCTGTTTTCCTTTCCTTTAGCAGGAGTTCCGTCATAAAGCGGCACTTCAATCTCGCCAGCTTTTCTTCGGAAATACTCAAAATCCCATTTTTTAGTTGCCGGCCAATCGTTGCTTAAGTTTTCCATAACCACAGGCAGCTGTGGCTTAAAATACTCCTTTAAAAAAGTTTCTTTATTTATCGCATTAACGCGTGGTATGGGTTTTAAGTTAAGCTGCACATCCTAAAGGGATTATTTTATAAACTAGTTTTTAGATTTTTTTTGAGCTTCTAAATTTCTTTCAATTTTATGACTTGGTCTGGACCATTTAGGTTTTTCACCCAGGTTCTGAAATTTAGATTCTGTAGCTTCAACACTTTCCGGCTTTGATTTTTTCACAAATGGTTTTTGTGGCTTAAGACCTAAAGCCTGAAACATTTCCATATCCTCTCCAACATCCGGATTTGGTGTAGTAAGTAATTTATCTCCTGCAAAAATGGAATTAGCTCCAGCAAAAAAGCACATTGCCTGTCCTTCTCTGCTCATTTCAGTTCTCCCTGCAGAAAGTCTTACCTGAGTTTCCGGCATTACGATTCTGGCGGTAGCAACCATTCTCACCATATCCCAAATAGATACAGGTGCTTGTTCTTCTAGCGGTGTTCCCTCTATAGGAACCAGAGCATTTATTGGCACAGATTCGGGCTGCGGATTTAATGTCGACAAGGCAACTAACATCCCGGCACGATCCTCGATAGACTCTCCCATTCCAACAATCCCTCCGCTACAAACTGTAACATTGGTTTTTCTAACATTACCTATGGTATCCAATCTATCCTGATACCCTCTGGTAGAGATCACTTCTTTATAATATTCTTCTGAAGAATCTAAATTATGATTATAAGCATATAAACCTGCTTCCGCTAATCGTTGCGCCTGATTTTCGGTGATCATACCCAAGGTACAACAAACTTCCATGTCCAGTTTATTAATGGTTCTCACCATCTCCAATACCGAATCAAATTCTTCGCCATCCTTTACATTCCTCCATGCTGCTCCCATACAAACCCTAGAACTACCTGACGCTTTTGCTCTCAAGGCTTGTGCTTTCACTTGGTTCACACTCATAAGATCGTTCCCTTCAATATCTGTATGATATCTTGCAGCTTGCGGACAATATCCGCAATCTTCAGGACACCCTCCTGTTTTAATTGAAAGCAGTGTAGAAACCTGAACTACATTAGGGTCATGATGCTCTCTATGTATAGATGCTGCTTCGTAAAGCAGGTCCATAAAGGGTTTATTATATATTTCAAGGATTTCTTCCTTGGTCCAGTCGTGTTTGATCGTCATGAGAATAAATTTGAATTCAAAAATAGCTAAAACTAAGCTATCTTAGATATTAACTGATTAAATTTTTTGATCGGTTAACCGTAATTAATCCGAGTATATTAGTTTTTACTTATTAAAATTGACACAGCATTTCCTCCAAAGCCAACGGCATTTACGAGGATATTTTTCAGCTTTTTAGGTGCCTTGCTAATTGTTGAAAATGGAACCGGAATAAACTCGTTATTCATCAACATTAAAACAGCGAATTCCATGCTTAAGATCCCTGAAGCCCCAAAAGTGTGACCTATCTTCCATTTATTAGATGTTAGAGCAGGAACATCATTTTCAAATAATTTATAGATAGCATTTAATTCTGCTTCATCCCCTTTAATAGTTCCGGGAGCATGCATTACTATAGCATCTATTTTAGATTTGTCCATACTTCCTATCGCCATTTCCATGGATTTCAGAAAACAAGTTCCATTAGCAGAAATTGAAACAGAATGCTTCAGTTCTTCTGTTGCATATCCTAAGCCGGAAATTTTGGCAATACTGTCGGTTGCATCTTTAGATATGCATAATACTCCAGCTGCTTCTCCCAACACCATAGAATTCCTCTTCTTTTCCATATTCAATGCTTGGCAGGGATAATCTAAATCTTTGGAAGCATAGATCTTCATCGCTTTCATTTGCGCGATCGTAAAAGGCGTTAAGGCGGCTTCACTTCCCCCAACCATAAACTTGTCTGCAAATCCAGATTGAAGCCAAACCACACCGTTTAAAACAGCATGTAAGCCCGTTGAACAGGTTACACTGTGCGAAATGTCTGGCCCGGAAGTTCGCAGGTCTTGTGCCACCCAAGAGGAGATATTTCCCAAAGTGGTACTGGGGGAAGCCAATACTCCCACTTTTTGGGTTTCTAAAAATTCTTTATAATGTTTTTCGAAAAGCTGGGTTGCCCCTCTCGAGCTCCCAATATTAATTCCAACATTTTCCTTAGTACCCCAGCCTGCTCTATCAAAAGCTTGTCTTGCTGAAAAGATTGCATATAGCACCGAATCATCCAGACCTTTAAATCTAGTCTCTGAATCGCGTAATTCTTCTAAAACCTCTTTTAATTCTGAAGGCAAAAAGGCTGCAAAAGCTTCAGTATCTGAAAAATTATGTTTTTCGATAAAATGCCTATCCGTTCTGTAGTTTCTCCAGATCTCCTCATGAGAAATCCCCAAAGGAGAAATAGAAGCGATAGAATTAATATAAACAGGGGTTTTCAACACTTGTGATTTTTCAGCAAAAATAAACCCTAGAAAAGGTTTATATAAATTTATTGTCTTAAAGTTAAGCGAAAATATAAAAGGACTCTCTTACTTCTCTTTTTCAGAATAGTAAAGATTTAAGATGGAATCTAAGTCTTTTTCACCCCTTAAAATTAGCTTTAGGATCGCTTTGGTTTTAAAAGGCAACAAAACTTCTAAGGGCTGAGCAACATGATTCAATTATTCGTTAAAATTTTTCCAATGCTGAAAGGATGGTATTGTACACTTCCTGCAATTCCTTTTGTGAGATCACATAAGGCGCAAGGACATAAATCGTATTCCCCAAGGGTCTTAAAAAAACACCATTTTCCATAAAGTGTTGAAATAATTTATTTCTAAGATTCCCGTATCTCTCCATTTCAACATTAAGATCGAAGGCCATAATAACTCCAAGTTGTCTGGAATTTGTCACTTTTGGATGTCCCTTTATCTTCGCAAGAAATTCTTTGTGAGAACGAATTACCTGCTGAATGTTCTGCTGAATTTCTTCTGAATTCAATAATTCTAATCCTGCTAAAGCAGCAGTACAAGCCAATGGATTTGCGGTATAGGTATGACCGTGAAACAATCCCTTTGCAATATCATTTGCATAAAAAGCATCATAGATCTTCATGGAACAAGAAGTGATCGCCATAGGCATCAAGCCCGCCGTTAAAGCCTTAGACAAGCAAATAATATCAGGTTGTTCCTCTAAATATTCTGAAGCGAAATTTTTCCCGGTTTTTCCAAATCCGGTCATTACCTCATCTGCAACGCAAATTATATTATTAGCTTGACAGATCTTTAAAATTTCATTCAATCCATCTGCATCATACATTTTTATGCCTGCAGCACCCTGCACTAAGGGTTCATAAATAAATCCTGCAATTTTATTTTCTGCAATTAATTTTTCTAATTGTTGAAGCACCGCTTCATTATTTTCACCATTTGGTGTAGGGATTCGAACAACCTCCAAAAAATGGTCTTCAAAAGCTCCATTGTACACCGAAAGTCCGGAAACAGACATAGCTCCAAAAGTGTCTCCGTGAAAGCCCTCTTCAAAGGCTAACATAACTTTTCTATCGTTTCCAAGATTAAAATGGTATTGTAAAGCCATTTTAATCCCAATTTCAGTAGAAGTTGAGCCGTTATCGCTAAAAAATAGTTTCTGTTGATTCGATGGCAAGATCTTCATTAATTCTTCGGAAAGCTTTATTGCAGGCTCATGGGTAAAACCACTAAATACCACCTGATCCAATTTCTGCATTTGCTCAGAAACTCTTTTGGTGATAAAAGGATTACAATGACCATACATGGAGGTATACCAACTGGAAATCCCGTCGATATACTCTTTCCCGTCCTCATCATACAACATTACCCCTTTTGCCTTCACTATTGCCAGGGTATCCGGTGAGATCTTGTGCTGAGTTAAGGGATGCCAAAGGTGTTTTTTGTCTCTTTCAGATAATTTCATTTCTTAATACTTAGGGATATTTATATATGTTTTAAAGAGCTGTCAGGTTTTCGCGAAAAATATCAGCATATTCTTTGATCACATTTCGATCAAAATAGGGTTCATCCTCTATTCTTCCAATAAAATTGACCCCAGTCATTTCTAGGATCACTTTTTCAGTGCTTTCATTTTTATCGCCATTAAAGATGATTCCGGCAATGTTAAATCCTCTGGATTTAAGAATCTCGATAGTAAGTAGCGTATGGTTGATACTGCCCAAATAATGTCTGGAAACGATAATAAGCTTGTCTTTAGCTTGGATAAGGTCTAATATTGTTTCTTTTGAGCTCAACGGAACCAGTAAACCTCCAGCTCCCTCAATCACCAAATTATTTGATGTTTTGGGACGTTTAATTTTCTTGCTCGACAGTTTAACGCCATCTATTTCTGCAGCGGCATGCGGGCTCATTGGTGTTTTCAATCTCACTCCTTCCGGATAGAAAAAACTTTCCTCGTTAGAGATAAGTTTTTCTGCCTTTTTTGAATCACTCTTATCCAGATCTCCGGCTTGGATAGGTTTCCAATAATCTGCTTTTAAGGATTCTGTAATGATCGCTGCTGCGATGGTTTTGCCAACATCTGTTCCAATGCCGGTTATAAAATAGGTGTTAGTCATTTAAATTGAATTTTTGTTTACAGGTTTCACACCTATATTCGTAACGTGTAGATCTTGGCAAGGCAGCAGTAAAAAAAGAAAAAAGAAAATAGAACATCGATTTAAATCCTCTTACATTCGAAAAAAGATCCACTTTGTAACTGCCACAAACAGGGCATTCTATTTCTTGCCCATTATCATCTAATGAATATTCACTGATGGTCTTTAAAATCTCCCGTGCTTTATCTTCATCTTCTTGCCAAACTTTTAATTTTATTCCCCCAATCGCGTTGCTAACCAAAGGATCTGTCTCTATGGTAAACTGATCGTTCAAGAAAACTTCTATCCCTTCAGCCTCTAGCCGAGATTTAATTATTTGTGCTTCCGAAGAATACTGAAAAACCGCTATTTTAGAAAAGGTTTCTTTCATTTTATAAAGATAGCCATTAGGTCGAGAAGGTTTGTGATCTCCTCTTTGGAATTAAAGCTATGAATACAAAATCTAAGGCGTTCACTTCCCTTTGTCACTGTTGGATTTAATATGGGTTTTACATTGAATCCCTCTTGTTGAATTTTATTGGCCATGATTTTAACCTCATTATTCCCCGGGATTATACAGCAATGTATTGCAGAATCACTTTTTATAAATTTATTCTGAAGATTAAGTCTAATAATCTCCGATTTAAAAAACTTAATATTTTCATGAAGCTTTTTAATATCCGTATTTTCCTTATTTGAATCTTGCCTCTCTAAGAGTTTATAGCCTGAAAATATAGTCGCAATTGAATGTGGCGAAAGTGCAGTGGTATAAATAAAACTTCTACAGAAATTCACTAAATACTGCATAAGTAAATCACTGCCTAAAATCACTGCTCCATGAACTCCTAATGCCTTCCCAAAAGTTATAATTCTTGCAAAAACCTTTTCTTCAAGCTTTAATTGTTGAATCAATCCTCGTCCCTTTTCACTGCAAACTCCTAATGCATGAGCCTCATCTACAATTAAATGATAATTTCCTTTCTCTGCAAAAGCGGCAAATGCCGCCAAGTCTGGGCTATCTCCATCCATAGAAAAAACAGATTCTGTCACTATATAAATTTCGGAGTTTTCTTCAGAATTAATATTGCTCAGCTTCTTCTTTAGATCTGCAAGGTTGTTATGTTTAAATTTATAAGCTTTTGAATTACTCATTGTAATCCCATCCCGAATGGAAGCATGCACTAATTCATCATAAAAAATAAGATCTCCTTTTTGAGGTATGCTTGAGAAAAAGCCAATATTCGCATCATAGCCAGAATTAAATATAAGCGCGGCTGGAGAATTATGAAAATCTGCTATCTGTTTTTCGGCAAGAGTATATAATTTATGGTTTCCGGAAAGCAACCTAGAGCCTGTGGCTCCATTGAGGCACATTCCAGATTCTTCCAGCAATAGCTGAGTGTTTAAAAACAATTCTTTATTTCCTGCAAACCCCAAATAATCGTTAGAAGAAAAATCTATCAGATTATTGGAAGTCCCCAAAGCTCTAAAAGCATTTTGTTGCTTTCGATTCTGAAGTCTTTTCTCTAATTTTAAAGGGAATTTATGCATCGTGCTAAATTACAATATTCATAAATCTAAAGAATATGGAATTAATAGAATTTAGTATTCGTGTTGGTTTAGCCGTGGTTGCGGGTTTATTAATAGGTGCAGAGAGGGAGCTTAGAGGGAAAAGTGCTGGATTTAGAACCAACGCTCTAGTTTCTCTGGGAGCATGTGTTTTCGTGTTAGCTTCTCTGACTTTTAAAGGTGAACAGCATGTAGACATCACCCGAGTTTTAGGGCAAGTTGTTAGTGGAATTGGGTTTATTGGCGCAGGGACGATCCTTCAGCAAAAAGGAAGTGTAAAAGGGCTTACCACAGCCGCAACTATTTGGTGTAGTGCTGGGGCAGGTTGTCTTGCAGCATTAGATATGTATAAAGAATTGGCTGTGGTATGTGTGATCATTATCACTATAAACTATGCCTTTGGAATTTTAGAAATGAAAATCATTCAGAGGAAAAGAAAAAAATCAGGTGATAGAAAAAACTCAGGTGATAGAAGCTAGCAAATTTATTTTGAGGGATTTTTTTTGATCAAAATTTTATCTTCCGTTTCGGGTTTTTCTAATTTTTTACAATCTTCACTTTTTAGCTCTTGGGTAGCTTTATTGTATTTTCCTTTCATATCATCCATGACAGAATCTCGCCATAATTTAACTCCGGAAAGATAACTAGTTCTCCCTAATAAATGTCCACTTACCGGTGCCGTAAGAAGCATAAACAAAATTATTGCCATAACTTTAGCAGTAATTGAAACATCTTTAAAATGAATAGACGCAGCTATAAGTAACAAACCAATACCTAAGGTAGCGGCTTTTGTTGTAACTGAAATTCTTAAGTAAGAATCCGGCATCCTTAAAAGACCTATACTAGCCAATAGAATAAAGATAGCTCCTAAAAGCGAAAATATTCCAACAAAAATATCTGTTATCATTTATTTCTTTTTTGAATATAATATGAAAAAGCTACAGTACCTAAAAACGCAATTAAAGCCAAGATCATAGCTACATCCAAAAAGGACGACCTGTTTGTAAGAATACTATAGGCACCTATAAAACCAATACCTGTTGTAATAATAAGATCTAGAGCAATGACCCTATCAATAATAGTAGGTCCTTTTATAAATCTTATCAAAATCAAAATCACAGAAATCGATAATGGTGGAATTACTATATAATATATAAATTCGTGTAAGGTCATCTCAATATTTCTAAAATTCGTTTCTCGAATCCGTTTTTAATACCATCTATAAATTCTTCTCTGGAATTGATATACATAGAGTGCACATATAACACCTTTCGGTCGTCTGAAACATCCAAACTAAGCGTTCCGGGGGTAAGCGTAATCATATTTGCGAGAAGTGTGATCTCCACATTTGTTTTAGCGTCTAAAGGAATTTTCACGATCCCTGGACTCATGTTATAATGAGGAGTCATTACCTCGTAGGCAACCTGTACATTTGCCTTAACAAGTTCATATAAAAAAAAGAATATAAACCCAATTACTTTTGGTAGGATCTTAAAATATTTAGCGTTTCCAGAGCCTGTGGTAATCATTCTCATGGTGAAGAAGCTAAAGCCAAATCCAAATAAATAGTTAGCAAAGGTGAAGTCTCCAGTAAGAGCCACCCAGATAACCATTAAAATTATATTGGATAAAAATCTATTCTTCATTACTTATAATTTGCTCATTTCCCAATACCGCATCAATATATTGCTGGTTATCCATCAACTCTTTTGCAACTCTGGTTGATACCTGCTGAATATGCTCTGCCCCAAATCCAATATACAAAGATACCAAGGATAAAAATACCATAGGTGCAATCATTTGAGCTTTCCTAATTGTTTTTAGTTTATCGAAGTACCTGAAATTCACTCGTGTAGGAAGTTCTATCTTTTTTTTCCATACAACAGCCGCCCAGACTTTTGCAATAACTATGAGTGTAATTAAACTCGCAAAAACAATAGCCCCAACAACCCACCATCTTTCAGCTTGAAATCCGGCAATAATTAAGGATATTTTAGGCCAGAACCCTGACAATGGTGGTATCCCGACTAATGAAAATAATGGAATAGCTATCAATAAACTCAACTTGGGAAAATCTGCATACAGACCTCCTAGATTTCTGATACTGTTTGTTCCACGAATTCTAAAAACCAAACCACTTACCATAAATAGGTTTGTTTTTACTATAATATCATGAATTAGATAAAAGATAGTTCCTGCAATTGCTACTTCAGTAAATAATCCCAGACCAACTATCATGTACCCAATGTGGCAGATAATTAGGTAGGAGAAAACTTTCCGTAAGTTATTTTGAACCAAGGCTCCCAGGGCTCCACTAAAAAGGGTAAGTACAGCGATAATAAGAATTACATTTTCCAAGAACATGTCCCCCACAAAGATCAGGGTGAAAACCCTAATAAGCGCATATACTCCAACTTTAGTTAACAAGCCTCCAAATATTGCCGCAACAGCAGATGGCGGGGTATGATACGAATCTGGTAACCAAAAGTAAAGGGGGAACACCGCCGCTTTAATCCCAAAGGCAACCAGAAATAATATCCCGGTTATCTCTACCAATCCTCGATTTTCTATAGCAGCCACTTTAATGGCTAGATCTGCCATATTTAAGGATCCCGTTAGTCCATACAATACTGCAATTGCAGTAAGGAAGATCATGGAGGCCAGAATATTTAACGTAAAATATTTTACAGAACCTTCTAATTGCGCCTTTTCACCTCCCAGGGTAATAAGTACAAAAGAACTAATAATTATGATTTCAAACCATACATATAAGTTGAAAATATCTCCAGTTAAGAAAGCTCCATTCAATCCTAAAAGAAGGAAATGAAAGATAGGGAAATATCCGAATTTCAATCTGGCAGCAACTACAGATGCTGAAGAAAAACTAGACACCGCAAGTCCAGAAATAGCTGTTAATAACACTAAGGTAGCAGAAAGGGTATCGGCTACGAAAATAATTCCAAAAGGTGGCTCCCAGTTCCCTGCTTGTAATATTTGTGTTCCATTTTCCCAGATATAACTGAATAACCAAATAGAAACTCCAACATTAATGATGCTCCCAACGATACTAACTACACGTTGCCATGAAATTTTCTTCCAGCAAAACATCAAAGTAATGCTTAAGAACATTTGAAGCAATAGGGGATATAAAACTAACTGTTGTGTCATGAATCTTTATCTATTGTGTTCATTTCATCTAAATCGTCTGTCTTGACTACTTTATAAGCTCTTTTTACCAAAATAATAGCAAAAGACTGCAATCCAAAACTAATTACAATTGCTGTTAATATAAGTGCTTGCGGAACCGGGTCTGCATATACAGATTGAAAAACATCTGAATCTGTTGGAATAATTGGAGGGCTCCCCTTTACTACTCTTCCAAGTAGAAAAATGAGCAAATTAGCTCCGTTCCCTAAAATGATAATTCCAAGTATCAGCTTCACAAGACTTCTACGTAAAATCATGTAGATGCCTGCCGAATATAACACTCCGATCATTATCGCTAAAAGTACTTCCATAAATTAAGCAGCTTCTGAAATTGTAAATATTATTGTTAATGTTACTCCCACCACAACCAAATAAACACCAAGGTCAAAAAATAAGGCGGAACCTAACGAGCCTATTACAGGCAAATGTTCTGGATACCATAATCCCGTCATAAAGGGAAGATCAAAAAACAGTATTGGAGACACACCTGCTAGAAATGCCATTGCTAAACCAATAGGCATTAAAAACCCCGGATGCATCTTAAGTAACTCCTTGGTATTATCTAATCCTCTAGCAAAGGAATGTAACACAAAAGCTATTGAAGCTATTAATCCACCAACAAAACCTCCTCCAGGAGAATAGTGCCCCCTAAGAAGAATAAATATTGAAAACAACAGCAATACCGGTAAAAGATAGGTAGATGCTGTTCTTAAGATTATTGTTTTCATTTTTATAAATTTTTTATTTATACCAGATGTAATTACCTCTTATCAGATTTTTTAAGTCTTAATTTCAATAATGCAAACACACCTATTGCTGCAATTGTAAGCACCGAAATTTCTATCATTGTATCTGCACCTCTAAAATCAACTAAAATAACATTGACCACATTTTTCCCATGTGCCATTAAATATGCGTTTTGAGCATAAAACTCACTTACCTCACTATTTACAGGTTCTGCTAAAACCTCCAGAATTAGCAGGGTAATAATGGTTCCGAAAGAAAGCGAAAGCACACCATCCCGAATTCGCATTTTATAATCTGATAATTTAAGATACTTAGGTAATTTATAAAGCACGAGTACAAAAAGAATT
>Ga0307488_10004714_pt1 | contig 11356 bp, 17 predicted proteins | sample SB02metaG_FD_202248 | JGI IMG/M metagenome (GOLD analysis project Ga0307488, IMG submission 202248) | Sea-ice brine microbial communities from Beaufort Sea near Barrow, Alaska, United States - SB 0.2 | ecosystem: Environmental > Aquatic > Marine > Coastal | place: USA: Alaska | collected...
AAGTCCCTCAAACAAAACCCCAAATTTAGGGCTTTCATCCTTCTCGCCCAAGAGAAGGCGGAGAAGAAGGACCACTTCTGTCTGGTCCCCAAGAGGGGTTCAAAATCCTACAAAAAAATAATCAAAGATAACAAGTAAGAATGAGTATCTCCAAGTGGGAAGAATCTGTGAAAGTAGCGAAAATTAAAATTGGTGTTGACCCAAAGAAGTTTACCAGGGTGCAGGGTAAGCTTCTTAAGGAGGCCCAAAAGGTTTATAGTATCATGTTATTAAAGTCTAAATCTTAAATTGAAATCCCTTCAAATTCTGTGGTTCGTAAACGATAAGTTGATGAAGTTTCCACGTGCATCCGAACTTCCTGTTCAAGAAATACACACTGCAAAGTTCAACTATACCGTGTCCAGAATTTCTTGAATACAGTCCATTCAGAATTTCATCATGTATGGGATTCTTATCGGCGTCAAATACACTCGCCTTAATCTTATCTTCCATCGTGGTATCCACCTTTACACGAAACTTCGGTTCACGACCAGTGGATTCTTTCATATTAGAATTAAACATAGGAACAAGTTCTTCACGTGTCATCGTGCTTCCAAAAATGGATTCACTTTGTTCGTGGACCGAATCTATGATCATATTCTCCAGGGATTTGAGAGAATCGTAAAAAGTTTTCATATAACTCTCTTCCTCGTCGAATCCCTTGATGGCGAAATCAATATTGTATTTTGTTGGACCAATTTCTGGGACGAAACCTGAAACACCGAAGGGCATATACATACGAGGTAATTGAATTCGTAGTGGGGTTCCCTGTTTGGTAGATATAACAATTCGTCTGTTGTTGAACTTGTTAATTTGAATATTTTCGATAGCTTTGTCCATGAGTGCTGTATATAGTTTATGACTCAAAACTTTAAGCTGAACAAGCTACACAGTCGGGTTCGAGACTAAACTGAATAGGACGCGCTTTGGCCTTACTTCTCAGATAATACATACCAGTCTTCAACCCAGACTTCCAAGCATACATGTGCATCGATGAAAGTTTGGACATTGTGGGACTCTCCATGAATAGATTCATCGATTGAGACTGGTCGATGAAACGACCCCGATCCGCCGCCATATCTATAATACATTTCTGACTAATCTCCCATACAGTTTTGTAAAGATTCTTGATATCCTCTGGAATGTCTACAATACTTTGGATAGACCCCCCCGCCTTCACCATCAAATCTTTCATTTCTTTTGACCAAAGACCAACCTTCTTGAGATCATCTACGAGGTGTTTGTTTACCACTACAAACTCCCCTGCTAGGGTGCGTCGGAGATAAATATTTGTCGTATAGGGTTCAAAACATTCATTGTTTCCTAAAATTTGAGCTGTAGAGGCTGTGGGCATGGGTGCGAGGAGAAGACTGTTCCTCAAACCCTTAGTCTTCACACGTTCACGCATGGCGTCCCAATCATATCGGCCACTGAACTTTGTTTCCCCCTCCCACATATCAGGTTGGAGAATACCCTCTGAGGTTGGTGAACCGATAAAACTCTCGTAGGAACCCTGAATCTCGGCCAGTTCTGAACTCGCTTCGAGGGCCGCGTGATAGATAGTCTCAAAAATATGCGCATTCATGGTTCGTGACTCTTCACAATCGAACGGGAGTCCACACAAAATGAAAACATCCGCGAGTCCCTGCACACCCAACCCGATGGGGCGATGCTTCATGTTGGAGCGTCGCGCGGTTTCTACGGGGTAGAAGTTGCGGTCGATGACACGGTTCAGATTCTTCGTGACAATCTTTGTGACTTCGTGGAGCTTCTCATAGTCGAACGTTTTCGCCTCCTCGTTAACATACTTGGGGAGGGCGATCGACGCCAAGTTGCAAACGGAGGTTTCCTCTTTGTTGGTGTACTCTATAATCTCCGTGCATAAATTGGAACTCTTAATCGTTCCTAAATTTTTCTGATTACTTTTTTTATTGCATGCATCCTTGTACAGCATATAAGGGGTTCCCGTCTCCGTTTGACTCTTGAGAATAGCTTTCCAAACTTCCGTAGCTGGAACAGTCGCGTTAGCTAAACCCTCTTCCTCGTACTTGGTATACAGTGCCTCAAATTCATCACCATACACATCTGACAAACCTGGTGCCTTATCCGGGCAGAACAGAGACCAATTACCACCTTCTTCAACCCTCTTCATGAAGAGATCGGGAATCCACATGCCACTGAAAAGGTCGCGGCAACGCGCCTCCTCGTCACCTTGGTTGAGACGAAGTTCCAGGAAATCCATGATATCCGCATGCCATGGTTCGACGTACACCGCGATCGAACCCTTACGACGACCAGCTTGATTGACGTAGCGTGCGGTCGCGTTGAATACACGAAGCATGGGAATAATCCCATCTGATTGACCGTTGGTGCCCCTAATTCGGGATTTATTGCTGCGGATGTCATGGATGTGCATCCCAATACCACCAGCCCACTTACTAATCTGTGCACACTCAGTGAGGGTGCCATAGATACCATCAATGGAGTCTTCCTTCGCTGCGATGAGGAAACAAGAAGACATTTGGGGACGAGGGGTTCCCGCGTTGAATAGGGTGGGGGTCGCGTGGATAAAAAACCCCTGTGACATTTTATCATACGTTTCGATGACGGACTGGATATCCTTACCGTGAATACCAATAGCAACACGCATGAACATGTATTGAGGGGTTTCAATCAGCTTACCCTCAACCCTTTGGAGATAACTTTTTTCTAGGGTTTTGAGACCGAAATAACCAAAATCAAAGTCACGATCAGTTTTAATATTTTCCTTCACCTGTTGGGCAGCTTCCACAACTTCATCTGTAATGACCCCAGCCTTCTGGAGTTTTCTCATCGCGAGAAGAAAGTTGTTGGGGCATACCTTTTGAATATTGCTCGCGATGATGCGAGTCGCGAGAGTTTCATAGTCTGGGTCGGCTGTGATCATTCCAACGCAAATTTCAGCAGAAAGAATGTCGATTTCCTGGGCAGTGATATTATCATACATAGATGAGAAGACCTGCTGGGCAACCTTGGTGGAATCACAGGTTTCAGAGAGACCGGAACTTAAGTTCTTGATCCTATTGGTGACATTATCAAATTTCATATCCTCAATACGACCTGAGCGTTTAATGACCCTCATATAACTATTAATAAAATTTTATTTTTAAACTACTTTGTGCACTTCTCAAAATCCTCACACCTCACAGTTGCGGGACCCAAAGTCTCGAACTTTCTGTCTGGTTGGAGGAGATAAGTGTTTACGAAGAATGGGCCAACCTCCCCAGGTTTTGATACTGGGGGATAAGATCCGACAAAGCAGGCTGGGGGTTTGCATGGGATCTCCTCTACATTGTTTGGTTTAGAGTCATACACATTAAAGTCAGCGGGATTCAACATTTAATATTTACAGATGTTTTTTTTCGTGGACTATATTAAATGAGTAACCTTGAATCTCTCAAGCAGGTTGAGACCCCCTTGAATAAATTGTATTTTTCCCCCCTCAACAAGGATTTGGTTCAACGTGGAATTCGTCAGACTTTTAAGAACAGGACTGGCATCGCTATAGACTACCAAAATCCCAATGATGTATACAGTATCATGCGTGCTGTGTTTATCAGCAACTCGGGGGATCACTACAGTAACATTAACAACCAAGTCAGGGACATGAACGTCCGTGTCATCGATACCACTGTAGGTCAAATCCAAACCGGTGTATCCCAGTATATGACGTATGCGAGTGAAATCGATACGATCAGTCAACCCATGGACAGACCCTTAAATACCAGTACTGCCGGAAAGAAATTACCCCGAAACAAAATTGGTATCAATTAAAGATATACCTTCACTACTTAGTAAGCAAATGAGTTTGAACTATTACAAGACGGAAACTGAAAAGATCTGCAAAAAGAAAGGTTGGGATAGAGCTGCGGTGGATACAGTCTGGCTCCTATTAACTGAGGAATTTGGGGAACTAGCCTCAGCGATCCGTCAATATAAGAAGACCTTCAAGAAGACCAATCTGAAAAAGGAAAGGGGGACTGATGTGATGATGGAAATGGGTGATGTTTTTAGTTACCTCTTTCAATTAGCTCACATGTTGAATGTCGATCTAGATCAAATGTGGAAAGTGCATCAAACAAAAATGATAGATAAAAAATATTATCTGACGTAATAACAAGAATGAGTGATTTTATGCTAGACGATAAACATTCTATGGACAAATTAAATCCATTTGTCGTACACGAGTTCTCCCTTCCAGGAGGAATACGACAAACTGATAGAACAGAAATTAGGGAATATTTTACTAAAGATGCTATCACTAGAAAACGACCAAGTGACAAGGAGCAGAAGTTGTTAGATAAGATTGGTGTTCATGAAATTCATAAAACCGAAAAGAGTCCATTTTGTGACACGAATCTCTGTGAAAAACAGAGTAAGCAAAACGTTATGAATACCGTTATTCACCCCAGACGTAACATCGATTACGGTGTTTCTTGTAAAAAAAGACCGAATGTTGTTAGTGTGGGGGCAAAGAAGGTCGTAGTTCCAGATTCTGTGAGAATCTCTGTTGTTCTTCTCATCATTCTCATGTTAGTTGTTGCATTACGGAGATGAAATACACGAGACGTTTCTTTGATATAGACGCCTGAATTACACCTGGGATGTATTTCTTAGAAAATTTAGTAACAAAATCCACTTGCCAAGCACTTCCCATATCTATGCGAGGTGGTTGAAATGTGGGATCAAGAATTTTAATGGAATTAATCAACCTAACGTAAAAACGAGGATCGTGTTTCGTGTAGAGGAGCTGATCCAAGAATAATTCAGCCATTCGTTGGAGAACCTCGATAGTCTTTACAACCATAGCATCTAGAAATTTGTAATAGTCCGAAGAGCTAGTATAATTCCATGAAATTTGACTCCAGTCTCCAACAGGTTGGGTGTTTAAGTAATCTGTGTACGTGTTATACTCCATACGTTTGTTGTTCCATTTGTCGTATATGATTTCTACGTAGTTCAGGTCCGAATCTACGTCATAAACAAACTTAGCATTGGAGAGAATGTTTAGAGACATATGCTATAAAGGGACATCTTGTCTCTAAGTAAAAAAATATTTCAATATATAAATGGCGGTGGTCGTCATTGCTATTGGTGCATGCTCTTCGATTTGTTGTAGCTCACCATTTGCTGGAATCTTTCTCGCTCCAGCAAAGAGTTATGACTTGTCAGAGAGACTCAAAAAAGTTTTACCTAAAAATATTGCTGATTTTCTACCAGATAGACCATTGACTCTGGGAGACTCATCACAGGATGAAGAAGATGAGCTACAGTCATATAGGAATGAACTCGGCGCTATTTATGCCGCGGATGATGCGGAACAAGCTATTTGGGATCAAATGGAGGAGAACAGGTCTGAAGATGCTGCAGATTTTGTACTAAATCAACGGGGGAGAACCTTCTATGAAGAGGAAATGTCCACCGCGTGTTCTGATTTTTTTTCGGGTGATCTCAAACCAGATTGCGGAGATGACGCTATTAAGAAGTTTAAATTGGTCAAATGTGGAATTAATCAGTATAAATACGACTACACGTGTCTCCGTGGTGTGAATGCACGAATTGGGCAACCCCAGGAAACATGTCCAGTTACGAAAGCATCGTTAGGTGCAAAAATTATGGATGCATCCATCGATTTGAGAACTATGTATAGACACAATGTCTCTTGCACCGTAGGCACATCGTCGTGTCAAAGTAATAGAACTAATGACAGTGGTGAGCAAGTATCCACACAGGACATCGGGGTTACAACACCGTTAAGTCAGTTCAGGTATGATTTTGTAAAGAGTTCAGACCCTTCAACTTTGGGTTACGAGGACGAAACTAAATACACTTATAAATGTCTGGAAGAAGCAACAAGTGGAAACTGTGAAACGTATTGGTCAAAATCCGTCGCGATGACCCAACCAGAAAATCTCGTTACTGACGGTGCGATGGGACTTCAGACATTAGAAGTCGACTGTCCAGGTGAGAATTATGCCCTAACACAGTTTCAATTAAAAAGTGGATCAGACCATATATTTCGTCAAGAAGATAAGAGTAACGCAACAGTAGCACCGTTTCCAGAGGAAGGAAATTTGGGATTGTATCAATATCAATATACTTGTTGTAAACTTGGCACCTAAGTCGATGGTATTTATGTAAAAAATTAAGTTCAAAATGTATTCATCCATAGCGAATAACAGTTTTTCCTATCTCCTCACCCTAGATGACATTCGTAAAAAATTACCAGATGATCTCCGCCCTTCGTGGGTGAAAATCACGACGATCACTATGGTATCGAGCTTTATCCATAAAATCGATATAAAAAAGTTGAGAACCATATTTGAAATTATTGGAACCTACAAGATGAGGCGTGAAAATTCAGACACGGAAGGTTTCGAGTGGAAGTTAAAACCCACCACATTCTACAACCAAGTCACTCTAACGTATCATGATACCTACAGCACAAAATCAGTTAAAGTATTTCCGAATGGGAGTATTCAAGTCGCTGGTTGTTGTGATATTTTTGATTGCAAACGTGTCATTACGCAACTCGCATACATATTCAAAAACTTCTTGGGTATGGAGATAGACGTTCCTGTTGATTCGTTTAGGGTCGTGATGATAAACTCAAACTTCAGCCTAAACTACAACGTGAATCTACACCAAGTCGCTAACTGGTTTGAAGAGTATAACGATATATTCAAAGTATCGTTCGAGCCCGATCGTTATTCAGCGGTGAAGATCAAATTCAAGCCATCGGAAGACATGAAAGAGATCACAACCAGTATCTTCAGCACTGGTAAAATCATCATCACGGGGGCTGAGACCCTAAAGGAAATCGCATTCGCTTATAACATCATCAATCAGCACATCAATGAAAATCCCCAAATTCGGGTTTCTCCCACCGAGGATACAGATGTTTTTGATATTTACCTTGGTTACAGGTGTGATCCCATGGTCAAACACCTAAGGGAAAATGGTTTCAATTCTTGGATGCAAACCATCACCAACCGCCGAATTAATTTCTAAATTTATAATAACACTATGTCGCAACGACTTGGAATGGCTGACGGCAGGTGCTTTACCGTGCAAACATCAGCCCAATTACTTAACAACCACATCATGAAGAAAAATGGTATCACATTCGAAGATAATTACTCTTTTAGGCAACTTCTTCAAAAACAGGGTCCCGCCGTGATGAAGGCTGTTCAGGCCGAACAGGGGACGGGTAGTTGCAACACCTGCGACAAACCCCTATTGAAAACACCCAACACGTATTAAGTGAGAAAAATCTTAAAAAAAACTTTACACCCATACTCTAGAATGCATACATGTTCTATATGTCTCAATGACGTCAGGGCTACGAGGGCAAATCCTCCGCTCAGATGTGGACATGTGTTTCATTCCCGCTGTCTAGAGGAATGGAAGAAACAAGGTAAGAATACATGCCCAGTGTGTAGAAAGATATTCGATACCACAAAGTTTAAAGTGGTAGTGACGATACAAAACAATGTAACAGTAGCTTCAAACTCTGTGACATTGACTGAAGATTCGATATTTAGTGTTTTAGATATTTTTGATATTAATTTTGATATTGAAGAACTACCTGATTTAGACAGTCTTCTTAGTGACCTTGGGATGAGTCGTTCCGACTTTGATTCCTCTATCCTTGACACAGAATGAACTACAGTATCTCTCATAGTTCAGGCCAGGGTAGTTTCTCGAACTCTTACGAGGATCCTTGATGATCTTGCCCTTCGCGTCGGTTAAAAGTGGACCGGTAGCCCAGCCACGTTTATGACTAAACAGATTAGCCCTAAACGTTATACGCTTGCCTACCTTGAAAGCACCTCCCCTTTTAATCCTCGATTCAGGCACTTTAAAAAATTTAGCCACTGACCCGATTGTATCAGCCGATTTGATCTTATATTCAACTACACCATGCTGTTTATAGAAGTGAAAATCACCCTGTTTGATGTAGTTTGAAGCTCTCCCTGGCGAAACGAACATCATGACTTTGAAGTATCCTTTTTTACATTTTGTTGTTGCCCCCGTCTTGTACACACTTTTGGGATTATCTGATACTACGCGCTTAGGGAGTCCAGTGCAATGGGTATACGAGTGGCTTCCATTCGATAGACCAGAACGATCACCTGGGACAGATTTCTGCCACCTGTATGATTCGTAATCACCCACCGCGTATGCGTAGCAGTTATTGTTATCGACACCCGTCGAAGATCCCCACCGCCTTGTTGTAAACTTACTTTCGTTACCACTCAGGGGGAGGTTTTTCATCGTACATTGTACTCAGAAAAAAATGTTGACTTCTAATAAATGTTGTCAGCGATTACCAAAGCTCGTAACAAGTCGGAAATGCTGCAGGAAGTTCTAGTGTTTGTGCTCAATCTTCTCATCAGCACATTCATCCTCCGCCTCGTGTGGAACCGCTCCCTCGTGAAGCACCTCGACTTCGTCAAGCCCATCAAGACTCTTCTTGACGCGTTCATCCTCTCTCTCTCCATCCAAGTCGTGCGAGGTATCTAAAATTCATTATAACCGACAGTTTTTTTACCAGATGGGTCTACAGTAGTCGGGAAAGCAGTCATACCGGCACACTCACCTTTGTCGCAATCGACGAAGGTGAATGGCTTGCCTGACTTTTTCATGTACTCCAACTGTTTACGAGTCCAACCACAACCCATGGTCCCGTAAATAGTATATTTAGCGCCACCCATCTTTTTTGGGGATTTTTTCATACAAACTTTACAGAGTGCGAAGATGACAACTAAGATTAGAGCCGCGAGGAGAAACATTTATTATGAACTGATATTTAATTTTCGTAGATTCCTCACCATCGATTCAGTCATGGCCCAAGCCTTTTTTGGAGCGGGTCTCTTGATGGGTCCTTTTTTCACCTGACCCTTCTTCAAAGCTGCAACCGCGCGTGCATACGCATCCTTACCACCACCTGTGTTGGGTAAAGAAGCTGCAACCGCGCGTGCATACACATCCTTACCAACACCTGTGTTGGGTGCAGGTGCTCTCTTTTTGGGTTTGGTGAGGGTTTTGAGGAATGTCATGACTCGACGTTCCTTTTTCTCACCAGTGAAAAAGGGATCTCCCAAAACTTTCTTGAATCCTTGAATATCCCCTTTGCCCTCATCTGGACCAATACGACGTAGAATAGTTTGTTTTTTCATTACCACAACACCTAGATACTTTGTAGGGATGACAGATTTGATAAATTCGTGTATCTTGCGCTCATTCACATTGTTAGGTCTAGTCACTTTAATCCAAACAGTATTCAGGAGGGTGTGTAAATCATATAGGGGGTTGGATTTCTTTGATATTCCCACATATTCGTATCCACCACTTGAAACAAGGGGATTAGTTATCCTAGGAAAAATTGATAGTCCAAAATCAATCATAACAGCTTCCACGCCACTGTTCGAGATCTTGTATGATTGATTTCCCCCCAAACGTATCACAATGTCCTTGGTCGGCACAGGGCGTATGAGAATGTTACCACCGTGGAGATCATGGTGTCTGAATCCAGGGATTTCCTGTTTAATTCTATATAAATTGTACAAAACTTGGAGCATGACAGATTTTATCGCTTCCAACGACGGACTAGTATTCCACCATGCATCAAATTCTTTACCTTTGACGAGTTCTAGATAAAGAATGTCCACACCATCACATTTCTTGTACAGGTACATATCAGGAACACCGTAACTTTTCAAACGTTTTGCAACTTTGTATTCGAACGCGGCTGACCCAAGTGCATTCTTCTTCGTGTCTATCTCTTTGTAGGCAACATATCGACGACCATCGTCGTTGATACTCCCCCTGTATACTTTACCATATTCACCTTGACCCAACATCTCACCTTTAGAACTTTTCAAGCTTCCATATGGCCAGTGTGGAACCTTTAAAAATGCACCTGGAGTACACGCCTTCTTACCCCGTAATAATTTCTTAAGATTTCTCTCGATGTTAGTTGACATCTTATTATACTTTGATTTTTTTTTTGAAACACCTTTGGTTTACTTTCTTTTTCTAAAGTGTTTCGATTTTAAAAAAGTTTTATTTTCGAGGTCAATTCGAAATCTGATCGAAACAATTTTTCATTTTGTCAACTATAGGTAGTTGAAAAAGTGAAGGATATTATTTTATTGGATTACACATTTACTCTTCATCATCCACATCATCCTCGATGTCATCAACAACCTCGTCCGTTTCTGGGAGGTTAAGACCCTGGAAAGCAAATGCGGGTAGCCTGGCCGACTGTTCAAAAAGAGCCTGTTGAAGACGAATTGTCACACCGAACTTGTTATCGATGAACCAAATCTGATTGAGATCAATGATGGCCATAGCCTTCTGGCCCTTCTCGATACTATCAAGTGTGACCTGCTCCTTCTGCATTGAGTAACACTCGGGGACAAAGGTGCCATCTGGCTTCGTGAGAACCTTAAGCTTGATGGTGGGTGCATACTGCTCCTTACCGGGCTTTATGATCGGCTTGTAGAGAGCCTCCTTGAGAACAGCAACGTTGAACTCCTTACCTAGCCACTCCTTAGAGTTCTTGGCTACTTCGTTTACGATGATATTATCAAGTTCCTTGAGCTTGGTATGAAGTTCCATGGCTTCTGTGTTGTCAGGATCGAAGGAAAGATCGAGGGAGTAAGAAGTCCGTCCAGTGCCTTCATCGGTGAAGGCGCTCAAACCGTATGGAGACCGCATGAAAGGAAATTGAACGTAGAGTTTTTTGTTATCGCCTGCGTTGAGGTAGACGGCTTTACCGCCATTCTTGTTCTTGCGAAGTTTTGAGAACTGCACAGAGGCAGCGGAGAATTCAGAAGATTGCTGGATAGAGAGCGACATTGTTTGTAGTGGGTTATATTTATATTAGGAATCATTTCTTTAATTAAATTAACCACGTCCATCATATTTTCCAAGGCTTTGCCCTTTTCCATCCTTAGAGCACCAAGTAGATTTTGTTCCCTGTGTTCCCGCACACCAACCAGAATTAGAACAACATTGTTTACCTGGACAGCGAGTTGCAGTGGGTTGTCCACATCTTCCATTTGTGGAAACGGTCACACCAACTGGACTGGGGGCAGCACGAGTAGGGAGTGTGTTTTCCATAGGAACAGGTATAACTTCCACCATGGGTTTTGTGCTATCAATCTTTGCATTCTCGATCATCATTTGGTTGATTAATTGAGTGCGTCGCAGTTGTTGTTCCTGATGACTCTTGGATGCCCAAAAAACGAAAAATAGAAATATCAAGAAT
>Ga0307488_10004715_pt1 | contig 11356 bp, 6 predicted proteins | sample SB02metaG_FD_202248 | JGI IMG/M metagenome (GOLD analysis project Ga0307488, IMG submission 202248) | Sea-ice brine microbial communities from Beaufort Sea near Barrow, Alaska, United States - SB 0.2 | ecosystem: Environmental > Aquatic > Marine > Coastal | place: USA: Alaska | collected 2017-05-06
GTAGAAGTTGCTACTGAAGATGGTACGTCAGGATACTTATGGTATCTAAAGTCTGAGTCTGAAACAAGATTACGTTTTGATGACTACTTAGAAATGGCGATGGTTGAAGGTGAACTTGCAGCTGCTTCTGTTGTTGGAAGTCAACTCTTCTCAACTCAAGGTGCTAACGTACCAGGATTTACTATCCCTGGAGGCGCAGCTGTTGCACATGGTACTGAAGGTCTTTTTGCTGCTATTCAAGCGAGAGGTAATGTATTCACTGGGTTTTCTGCTGGAACTGGAGTTACTGATTTCGATCAAGTGCTTAAGAATCTTGACACTCAAGGAGCTATCGAAGAAAACATGCTTTTCTTAAATAGATCTTTGGATTTAGATTTTGACGATATGCTAGGACAGATTTCTGCTGGATTTGCTGGTGGTACTGCTTATGGTTTATTTGAAAATTCTCAGGATATGGCTCTTAATTTAGGTTTCTCTGGATTTAGAAGAGGTTCTTATGATTTCTACAAGACTTCATGGAAATACTTAAATGACGCTTCTACAAGAGGTGGTGTTGCTGTTAATAACATTGACGGTGTATTAATACCTGCTGGAACTTCAACTGTTTATGACCAATCACTTGGTACAAACATTAGAAGACCATTCCTTCACGTTAGATACAGAGCTTCACAAGGAGACGACAGACGATACAAAAACTGGATCACAGGATCTGCTGGAGGTGCTTACACTTCTGCGCAAGATTTTATGCAAGTTAACTGGCTATCTGAAAGATGTCTAATTACTCAAGCTGCAAACAATTTCGTATTGTTCCAAAGCTAGAATTACCGTAGTAGTTACCCTCGTTGAACTGACGGGGGTAATTATTACTTTTATTAATTATATTATATTATATCATGTCAAAAACAAAAGAAATACAAGCCCCTAAATGGGAGATAAAAGACAGAACTTATGTCTTATCACAAGATAAAGAACCTTTAACATTTACATTAGGTTCTAAACACACAACTCGTTATCCTTTATTATGGTTTGATCCAGAAAAAGGAGCTCAAAGAGAGTTAAGATATGCAACTAATCAAGCATCACCATTTGTTGATGAACAAAAAGGAGAGGTTACACTAGGTCATATTATATTTGAAAACGGGGTTTTAACTGTATCTAAAGAAAAACAAAATTTACAAAGATTATTATCATTATATCATCCAAGAATAATTAGTGTTTATAATGAGTTTTCTAAAGAAACCATAGCGATTGATGAGTTAGAAGAAATAAATTCACAATTAGACGCCATGAATTCTGCAAAATCTATGGATGTAGACGATGCTGAAGCAATTTTAAGAGTAGAAAAAGGTACAGCTGTTAGCAATATGACTTCTAAAGAAATAAAAAGAGATTTACTTATTATGGCTAAAAATAATCCAAAAGCTTTTATTGCAATAGCAAATGACGAAAACGTTGGATTAAGAAATATAGCTATTAAAGCTGTAGAACAAGAGATTATTAAGTTAGCTCAAGACCAAAGAACATTTCATTGGGGGTCAAATGATAGAAAACTAATGACTATACCGTTTGATGAAAACCCTTATTCAGCAATGGCTGCATGGTTTAAAACTGACGAGGGTGTAGAAGTTTATAAAACAATTGAGAAAAAGTTACAATAATATGTGACTATAATTATAGTGAGGGGTCGCTTAAAAAACGGCCCTGTCATTATCACATAAAAAATTAAAATGGCAATAAACGTAAATACTGTATATCAAACCGTTTTATTAATACTTAATAAAGAACAAAGGGGTTACATGACACCTTTAGAGTTTAATAAAATAGGTGCTCAAGTTCAATTAGAAATATTTGAAACATATTTTGACAGCTTGAACCAGCAGATACGTGTTCCACAAACAAACACAGATTACGCAGACAGAGTCGTAAATCTTGAGCAAAAAATGCAAATATTTAAAACCTCTGGCCAAGCTACATATGCTAACGGGGTTTTTAATCTTCCTGTTACACAGGGCGGTTCTTTAACATGGAGCGCAACTGCTTCTGGAGCAACTACATATCCAATAACTTCAATATCAGCAGCTGATTTAGCTGATGGTGTATCAACTGTTTCTGTTAATAGCGTTATAAGGCCAGCTAGTGATTACACTATTAATGGTCTTAATCTAACTTGGAACAACAATGCACCACGTGGCACCATAGCAACAACCGTACTCGCTAATGCTACCCCACCAAACAAAACAGTAACATCATTAATTGTTATACCTCAACCAGATATATTGGTTGGGAGTTATATAACAGGCCCAACTATTACGGCAAGTCCTGGCGGAGCCGCTGATACGGTTACAATAGTGCAAAATGGCCAACAGTTTGGAGTTGGTGTTAATCAATCTTTTATCACAGACACTCCTCAAACTATAACTGCAGGCGATGCTATAACTTTTTTTAATACTATTACTATTTCAACAACACCCGCAACTAGTAGTAATTTTTATAGATTAGGAACTGTTTTATATACAGCTGGTAGTAGACTACAAGAACTTCAAAAAGTAGATAGAGGAGAATTTTATACTTTAAACTTATCACCTTTAACAAAACCTACAACTAGTTTCCCAATATACTTATTCGAAAACAATCAATTAACTGTTTACCCAAACACTATACAAAGTGGTGTAAGCGTTGATTATATAAGAAAACCTAATAATCCAGTTTGGAGTTTTACATCAACAGCTGTAAACAATTATGCATATGTTTACGACAATGATACTTCAAGTAATTTTGAGTTGCATCCTTCTGAGCAAACAGAAGTTATATTAAAAACACTGCTTTATGCAGGGGTTGTTATAAAAGATCCTCAAATTATACAAGTGGCAGCTCAACAGGTTGCACAGGAAAATCAAAATCAACAAAGATAATAAGATATGGCTATACCTAATGGTGGTTTAATCACTGAAACTAACAGACAATATTACGCAGGAGCTCAACAAAAATATATAGCTGCAGCAGGTGTAGGTCAAACTATAGCATCTACTTTTGATACTGATTTAACTTTTGGAAGTTCAGATCCAGCTAATAATGATTACCTTTTAAATAATTTTGATATATTAACTAGTCCAAATGCTTTAACGTGGACATCGTTAACGCCTTCGTCCCCTATAGCAAACACAACAATAATAGCACCTCTTAATAACCCTGTAGCACCAACTCCAGCTGGACCACAGGTTACTTTAACTATACTAGTACCTAACACAAGTGTTGTGGCTGGTATGATAATTAAAACAGGTTTAATTACATACGGAACTGTAACCACTGTTACTAGTCCAACTATTTTTGTTTGTAATTTAAGCGTTAATATACCGTCTGGTGCTACATTAAGTTTAAGTTCTCCTTCCCCATGGTCAATGCTTAATAACATAGTGACTATTGCATCTTTTTTAACAGCTGCAACTTATATAAAAATACAATTAAGTCAAACAAGTGTGCAGCAAAATCATGGTGCATATGAATACACTAGATTAGATGATGTTGTAGAAAACTTTTTAGTGGCTTATGTTGGAGCTGGCAAGCTTATACCTAGTGTAAAAAGAACTGATGTAATATTTCATGCTAAAAGAGGATTACAAGAATTTAGTTATGATACTTTAAAAAGTATTAGATCTCAAGAACTTACAGTCAATACCGCTTTAAATATTATTATACCTCAAGATTACGTTAATTACGTTAGATTATCTTGGATAGATACTTCTGGAGTGCAGCGTACAATATTTCCAGCAAATACTTTAACAACAAATCCTTATACAAATCCAGTTCAAGACGATCAAGGAGTTCCTACTCAAGATAGTCAAGATTCCAATGTAACTGGAACTTCTCAAACAGAAGCTGCTTGGGCTGGTAGTGATCCAAGAAGAATTAGTGGCGCTTTTTTAAACGATTTTGATAATGCAGATCTTTTATATAATAGCTTTTACGATCAAGCTTTAGGTCAAAGATATGGTTTAGATCCTGTTACAAGTCAAAAAAATGGATGGTTTACTATAAATGAAAGAGAAGGTACTTTTTCTTTTAGCAGTGACTTAAAAGGAGCCTTAGTTGTAATAGAGTACGTTTCTGATGGTAACGCTTATGATTTAGATGCTAGAATACCTAAGATGGCAGAAGAAGCTTTATATGCTCACATCATGTATTCTATATTATCCACTAGTATTGGTATACAAGAATACGTTGTAAGAAGATTTCAAAAAGAAAGAAGTGCTAAAATAAGAAACGCTAAAATTAGATTATCTAACATTAAACTTGATCAGATTATTCAAGTTATGAGAGGACAATCTAAATGGCTTAAATATTAATTAAATGGCAGAAATTAAGAATAGTTTTTTAAGATCCAAGATGAACAAAGATCTTGACGATAGACTTGTTCCTAATGGTGAATATAGGGATGCTTATAATATTTCGGTAGGTAAATCAGAGCAAGATGATATAGGCGCTTTGGAAAACGTATTAGGCAATAATTTAGCTGTAAATTTTGGAGCTGGTTTAAGTGTTATAGGTTATTTAACTGACGAGGCTAATTCTAGATTATTTGTTTTTTTAACAGATCAACCAGATACAAATATAAACTTGCATGTTCCTGATACAGCTTTGTGTCATATTATGGTGTGGAATGGTACAACAAGTACAACTTTAGTTTCTGGATCTTTTTTAAATTTTACTAAAAACTTCTCTATAACCGGTGTTAATTTAGTTGAAAACCTTTTGTTTTTCACTGATAATAGAAACCAACCTAGAAAAATAAACGTAACTCAAACTTTAGGTTATTATACTAAAGAGTCAGATATATCTGTCGCTAAATATAATCCTTACGAACCTATTAGTTTAGTAAAAACAACAACCTCCACTGTATTAACTAGTCCAACCCCTACTGCTATAAATTTTTTTGTAGATCCTAATTTAAATATTAAAGTAGGAATGACTGTTATAAGTGTTTCATCAGCTGGAGGTGATAAAATAAATGGAGCAGACTTTATAACCGTCGCAGCTGTAAACAATACTGCAGCGAATACAGAGGTTACATTGTCTAAAGCACCTAACTCGGCTGGTGATGCTATAGCTGTAGGTGATATTATTACTTTTTTAATATCAACTATGACAAACAAAAGTGGGGAAGCAACCTGGCCAGGTGATCCTGATTATTTAGAAAGTAAATTTGTAAGATTTAGCTACAGATTCAAGTTTGATGATAATGAATATTCTTTAATGGCACCGTTTACTCAAATAGCTTTTGTGCCAAGACAAAAAGGATTCCTTATAAATGGAGATGAAGATGCTGCTTATAGAAGTACTATTTTAGAGTTTTTTGAAAACAATATAAACAATGTAAATTTAATAATTCCTTTCCCTGATTTTGCAAACAAATGTGTTCCCAACATCTCTGGTAATTATAAAATAAAAGAATTAGATATTTTATACAAAGAATCTGATGCTATAGCTGTTAAAGTTTTAGATACCCTATCTTACAACGGACCATCTGGATGGGTGACAAATTTAAACTCTTTTGTTGAATACGATTATCAATCACGAAAACCTTATAGAACTTTACCAACTAATCAAACAACTAGAGTTTATGACAAAGTGCCAACTAGAGCTCTTGCTCAAGAGGTTTCTGGCAATAGAGTTATATATGGTAATTTCAAAGATCAATACACTGCCCCTGATTCTTTAAACTATAGAGTTGCTGTAGCAGACAAACAAGATAGTGTTGGATTTGACAACTGGATAGAGTACCCTAATCATTCATTAAAGCAAAATAGGAATTATCAAGTAGGGTTTGTTTTAGCTGATAAATTTGGTAGACAATCTTCTGTTATTCTTTCTAGTATAAATACATCTACATCTTTGAGTGGGACGGGTGCTATATCTAGAGGTTCTACAATATATAATCCTTATAACACGTCTATCACTGATATTAACTATTACCAATGGTTTGGTAATGCACTTCAGGCTGTTGTTGAAGAAACTATAAGATCTGGTGTTAATGACTTACCTAATGATACATACTCTGAACCTGGATTATATGCTGTAGCAAAAGGAGGTCCAGCAGGTCCTAGTACTGGTTTTAATATATTTGGTACAGTTGCTACTATTGTTGGTAATGTTTATACTTTTACTTTAAACAACACAAATGGTCAAAATATACCAGCACTTGATTATTATTTAACAGGTGAAAATGTTGATTATGTTAAAGTGACTAATGTAGACTCGACAAATGCTCCAGTGTATGCAGTAACAACAGAAGGGCCAATAAAATCAAGTATTTATTTAAACTCTAACAATGTTACTATAGATCCTAAATTTGCTTATTCTATAAACTCTAGAGGTTGGTATTCATATAAAGTTGTTGTAAAACAAACAGAACAAGATTATTACAATGTTTATTTACCTGGAATATTAGATGGTTACCCTCAAATCCAAGGTGGCGGAACAGATCCTTATCCACAAGATGAAGAGGGTAAAACTGCACATGTAGTTTTAATAAATGACAATATAAATAAAATTCCTAGAGATTTGTCAGAGGTTGGGCCACAGCAAAAACAATTTAGAAGCTCAGTGCAATTATATGGTAGAGTTGAAAATACTTTAATTGTTAGCGCCCCGGCAACTTCCGATGATCCTAAAAATAATAAACAATTCTTTCCAGGAATACTAACAGACACTGCTGTTACAATTGCTACAGCCACTGATTTAAATATGAGTTTTAGTGATCTTAAAGAACCACAAGGACACAACAACTTTTATCAACTAGATACAGATCCTCTTATAGCTAGAATTAGCACATCGCTACCAATAGGAGTGACTCACGAAAACAGCGTCAACACTAACATGTATTCATATTTAGCAATTTATGAAACAGAACCTATAGACTCTTTGTTAGATATATTTTGGGAGACGTCTACTGTTGGTCTTATTTCTGATTTAAATGCGGATGTTGCTAATGGATTTGATGGTCCTTCACAATTATCTAATTACGTTATAAACTACAATGAAGGGTTAATAAGTACGGCATCTATTACAACACCGTTTCAAGTTCAAAACGCAAGTGGAACAGATTTATTTGTTACAGGAAGTATAAGTTCAAATAATACAGCTGGTCAAACAGGACCTTTTACTTTAGTAAAAACTACTGTATTACCGGCAACTTACGATACATTTGAAATACGTTTGACTGACAACCCTGTTTTTAAATATGACTCTAAAACTCCTCCAATTTCTGGAGATCCATTATTTCTTGATAACAGAGAATACACTATTACACTTGTCTTTACAACAGCAGCCGGAGATTCTGGTACTTTTTATGTAAATGCTTCTTTGCAAAACATAGCTCCAAGCTTTGTTAGTGCAACTGGAGTTGTTGGTTCTAGGGTTTTACCACCTATAAACACAGAACTAGGAACAACTGGCATTATATCTACAACAGAAACAAATGTTATCAACGGTGCTGGTGCGGCATCTGTTAATCAACAGCAAATAAAATGGACTAAAACAGAGGTTAATGCAGCTAATATTTCAACTAATTATTTTACAATTAATAATGTTACAGGTGCTATAACAAAACCTACTATAACAGTGCCATTAGGTGTTTATATATTAAGCATAACAGCTAGTGATGCTTATTCATTAGGCTTAGATCAATTAGGTACTGGTAGTTTAAATACAGATACAGCAAATAACAATACGCCTTTAACTTTACAAATAACAGTTGGCCCACAGCCAGTGGACACAGGTGTTGTTTCAGGTTGTATTGACAACAGTACCTCTATAATGAGTGGAAACAGTGCTTGGCCAATAAGTATAGCAAATGGATTTTCTAGTGACATTGATGCTTGTTGGTATGTATCATCTGATGTTTTGTCAAACTCTGACTTACCTGCCGCTTGGAATAGTTCTGCTCAACAAGCTTCACAGAATTTTCCTAAAAGAATTGGTACAGCTACACTAACAAAAGGGACAGTTGTTTTTAGCTTAAATATGTATCAAGATTACAATATAGCTCAAACAGGTTTATCAGGTTTACTTACTTCTGCTGTTAATGATTGGACTATATATCATAGAACAGGAGCTAGTGATCCAAACGGTTGGGTGACAGCTACAGATGTAAATGATCTTAATCAAAATGTTTATTTCAATACTATGCTTCTTGAGGTTGTTTCACAAGGTAAATATGCTTACGCTCAACTTATTTTTGCTTTTGATCAACCTGGAGAATACGCTATAGTTGCCACTGGAATAAATACTAATGCAGAGTTTCCTACTATTAATAATGCTGGGATGCCTATGGTTTGGGTGAACTCAGATGATTTAAACTTTTCAACATGTGTTATAGTTCCTGATGAAAGCGGTACAAATTACGCATCAACAACTACACCACAAAGTTATAGCTATACAGTAAACTCTCCTATGGGTTCACCTGGTTGTGGAACAGGATTTTTAGCTACAGCATGGAGTACAACACCTTATGGTGAGTATGTTTCTCAACTTTATGCACAAGCTGGTCTAACATCTGAATATCAACCAGCCAACTACAGTAGTACAACACTTAGGTATCCGTACACGGTCTCTCAGTTTAACACTACTCCAACACCTGTTACTATAACACCGTATTCTACCTATAAATTTAGCCCTGAATTAACTAGTACTGGAGCCGTGATTGATGTAGGTGGTCTTTGTGACATACCTAACTGTGGAAGCACTGGAACATTAAGTAGTTGTCAACCCTTACTTAGAATAGGTGGTAATTAGGAAATAATTAAATAAATAAGTGATAATAAAGATATGCCAGCAACACTCGAATTAAAATATTTTAATACTTTTTGGTTAAAAAAGATTGATCCAATAACAGCTGTAACACCTAGTACTGTTGCAGTGCCTAATACTGCTGTCTTTGATAGTCAAGCTGGCGCTATCATAACAATAACTACACCTCTAGCAGCGCAAAAGATGAATGTAGGGCAACAGGTTACATGGGGAATATACTCTGCATACATTGTTTCTAGAACAAGTGATACTGTTTTTACTTTAAACGAAGTACCTAATCCGGTTATACCTTCTGCAGAAGTTTTAACTTTTGGTAAAATTATTAATTTCGACAATATACCAGAAGCTTACGAACAATACGCTACAAGTGGACCAGATTGGTACATAGAGGAAGCAAGAATTAGAGGAGGTTATAATAATACAACTGTAGATTTTGGAGTTAAAGCACATTTAGCGGAAGCTGATCTAAAACAAAGAGACAGGTTTAATTCTTTAATATATTCTGGGGTTTTTAATTCAAGAACTGGTGTTAATGAAACAAATGAATTTTCAGTTGCTGAAGATATAACCAAAAGCTTAGATCCATCATATAATTCAATACAAAGATTATATGCAGAAGATACAAATTTAATTATATTCCAACAAGATAAAGTTAGTAGAGCTTTAATAGATAAAGATGCTATATACTCAGCAGAAGGTAGTGCTATTACAACATCTGGCAAACAAGTTATTGGTCAAATAGTTCCTTATGCAGGTGAATATGGTATATCAACAGATCCATTTAGTTTTGCTGTATATGGTTATAGAAAATATTTTACTGATAGAAAAAGAAATTGTGTGTGTAGATTGTCTAAAGATGGTATTACAGAAATATCTTCTTATGGTATGCATGATTTTTTTAGAGATAAACTTACTAGCTCAACAGTATCAAGAATAGTAGGAGGATGGGACATGCATAGTAAAAACTATATTCTTTCAATACAAAACTCTTCAAGTACAGATTTCACGGTTTCTTTTGATGAAGACGTTTTAGGTTGGACAAGCTTTTTTGATTATCATCCTGTTTTTATAACTAGTTTAGGTAGCAATTTTTATTCTTTTAAAAATAATGAGTTATATAAACATCACGAATACAACCCTGTTTATCCTAATCAATATTGTAATTTTTATAATAAAACATATAATTCTAAAGTTACTTTATTATTAAATAGTAACCCTTCTTTAATTAAAAATTTCAAAACAATAAATTACGAAGGTAGTACGGAATGGAGAATGAAATCTTTACTTGGTTCAAAAGTAGGATCTGGCGTTACACCAACAGATATTAACTCTAGTGTTGTAGCTATTGCTTTACCTATAGAAAAATTCGTGCAAGCGTTGACACTATCTGGTTTAGAGAATCAAATCTTTTCTAATAATTTTAAAAGAAAAGAAGACAAGTATTTCGCAACAATAGTAAACGATACTCCAGTCCAGAATGGAGAAATATTTTGGGGAAATCAAACAGCAGGTGTTAAAGGGTTTTTTGCTATTGTTACAATGGATTTGAAAAACAATCCTGATGGAGGTACAAGTAATGGCATCGGATTAAAAGAATTGTTTTCTGTATCTACAGAGTATTCTGAGTCATCATATTAAATTTAATTAAATGGAATTAAGCATAAGAATGCTAAAGGATTCTGACTGGAAAACTTTAGTAAAATGGTGGGATAGTTGGCCAGAATGGCAAGCACCACCAAAAGATTTTTTACCAGATAATGGTAAAGGAGGTTTTATGGTAGAGAAAAATAATCAACCTATAGTAGCTGGATTTTTATATACTACAAACTCAAAAGCAGCATTATTAGAATGGATTGTTTCAAATCCAGAATATAGAGATGATGATCGCAAACAGGCACTAGAATTATTAATTGAAGGTGCTGAAAGCGTTTGTAAAAAACAAGGAATTAATTACATATTTAGCATTGGAAGAAATAAAAACCTTATGGAAACACATAAAAAACTAGGTTATCTTATAGACGATAATCACTCATACGAAATAACTAAAAAACTTAATTAACTATGGCAGCATTTACAACTATAGCGGCTGGGGTTGGATTACTAGGATCTGTGGCAGGTGGTGTTAGCTCAGGGAAAGCAGCAAAAAGAGCTGCTGATAATGCTGCTAGTGCTCAATCTCGTTTAGCTTATTTAGAAAAACAAAGACAAGTAATTATAAATCCTTATGCTAATGTGAAAGATTTATCAGGTATGGTAACTGATTTAAGTGGTATGATTTCAAATCCATATGCTAATCTTGGTGTGGCAACTCAAGCCGCGGAAATTAAGATTGAAGAAGCTGATATAGCTTTAGCTAATACATTAGATACATTAAGATCTACAGGTTCTAGTGCTGGTGGAGCAACCGCTTTAGCTCAAGCTGCTTTACAAAGTAAAAAAGGTGTTGCTGCTAGTATTGAATCACAAGAAGCTCAAAATGAACAATTAAGAGCGCAGGGTCAGTCACAGTTAGATCAATTAAAAATGCAAGAAGCTCAACGTATCCAAGGCG
>Ga0307488_10004716_pt1 | contig 11353 bp, 7 predicted proteins | sample SB02metaG_FD_202248 | JGI IMG/M metagenome (GOLD analysis project Ga0307488, IMG submission 202248) | Sea-ice brine microbial communities from Beaufort Sea near Barrow, Alaska, United States - SB 0.2 | ecosystem: Environmental > Aquatic > Marine > Coastal | place: USA: Alaska | collected 2017-05-06
GCTTTGCACGCCCCTCATTTATTTCATCCCACCATGCGCCAAGTGCATCTTGATCCAGACTGAAGGTTGATTGATCAACTGCCTTTATCATGTCACCTAGTACGGATTCAACGGATCCTACTATAGGGATATGTGCAGCAATCGTTTTAGATATTGATGCAGGATCAATATCTATATGAACAATCTTTGCATTAGGACAAAATTTATCTAAAGCATTCGTCACGCGGTCATCAAAACGTGCGCCTACGGCAAAAATAAGATCGCTGTTATGCATAGCCGTATTCGCTTCGTAAGTACCATGCATACCCAGCATTCCGATAAACTGTTTATCGGAACTAGGATAAGCGCCCAGCCCCATCAAGGTACTGGTAATAGGCACGTTGAGCTGCTTAATTAATTGGGTGACTAGCTCTGGACCTTTGCCCGCTATTGCACCGCCACCCACGTAAAAGATAGGTTTTTTCGCTTGCAACAACGCCGTAGCAGCTTTACGAATTTGTCCTCCATGACCTTTAACGTTTGGTGTGTAAGAACGGATAGAGATTTTTTCGGGAAACACATAATCGAATAAATTATTAGGATCAGTCATATCTTTAGGTATGTCGATCACCACTGGGCCCGGACGACCCGATGAGGCAAGATAGTAAGCCTTGCGAACGATAGTAGGAATCTCACTAGGATCTTGGATCATAAAGCTATGTTTTACAATCGGGCGTGACACGCCCATCATATCGGTTTCTTGGAAAGCGTCTTCACCAATTTTACTGCTAGGCACTTGACCAGAGAGAACGACCATCGGAATAGAGTCCATATAGGCCGTGGCAATACCCGTAATAGCATTCGTCGCGCCAGGACCAGATGTCACCAATACGCTACCTACTTTGCCCGTAACACGAGCGTAGCCATCAGCTGCATGCGTTGCGGCTTGTTCATGGCGCACTAGAATATGTCTGACTGAATCTTGACGATAAATCGCATCATAAATGTGTAACGCAGCACCACCGGGATAACCGAATAACAAGTCAACGCCTTCATCTTTTAAGGCGCGAAGCAATAAGTCACCACCTGACATCTTTTCCATTAGAGAACCCTCTTTATCATTAAATAAAACATATCGCCAAACAATAGCATTTGCCGCCAAGCACAAGCTTTGCGGATCTATGTATTGAGCTATGTATTGAGCGATGTTTTGACAACGCTAGACTAATATTAGGCAACACAAAAGCGCGGTGCTTTTAGTCTTACACTAGTCTGGTAAAATCTATTGGCTATAAACAGCGCAATAGACTGCGGAAAGGGCCTCGAAACTAACCGGTAAGTTAGCCGTCTAGAAGGCAAACAACATAGGAGGTAGCCCATGTATTTGACCTCATAAACCTTCAGCTTTGAATGGTTTACGCCACATATCTTTATCTACAAGTACTTTGTACGCAATAGATTTATGTCCGTATTGAGATTATACCGCTATTGATTAAACATTAACAAGTGTGAAAAAAGCCACATGAAGAGTATGCCTGCGAAGACGTACTCTTCATATCTTTGTTGACGTTATTAAATGGCTAGCGTTTTAGTCTTTATTTCGCGAAATGTATTTCACCCGCATCGGTTAAGGTGGTAATAATCGTATCTCCGGCTATAAAATCGCCGCCTAATAGTCGTTGCGCTAGTGGGTTTTCAATCAGTTGCTGAATCGTTCTTTTTAGCGGTCTTGCGCCGTACACTGGGTCAAACCCGGCATCAGACAATTTATCAATGACTGTAGCTGTGAGTGTAATAAATATCTCACGTTCAGCCAGTCGCTGTTTTAGTCCGTCTAATTGAATTTCTGCGATACCACGTATTTGTACTCTCGTGAGCGGATGAAACACCACTGCCTCGTCGATACGGTTAATAAACTCAGGACGAAAATGTTGTACGACCACTTCCATTACCGCCTTCTTCATCGCTTCGTATTTGTGCTGGTTAGCGGCATCGACATGACTCACAACTTCGTTGGCGAGGTCGGGCAAATCAAAACTCACATTATCGAATCCACGATTTTGGGAAATATCTTGTATCGCATCGGAGCCCAAGTTCGATGTCATCACAATAACGGTGTTACGAAAGTCAACGGTTCGCCCCTGACTATCGGTGAGGCGACCATCTTCTAATACCTGCAGTAAAATATTAAATACGTCAGAGTGCGCTTTTTCGATTTCGTCTAGCAACAATACGGAGTACGGTCGACGGCGAACGGCTTCTGTAAGGTAACCGCCCTCTTCGTAACCGACATACCCCGGAGGTGCGCCAATTAACCGTGCCACTGAATGTTTTTCCATAAACTCTGACATATCCAATCGCACCATGGCGTCAGGACTATCGAATAGAAACTCAGCCAGCGTCTTACATAGCTCCGTTTTGCCCACGCCGGTGGGGCCTAAAAACAAAAAGGAACCGTTAGGACGATTCGGATCAGACAAGCCTGCGCGTGAACGACGCACCGCATTTGAGACCGCCACAATAGCCTGCTCTTGCCCAATAACGTTGCGATGAAGTTCTTCTTCCATCCGCAATAACTTATCTCGCTCACCTTCCAACATTTTTGATACAGGAATACCTGTCCACTTAGACACTACGTCAGCTATTTCTTCATCGGTCACTTTATTACGTAACAGCTTCATATCCGTAGTATCGGCTTGATTGGCCATTGCGAGCTGCTTTTCTAACTCAGGAATCACGCCATATTGTAATTGCGAAATACGCTCTAAATCGCTAGCTCTTTTTGCAGCGTCCATATCGACACGCGCCTGCTCCAAGGTGGCTTTAATTTCCACTGTGCCGTGAAGAGCGACTTTTTCGGTGTTCCAGATTTCTTCAAGATCGTTATATTCTTTTTCGATTTTTTCAATGGTTTTCTCCATAGATTTAAGACGTAAACGCGATGCATCATCGTCGTCTTTTTTAACCGCTTCGCGTTCAATTTTCAGCTGGATTAGACGGCGTTCTAAACGATCAAGCGCTTCCGGCTTGGAATCTATCTCCATGCGAATACGACTGGCGGCCTCATCAATTAAGTCGATGGCTTTATCCGGTAATTGCCTGTCGGTAATATAGCGCTGAGAGAGTTTTGCAGCGGCAATAATAGCCGAGTCTGTAATATCAACACCGTGATGCACTTCATAACGTTCTTTTAGTCCCCGCAAAATCGCGATGGTGTCGATCTCGGAGGGCTCTTCCACTAATATTTTTTGAAAGCGGCGTTCTAGTGCACTATCTTTTTCAATAAACTGGCGATATTCGTTGAGCGTCGTTGCGCCTACGCAGTGAAGCTCGCCGCGTGCAAGTGCTGGCTTCAGCATATTGCCTGCATCCATCGCACCCTCCGCTTTGCCTGCTCCTACCATGGTATGTAATTCGTCAATAAAAATAATAATGCGACCTTCTTGTTTCGAAAGCTCGTTAATCACGGCTTTTAAACGTTCTTCAAATTCACCCCGGAATTTAGCGCCCGCTAGAAGCGAACCTAAGTCGAGCGATAGCACACGTTTGTTTTTTAAACCTTCTGGCACTTCGCCATTAACAATACGTTGTGCGAGGCCTTCGATGATGGCGGTTTTACCAACACCAGGCTCACCGATTAACACCGGATTATTTTTAGTCCGCCGCTGTAATACTTGAATGGTACGACGAATTTCATCATCACGACCAATCACTGGGTCGAGCTTTCCTGCTTCGGCCAGGCTGGTCAGATCAACAGTATATTTCTCTAAGGCTTGGCGATTTTCTTCTGCGTCGGGGTTGTCGACGGTTTCGCCGCCGCGTAACGTCTCTATCGCCTGTCTTAATCGTTTAATGTCACCATGACCCAACAGTAGCTTGCCTAGGGATGTAGAACCATCCTCCATTGTTACGAGAATAAAACTTTCACTAGAAATGTAAGCATCGCCGTTATCTTGAGACTTTTTATCCGCTAGATTTAACAAACGCCCCATGTCGGGTGACATTTGCACGTCCCCGTTAGGGTGTTGAATTTTAGCCAAGTCGTCTAATTGTTTCGCGAGTTCGTTACGTAACACCGCAGTATTAAAGCCAGCTTGGGCTAACATTGGGCGTACAGTCCCGCCTTGCTGATTAAGCATGGCAGAGAGCACGTGCAAAGGTTCTAATCGTGAGTGATCTCGCCCCAACGCTAATGACTGCGCATCTGATAAGGCGGTTTGTAACTGGTTGGTTAGACGATCAATACGCATAACAAATATTCTCTAAGCAATAACAGGGGGTTATACATCACTAATATGAGGTGTATCGACCTGAATTCAAGCGGGCTAGGAGTTTTACTTCTCGTGACCTACATGCCGCTATCACTTCGTTATGATGGTATTACGAAAGGCTTATTGCAAAGCCCTTAGCTTGCTGCAAAAGGGCTGTTTAGACGCACCATTCAGATACAAGCACCACGCATAAGAGTCATCCAGACGGACCAATGAAGATAGCGGTATCTTGAGCGGTGATCAAATCATTACCCACTGCCCGCACAGTAAAGCGTATTTCACTTTTGATGTCATTCAACTGATCTTTGGGAATACTGACGCGTACCGGAATGGAGAATATTTCGCCTTCATCCAGTAGGATTTTTCGTGGCTTATATAACGAGAAAGGTGTATCTGTCTCTATCTCAACAATAAATTCATGTGTTTGCCTGTCCATATTGTTGATTTTAATCATGTAGACATTTTGAATCTGTCCGCTGCGTATACGGTACATTTGCGAACCACGGTCACGACTCACATCTATCGTTAGCGGTTTTCGATTAGCGACGGTGTAAACAAAAAAACCACATAATAAAACCAAAATAGTGACATAGGCGAATACCCGTGGCCGCAAAAATTTTGTCTTACCATGGGTTAATTCATCATCACTAGTAAAACGAATTAACCCGCGGGGGTATTCCATTTTATCCATTACTGCGTTGCAGGCGTCAACACATAGACCACAATTTATACATTCGTACTGTAAACCATCGCGAATATCTATATCGACTGGGCAGACTTGCACGCACCAAGAACAATCAACGCAATCACCCTCTACATCTATCTGTTGAGATTGTTCTATGATGGCGACGTCCACTGCAGCGAATTCGACTACTTTTTTTGTTGCGTCGGTGACTTTGCGCGCACCCCGAGGTTCACCTCTCGCGGCATCGTAGTGGACAGCTAAAGTATCATTATCATACATCACCGACTGAAAGCGGGCATATGGGCACATGTACTTACACACTTGCTCGCGTAAAAACCCCGCGTTCATGTAGGTCATGCCAGTAAATAATAACGTCCAAAAAACGGCAGTGAAACTATCGAATATTAAAAATCCTGCCTCATTAAAATAGGGCACAAAACCGACTAATAAATCACGAACAGGGTAAAAGTAAGCAACAAAAGTAAACCCTGTAATAAAAGAAATAATGAGCCAGAGGAAATATTTACTACTCTTTCGTAATAATTTTTCTAGTGTCCAGCGGCCCTGATCTAGTTTAATGCGTTTATTACGATCGCCTTCACAGAAATGCTCTGCCCATATAAACATTAACGTCCACACAGTTTGCGGGCAGGTGAAACCACACCATACTCGACCCAAAAAAGCGGTGACTGTGAACAAGGCAAACGCTGAAATAATCAGCAGCCATGCCAACAGCATTCCGTCTTGCGGACCAAAAGTGACCCATAATATATTGAATTGTCTTGTGGGCAAATCAAACAACATAGCGGGGCGATCGTCGATGATCAGCCACGGCATTAGCAAAAAGCCCAACATAAGAGGTAACCCTGCATATCGCCGAAGTGACTGATAGAAACCGGATATTTTTCGGATATAGACTTTTTCTTCTGACTCGTAAAGATTAACGTATCGGATAGGTGACTCTGTACTGATATTCTTATCGTCATTTTTTTGAGTCATAGAATGTGTCCTTATGAAGCTATAAATATAGTGATAAATGTAACGACATGTATTATTTTAACGAGAGATTTTTAACGAAAGATGCTTTCAAAACAACTTTTAATGGATAAGCTACCAGCCAAAATAGTGGGCTATATTTTGAGGTGCTATAGTGTGACCAGTAAAGATAACATGATCATAACTACAATAGGTCTCGCTGTCATACAGCCCGCTGGCTAATGCTCATTAGCCAGCGTCACCTATTAAACATTATTCACCTTCTAAAGACAGACTGTAAACATACGCAGTTAGCAAGTGAATTTTATCTTCGCGCAAGCGATTTTGCTGTGCAGGCATTACGCCATTACGGCCTTGGCGTAACGTTTGGCGAATGCCCGCAGGAGAGCCTTCATACAACCAAATATCGTCGGTTAAATTAGGTGCGCCCATAGCATAATTGCCTTTTGCATTACCACCATGGCAAGCAGCGCAGTTGCTGACAAATATTTTTTGGCCAGCAGCCACCTCTTTCGCATCATGCTCTGCACCCGAAAGACTCAACACATACTGAGTCACCGTATTGATGCCTTTTTCGCCCAAAATACTAGACCAACCAGGCATTGCCGCTTGACGACCATTAATCAAGGTGTACTTGATATTTTCTGGCGTTCCGCCGTATAGCCAATCATTATCGGTTAAATTTGGAAAGCCCAGCGCACCGCCAGCATCCGAACCATGACAGACAGCACAGTTGTTTGAATATATGCGTGAAGCCATTTTCATCGCACGTGGGTCGTCAGCCAACTCTTTTACCGGCATTAAAGAATAAACACCGTAACTTTTTTTGTGTTGTGCTAGTGCTTTTTGCTGTTGCCCTTCTAACTGCCTGACACTGGTCCAGTGGCCTTCCTCGTAAAAAGGAAAGTAACCTTTCCAGTTACCTAAACCTGGATAGATAATTAGATATAGGACAGCAAAAACAATTGACCCAATAAACAAATAAAACCACCATTTTGGCAATGGATTATCGTATTCTTCAATACCGTCATAAACGTGGCCCGTCGTTCTATTTTCTGGATCAGCATCATCTCTAACCGCTACTTTGCGGTTAGCCAACAATACCCACAATATCAACAATAAATTGGTCACTGTAAGACCAATAATCCACCAACTCCAAAACGTGCTCATAATTTATTACCTATCTTGCTAGTTGTTGTAGATTAAACAACTTTTTACATATGGGTATATCGACAAACGGCTATTTATCGTCTAACGAACGATCATGATTTTCTTCGTCGGCAAAAGGCAAATTTGCCGCATCATCAAACTTCCCTCTGCGTGAAGGAGAAAATGTCCACCAGAAAATACCCACGAAGGCAATCATTACAAATACCGTTGATAAACCTCTAATGTCATTGATATCCATTTTTCGCTCCGCGCTTGTTAACGATTATATTGTCTTTTGTGCTTACTGATGTATTTTTCTAGTCTGCTAGTATCCAAACATTATCGCTTTTGCTGCAATATCGGCAACGTACCTAGTTGCTGTAAATAAGCGACTAGTGCGTCAATTTCAGTCGTCCCTTTCACCGCCTCTTCAGCACCTGCGATATCTTCGTTGGTATAAGGTACGCCTACTGTACGTAAAGCACGCATTTTCTTTGGTGTTTGCTCGCCGCTGATAACCGTATCAAATAACCACGGAAACGACGGCATGATTGAGGCAGGCACGACATTACGCGGGTTATACAAATGAGCTTTATGCCACACGTCGCTATAGCGACCACCGACACGCGCTAAATCAGGCCCAGTGCGTTTAGAACCCCACAAGAACGGATGCTCATATACCGATTCACCTGCCACTGAATAATGACCATAGCGTTCAACTTCTGCTCGCAGTGGCCTTACCATCTGCGTATGGCATACATGACAACCTTCACGAATATAAATGTCCCGGCCTTCTAACTGAACCGCCTTTAATGGTTTCAAGCCTTCAATAGGTGTTGTGGTTTCCTTTAAAAAGAACTGCGGCACTATTTCTACCAAGCCACCAAAGCTAATGGCGATGATGACAAAGAACAACATCAAGCCAATATTCTTTTCTACGATGTCATGATTCTTCACTGTGACTTCCTCTTACGCGGCTTGTGTTTTGGGTTCGGGGATAACAACTTCTTCAATTTTTGCATCTCGAATGGTGCGATAAGTGTTGTAAGCCATCACTAGCATACCTGACAAGAATAGCGAGCCGCCAAGCGCACGCACGATGTAACCACCTTGGCTCGCTTGAACAGACTCAATGAAGCTATAGGTTAACGAACCATCTTCATTAAATGCACGCCACATTAGTCCTTGTGTAATACCATTGACCCACATAGCAGCGATGTACAATACAGTGCCTGATGTTGCCAACCAAAAATGAACGTTAATTAAGTTCTCGCGCCACATTTCTTTTTTACCGAACAGAATAGGAATAAGATGATACAACGAACCAATAGAGATCATCGCTACCCAACCCAATGCCCCTGAATGGACATGGCCAATGGTCCAGTCGGTGTTATGTGATAGTGCGTTCACCGTTTTGATCGCCATCATCGGCCCTTCAAAAGTCGACATACCATAAAATGATAGCGATACTACAAGAAAGCGAAGTGTCGGGTCGGTACGTAATTTATGCCATGCACCGGACAAGGTCATAATACCGTTGATCATCCCCCCCCAGCTCGGCGCCAGCAGAATCAACGACATTACCATCCCTAAACTCTGTGCCCAATCTGGCAATGCAGAATAGTGTAAGTGGTGGGAACCGGCCCAAATATAAAGTGAAATCAGCGCCCAAAAATGAACAATAGAAAGTTGGTAAGAATATACCGGTCGACCGGCCTGCTTAGGCACGAAATAGTACATCATGCCCAAAAAACCCGCCGTTAAAAAGAAACCTACTGCATTATGACCATACCACCACTGAATCATCGCATCTGCAGCGCCGGCGTAAGCAGAGTAAGATTTGGTTAATGAAACAGGGATCGCAGCACTATTAACAATATGCAGTACAGCAATAGTGAGGATAAACCCACCAAAAAACCAATTCGCCACATAAATGTGTGACGTTTTTCGTTTCATGATCGTACCGAAGAAAACAATGGCGTACGATATCCACACCAAGGCAATCAGTATATCAATTGGCCATTCTAGCTCGGCATATTCTTTAGTCGATGTGAGTCCCATTGGCAAAGTGATTGCCGCTAGCACTATAACGGTCTGCCAACCCCAGAACGTGAATGGCACCAACCAACCACCAAATAGCTTAGCCTGACAAGTCCGCTGCACAACATAATATGATGCCGCAAATAAGGCACAACCACCAAATGCAAAAATGACTGAATTAGTATGTAGCGGGCGCAAACGACCAAAGTGCGTAAAGGGTTGAAAGATGTCGTTCAAACCCGGCCACACCAGCTGCGATGCAAGTAGTACACCCAGCCCCATACCAAAAATGCCCCAGAAGATCGCCATAATTGAGAATTGGCGAACGATGTGATAATTGTAAATGGGATTAGCACTGGCAGCTGCCATCTGATTACTCATAGAGACTTTCCTGAATAGAGACTGACCTAAATTAGAGACTTTCATAAATGGCTAGAAAGTGGGCATACACGGTTAATGTCTACACCAGCCACTTCAAATAGAACCATTTGCTGGCAGACGATACAGTGTCATAAAGTATTCAACATGAAGTTGATCGAAATCAAAAAAAATGTCGGCTATCGGTATTTAAGCGCATTGCGGATATATCACTCGTTTATCAAGTGTAGATTAAACACCTGATCCAGTTGTAATACTTGCAATAAAATACGCTATTTCAGGTGCAACCAGATCTGTTAAACACCCCGAATGGACGAGTTACTTTCAATAAAAGTAAAGCCTGATCGAGACAACATCATCACCTACAATAAGGTTCTGCCCTTATTAGCAGCGATACGCAATCTAAGCGCATTTAATTTAATAAAGCCTGCAGCATCTTTTTGGTCGTAGGCGCCTGCGTCGTCTTCAAATGTGGCTATAGTTTCGTCGAACAAACTACTTTCCGAGCGACGACCGACCGCACTAACAGAGCCTTTATAGAGCTTCACGCGCACGTCACCGTCAACAAATTTTTGCGACTCATCGATCATCACTTGATACATTTCGCGCTCTGGGCTCCACCAATAGCCGTTATAGATTAGCTCGGCATACTTGGGCATAAGCTCATCTTTTAAGTGAGCCACTTCACGATCTAAAGTGATTGATTCAATAGCACGATGTGCTTTCATCATAATAGTGCCACCAGGCGTTTCATAACAGCCGCGAGACTTCATCCCTACGTAGCGATTCTCAACGATATCTAAGCGTCCTATGCCATTGGCACCACCAATGCTGTTTAGGGTCTCTAGCACGGTTGCCGGCGACATCGCCTCACCGTTAATCGCCACAATATCGCCCTTGGCATAACGCAATTCTAAATACGTTGCTTCATCCGGTGCATCTTCAGGTGAAACACTCCAGCGCCACATGTCATCTTCGGCTTCTGCCCAAGGGTCTTCCAGTATTCCCCCTTCGAAAGAAATATGCAGCAAGTTAGCGTCCATCGAATACGGCGACTTCTTTTTGCCGCCTGCGTAGTCCACGGGAATATCATGTTTCGCACAATAATCCATTAAGGACTCTCGTGACGTCAGGTCCCATTCACGCCACGGCGCAATCACTTCAACACCTGGCTTCAATGCGTAAGCACCTAATTCAAACCGTACTTGGTCGTTGCCTTTACCCGTTGCACCGTGAGAAATGGCATCTGCTCCGGTCTCATTAGCGATCTCTATCATTCTTTTTACGATCAACGGACGGGCAATAGATGTACCTAACAAGTACTCTCCCTCATAAATAGCGTTAGCTCTGAACATTGGAAATACATAGTCACGCACGAATTCTTCGCGTAAGTCATCAATATAAATTTCTTTCACGCCTAACGCTTCCGCTTTCGCTCGCGCAGGCTCAACTTCTTCACCCTGACCTAGATCAGCAGTAAAAGTCACCACCTCACACGCATAAGTTTCTTGCAACCATCGAACGATTACCGAAGTATCTAAACCACCTGAATAGGCCAAAACAACTTTGTTAATTGAAGACATAAGTCTCTCCTGAAGACTGCACGGGAATGGACGATAAGGGCATCATGCCTAGCATAACCATTATTGGACCAATAACGGTAGTCTGCATAATAATATCGCCATCGAGAATATCGTAGGTATAATCACCACCATTAATACGGCGCGGATTGTAACAGGAAACACATATAAATGAGAAACAGTTATCGGTCCGCCCTATGCGCTAGGCAGCTTTGTGTGCTGGAGAGGTGTTAAGCAATATTGATATGGCTAGCGGCAGAGAATGGCTTAATTAT
>Ga0307488_10004719_pt1 | contig 11349 bp, 10 predicted proteins | sample SB02metaG_FD_202248 | JGI IMG/M metagenome (GOLD analysis project Ga0307488, IMG submission 202248) | Sea-ice brine microbial communities from Beaufort Sea near Barrow, Alaska, United States - SB 0.2 | ecosystem: Environmental > Aquatic > Marine > Coastal | place: USA: Alaska | collected...
AAAACAATTTTAAACATGAAATTTCAAAATTAAGCGGAAATGTAAGAGTTTATGTAAAAACACCAAGAGAAATAGCAAAAGTAATTGATACATTCTACAAAGATGAAAATAAAACTTAAGCTAACACCGTATTGTGTAACTAATACCCATAAAGCCTATATTTTATTGATTAAATAATAATTATTTAAAAAAAGGTACAACATAGGTGCAACTTTTAAAACTATAATATTGTGAAGAAAATATAGTGATCTATAGCCACAAAAAAACCGTTTCTAAATTAATAGAAACGGTTTTTAATATGTATTTAAAGTTATTAAGCTGCCGTACCAGAGCCTAAATACACACTATTCGATACTTGTGTGCCATCAGCAGAAACAAACGCCATAAATAGCTCTACTGTATCTCCTGCATAGGTATTTGGTATTGTAACCACTTGCGTACCTATAGTTCTATCAGCACCATCCAAAATAGAAATTGATTCTTTCTTACTTGGGTTGTAAACCAACACCATCGCTTTGTCTGTTGCATTAGCGTTACCTTCTGCCGAGTTATCACCCCAATCAAAACTTACTTGTCCTGCGGCTGCTAAATCGGTTGTACCATTTAATACTCCAGATAAAGGACCTCTACTCAATAAAGCTGAAGAATAGTCAATCGTGAAGTTAGGCGCTATACCTCCTACTGCATTATTTAACACATAAGACATTGCTGCATTAAATTCTGTTTTCTTTACCGCAAAAGACTTATAACCGATTTTAATAAAATCGCTTGTCGCCTGCAGATACTCCAATGTAAGAGTAAATTTATTACGCTGGTTAACCTGTCCTGGTGTGCGTGGATTTGCTACGCTAGACGGTTTAATTCTAATATAGTCGATACCTTTCCAGCTACCGCCTATAATGTTACCTACCTTACCAGATAAGCCTCCTAAAATTCCTTGGGCTATTTTCCCCATACTTATAAATATTTAAAATTAATACTCGTTCGGATGTGGTACGGACTTAATATTGTTTTTAAACTTTATTTACTCTTCTAATATAACGAAAATTATGCCAAATTGTTACTGTTTTATTGTATCCCGATGCTTTAACACTGCATTTCTTTAGTCTGCTTTAAATTGATATAGAAAAATATTTAAACTCTTTAAAACTGCCATTTTAACAATGACATATCTTGTATTTTTTACTTAATGAAATGAAACAAACAAATAATTTTGATAAAGAAATTAAATGAATTTAACAGAATTTTTGTGCAGATGAATGAGGTAAGGAAAAAATATGTTTTATCGTTTTTAAAGATTGATAAACAGAGGCTGGTATGAGCGTGGAGTTTATCAATATTTAAAAATGTTAGCCCAATGGCGATTGAATGACATAATATTGGAAATAAAACACTAATCAAACATTTTTTTGTATAATAATACTTTCTTTTTCATAGTAATTTAACCCACCTCTCAATGATGTGGGTTTTTCTTTTTAAATAATTACATTTAAAATGATTCAAATACCTAGTGCGCTGGCAGAAGCGGGGATAAGGGTAAAGACTTTTTATTTGTGCTTTCTATTTTTATTGAGGTTTTATTAAAAGTGAATGCCTACTATTTGTTATTGTAATGAATTAATTTTTTTATTAAATGATTTCTTCTATTTTTCTAATTGCATTTACTTTTAGTGAAAACGGTTCCTACTTATTTTCTTCACAAATAAAAAGTTTTACTCTTATTGGCATTTTTTGATTTTATAGGTGCTTTATAAATTTTCTTTAATTTTCTAAGTTTAATTATGTAGTTCTTATCCTTAATTTAAATTTGCCAAAAGCACTTATAAAAACAATGCAACAAAGACGAATTGTTATTAAAATATCTAAATGTCATTATTAATAACGGGTGTGAGCGTTGGATGTGCGGCTATTTTACATAATAGCAGTTATAACTACGAAAAAATAAAAACTGATCGTTAGCGTACCTTTGAAAGGTTTTTTGCTATTATAACTTCTATTATGTAACTTAGCTTGGGTTTGGTTTTGTGGCGTAATAGTTGTTTGAGCGTTGGCAATGGCTCTTTGCTTTTTTATTGTACCATTTAAAGAAATAATTAACTTTAAATAAAATAAGCAATGTGCCATTTTAGCGCTGGCTACAAGTATAATGACATAAAACCAACTATGCATTGGCGAGCGGAATAACACAAAAGACAGAGACTTTTGAGGTACGAAAAAACTGGGTTTTGTGTTGTGGGGAATTATTAACTATTGTGAGTTATTAATCTTATAACCTTTGTAAAAGCCTATGATAAAATCTACTACCCATTTTAGCATCAAAAAAAACAACCAAAGTATTGAAATTGTAATGTGCCACATAAACTTTACAAGATTTATTACAAGAGTAAAAGACATAAAAATTAACTGCAGTGTTGCTGCATTTTTACCTCTTACTTGAACGCCCGCAAGTTTAAAACTCGAATAATTAGGTTTTAATAAGTTATAGGAACCTCTTTTATTTTTGATTGATGTACTAACACCTGTTTTTGATACGTTGAAATTAAAAGGACCGCTACTATACCTTCCGATAAATTGAAAATTACCATTTTGAAACCCCATTCTAGCACCTTTAAAAAGCCTTTTATGAAGTCTTAAACCGTGATTAGTATTAATTGTAGCACCATACCCATCTTTGGTTACTGTTTTTGTTGCAGATACACCACCAGTTCTTGAAACACGAATGTTTTTACCACGATACTCTATTCTTTTTTTTGGTGATTTATCTTTAACTGACATAATAGGATCTGTGATTAGGATTTTTCTTCCTTATAACTATTTCAATTTCTTAGTTTTTGGTTGCAATGCTGCTTCAAATTTTGGTGAATTTTCAATTAAAAATACATTCATTTTATGCCAATCTGCTTTATCAATACTTAGCATCTAAAAATACTTAAATCAAATGACGCACTTTAATAATTTTATATTTCTTACCTAAACCTAATTGAATTGCTGTTGGGTTTTTTAAGATTAATTGCCCTTTTTGTAGGTTCGCAATTGCTTCTTTAATTTCTTTAAATTCATTACTACTGCCGCCAAATTAACCCTTTATTACACAGTAATTTAAAATAATTTCTCATATTGAGCATTAACAGCTTCAAACCAATCCTTGAATTTTAATTCTTTGTAAACTGGATTATCTTTGTATTTTTCTGCTAATAAGGACACGGCTTTAAGTACTTTATGTTCAAGCAATAAAGGTTCTATTAACAACTTCATTTCTTCCACATCAATAATCTTTTTATCTTTAACCACTTTAGTTGTTAACTCATTTTTTTTATCAGACAAACGTGTATCATTAAATAAACTTCCTAACTGATCAAAAAAATCATTGAGGCGATCCCTCTTAAACAATATAATTTTCTCACCATTTGACAAGAACCCCTCTTTAAAATGATTAATATCTACTGCTGACTGCAAGCTTAATCTAGAAAAAATTGAGACATTACTCTTTGTATTTAGCCGTTCTTTTACCTTAAAAGGGTTCCAGGATACAAACACATCATTTTCCACGTCGTACCCTAGAATCACAAATTCTAAATCGCTTGCACTTATAACCTTAAACTTATCGCTAGTTGGAAGTTGTACACGAGTGATATCAGGATATTTTTTATAATATGCAGGAGATATATTTTTTAGGAATACATAACATTTAAAATCACCTTTCTTTAGAATAAATGGGTTATCCTTACCACAAGTACCGCCTACTTTTGCGACTTGCAATACAAATAATTCTTTTAGTTCTTTTTTAGGTAGTTTTCTCATATCTACTTTAACATCGCTTTTAATAGTTCCGAATTAATAAAATCTTCTTCAATTACCTTTACATTAGTAAGATTGCAGTCAAATTTTAGATTCGTAATTTCTGAGGGTATCATATTACTAATAAATGATGGAATCTCATTAACATTAAAATACATAATAGAATTTATAGCAAATTGATAATCAAAGTAAAAATCAAATATTTGATCAATTTTATCACCCATAGTATCCGCAACCACTTCATTTACTCGAAACATTTGTGAAGAATCAGTTATTTTATTGGATATCGAATCAATTAAATCCTTAGCGCATTTTCCAATACCTGTTTCAATCGTAAAAGTAGATCCGACAATAATCAGCGTATTATCAACATTCACCAATTGATTATTACTAAATCTATGAATTCTATCAGCCTTATTTGTACTTTTTATCTCAATTTTATCAACTCCATTATTGAAATCGTAACGATCTGTTTTGCTTAGATGCCAGCACTTAATTAAGTATTCTGGATCACTAGCTTGCTCAATGAATAACAATTCAGTCCATAGCCCTTGGATGCTATTTTTTGACGGTTTTGAGAGTCTGCGAAAAAGGTTAACTAGGTTATTTAATTCTATTTTTATTTGAACAAATGAAGGTGCAGTGCCAAGTTGTTTTATTAAGTAAAAAACAGTGTGAATAAAGTATTTAACTAAAACATCTGAATCAGTTTTTAATGACACTATACTATAAACGCCTTTTTGAACTTCTCCTTTTTCGTTATATAATTCACATTCTTTTTGAAATTGAACTTGAATTAATGCTAAATTAATGTCGAGTGAACCCACATCTTTATCTAGAGTTGTAATAAAGAACACAGGAAAGCCAGATTTGGATATGCCAATTTTGTGCTGATCGAATTCAGGAATGTCTTTTACTGAAATTAAACCTTTGGTTGAATCACTTGTACTTTTTAGTTTTTGAAAAATATTGTATGGATCTTGCATAATCTAATTAACTATACCCATTAATGTGTGAGATAATTCTTCGGGATAATATAAACCTAGTGTATATAATTTCTTATTTTCCCATTTAGAGGAAACGTGATGCTTCAAGTTTATCTTATGTATTTGAATACATAAAGAATCTTCCATTCTGATACCTTTATCCCCTGGGTAAGATTCACCCCCTTGTTGAGAACGCCCCATAAATATATTATTAATTGACAGGTGACCTTTTATTTCATTCAATTTACGAATCCTCCCTTCCTCTTTGGCGTAAGCCATTACAAAAACATATGCATATTGAATTTTATTCTTATCTGCTAAATATCGCAAGTATTGAATAGTTGACGATTTTCTTATAGCATCTGGCATACCTGCTATTTTAAAATGCTTAAGAAAAGTAATAACATCATTAATAGGAAGTTTTACAAACATATGATTTCTATTAATATTATCATTGTAGTTATGAAATAACTCAAAAGCATTTAAGTTTATAAAATCTTCTATGTAATGAGTATTTTCTGCAATATGTTCTAAAGCATTCATTTGTCTCCACCCACTTAACTTGTGACGAATAACATCCGCTGATAAAATATTATTCCTTGTTGGATTTAGCTGATCACCAAGAATTAATATTTGATCTTCTATTTCTCTAAGGGTTGAAGACTTTAACTTGCTTCTGATTATTTCCTCATGCTGAACATATTCTCGGTAATCAAGAATAGACTCGTTTGGTAAATACACTCTACAACTATCTAAATATGATATTTTATAACCAAAGAAGCGACATCTTTGTTGAATAGTATCTGCATTTGATTTGCTTACTGAGTTTCTAGGCATATATGTTACAGCAAGACCTTCGACTGTAAAACCTCTATTTAACATTTCAGCCCCTACCAAAATATGTGAAGATGCGTTACTCCAATCTATTTCAGAAGATCCCTGAATAACCAATTTAATTTTTGTGTCTAGAGTTACATCAAAAACCTCTTCCATAACTTCTTCAAAACTAGGAGGATTTTCAATTCTTCTAATTGATTCTTTATAGTTCTTTCTAAAAGAATTTAATAATTCTAATTTACTTGGGTCATTGTCTGTCAAATCTAACCTGGTTCCCCAACTATTTAAAAGGTTACTAACCCAAGAAAAGAATTTTCTACTCGCATCATTATTACTATCAGCATGTATCATCATTGATAGGAAATGTTCTTTTTCAAGAATGTTAACTTGAATAGCAACGCCCATTAAGTATACCTGCAATGCATTAATTAAACTAGGAGGACATTCTGAAAGATTGTTGTTCTTGTGATGATATACTTCTTTAGAAGGAATAGTTATAATTAAATCTGGGTTTTCCTCAAAAAAGATATTCCCTCCTGTATAAGTTTTACCAGGAGTTAAAACTACGTGAAATTTTGGTGACAACAAATCCATTATATTGATTAATAATGGTCCTTGTGGGGTTGCAGTATATTGTATGTATGAATGGTTAGGTAGACTTGATTTAAACCTTAAAATACTTGCGTAAGTAGAACTGTATTCATCCTCTTCCCAATCTTCTGACTTACTATTAGAACGTGAAAACGTATTTAAACTAGCTTGATCAGCCTCATCATCAATTATAAGTACACCATTGTTACCTAATTCTGATCTTATTTCTAAACTTGAGAATATATTGAATAATTCTGTAATATATTTTTCCTTTTTAAGTATAGTGATTAATATAGCTGGTTTTTTACGTAATCTTAAGTCGTTATGTAAATCATTTATAAAATTGTTTTCAATTAAAGGATTTTGATAAACTTTATAATGTTTTCTATTATTACTTCCTGTTTGTAGATCCTTTTTTAACCTATTAGTTGTTTGATTTAATAAGTTATTTTTTGTTCCTGCTAAATAAATAATTGCTCGAAATCCATTATCTATGGCCAATGTTGACAAGGTTGTAAAAGACATTGTTTTACCACTCTGGACATAGCCAACAGCTAAACCTGTAGTTTGACCTACAGTATTAATAGGATTTACGCATTGAGCCAATATTTCTGCTGATTCATTAAGCAGCACTTCTTTTCCTTCCTCGCTCAATTTACCTAAACGGCTTAGCAGATCAATTGTTCTTTCTCCAATTTGAATGTTAAAATTTCCTTCCGCTTTAAGAACTCTAATTTTATTATAAGACATTATACATTTGTTAAAAATTTATTGAAATTCAATCGAATATTACCAGCATTTGTTGTGCCTTCATCAGGGGCTATTAATTCTGCTAAAACGAGTGATTTTATTATGGCAACTATAGGTTGGTAATCTGACTCTCTTTTAAACCTTTCAAACTCTCTGAAAAAAGGATGAGCTAAATTGATTTTATAAACAACTTTATAAGTATCATGATCTTTTCCTAGTATTTCTAGCGTGTATAAACTCTTAATATCTTGAGCAGTTATGAACTCTTGTTTTAATTCATAAATATTCCCCTTTAAAGGCACTTTATCTACATATGAACCGATAGACTCTACCTGTTTCAATTGTTCCTTTTGATATGCAATTTCTGCAAGTGTAACTACAGCATAATTAGGCTCTTCTTTTTCAACCCCCTTATTATCTTTGGACTGTTTAAATAAATTAATTAGTTTTTTAGCAACTTCTAGATTATGTTGTTTACTTTTTGGCTTGACATATTTCTCGGCTTGACCATAGAGATCAAAATCTTTATTAGAAACTTCAATCTTTATTGCTTTCATTAAGGCTTCAAGATCTTCAACTTCTATAAAACTTCCTTTGTTAAAACTAACACCAAAACCGCTTAATTCTAATTCGCCAAAAATCCTTTTATACCTTGGAGATCCCATCTGGCCACATAAAACTTTTGGCCTATATTTTTCATCGTGACTTCCTACAATAACTCTTCCTCTTCTAAATAAAGAAATACCATTTTCTTTAGAAGTACTCATAGTCTGAAGGACACCTATAAAACCTTTAACTGAATATTTCCCAAAGGGAAAATCAATTTCCTTCTTCCATAGAATAGGTTCCGATTTAAGAACTTTATAGTAAGGTGCTTTAAGAATTTTTGGATTATTAAAAATTAATAATTCATCATTAATATATAATTTTAATACACCAGATCTAATAAAATTGCGATAGATACTCGCTAGATGTCTTTTGATTTTATCTAATTGATTACTTGAAGGTGCATTGTGTGATAATTCTTTTAATATAATTACAGTATAGTGCTCATTAACTTTTTTAGGGGATTTGATTACTTCTAAAACCTCTTTTTTTTCATCGATTACCTTTTTTAAATTAAACTCAACTAATCGCTCTTCATCTTCACCTATCGCTTTTGTTTTGACAATCCAAGTATCAGAAAGCCAAATAGCAGCAGTCTTCATACCCATACCATACTCATGCAGACCAGTAGTATCTAACGGTATATGAGCGGGTTCAAAAGCACGATAATAATTATCTATACCAATTCCAGCTGCATTATCTTTAATGCTAATGAAGTCTTCATTCTTATTGATATCGATTCTAATCTCAAGAGAAAAATCTTCATTATGAACTTGCTTCAAATGTGACTTATTATTTTCATAACTCTGAACTGCATTATCTACAAACTCCCCAAGAGCATACCAAACCTTATTGTTTAAGTTCCTAAACTGACCATAGACACCAGATTGAATTTTTATGGAAACTTTATCGTCTATTTTTATCATATTTTTACTCTAATTAGTTCAGTTTTTTTAAACATTACTTTTTATCACCGAATTAACAATCTCTCTCACAACTCTGACATTAACCGCATTACCAAATGCTTTATAAGCAGAAACATTATTTTCCATAATATTAAAATTGTCTTTTGGTAAACTTTGAAGATTTGCTGCTTCTCTTTTAGTTATATAACGAAACCCAGCTCCACCTTTTTTAAATTTGTCAAAAATTATCGGAATTTGTGTTGTTGATAAAACTAAAGCAGGAAACCTATCCATATTCTTTACTCTTATACCTGAAGGTCTAAACTGAATGATTTTATCTTCAAGAGTATAATCAACATCTGCTCCACAATTCCATTCAAATTTCTGATGACTCAACTTCCAATTAACTATATCATTTCTCCAATCTTCAATCCAATCTGTATGACGCAAAAAGAACTCTCTATTACTTTCAATATACTTAATCTTCCATCTAGGAAAAACTTCTTGATCTGTTAATGAGTATTTTGGTAAATAATTTTGTAAACCAACTTTTGATTGCGCCTTAATATTAATACCAAATTTCCCTTTACATTTATTTAACTCGGATAAAGAATACCTACCTGTTGCCTTGTCTTTATATGGGTAGGTTGCCCCAAACTCCATTGACCAAACCGGAAAACGCGGAATGCCCTTTTTACCTATTCTATCTATATTTTTAATAAACTTATCCCAATGGAGTATATGTTTTAAGGTTTCTTCTTTTAAGGAAATATCTTCTTCTGGTCCTTGCTCTAAGTAATCGGAAATATTGATATCTATATTTTCTTTAAGAATAGGGTAATCAATTTTTGTTTTATTTCCTTTAACCTTCACAGCTATAATATAAATACGTTTTCTGTGTTGTGGCACACCAAATTGATCTGGTGACAAAATACGTTCTTCTACTCTATAACCTTCGTTCTCCAAAGAAGACTGTATAACTTGCCAAGTCTTACCATCATCGTGCCCCCTTAAATTTGGAACATTCTCTAAAAAAACATAAGATGGTTTATGAAAATTTATTATTTCAACTAATTTTAGAAAGTGATTTCCATTAACTGGGTCACTCAACCCCATTCTATAACCTGCTTGTGAAAACGGCTGACAAGGAAAGCCAGCACATAGAATATCAAAAGGTGGAATATCTTCAGTTTTGATATCATTATGTATATCTCCAATAATGTTCTTTATTGGAAGTTCATTGTGATTTATTGCATACATTTTTCTTAAATCTGTTTGTATCTCACTAGCAAGAACACATTCGTGTCCTAAATCCTTCAAAGCGTAATGAAAACCTCCAATTCCTGCAAAAAGGTCAATAAATTTTAATTTTTTACTCATTCTTCATTAATAATTCTTTTAAACTTATTCTTAAGAGGCTTTTAATTTCATAAACACTTAGGTTCAGTTTTATTATATTTTGAACATCAGAATTAACCCTATTATAACTCTTACTAAATATTTCTGCTAGCCAAGTTCATTTCACGCTTTTCGTTTATAAAATAGCTTTTATTCTTTAATACTTAATTAAAATAATATTTTTTTAGTAGTATTTATTAGTAGTATTTACTAGATTCACTTAATAGGTTTTTTTATTTATATTAAATGTCTCTAAAGATTTTATCTTTTGTAGTATTTCTTTCTTGTTCATTTGTGGCTTTAGCAATTTTAGAGCCTAAAAATAAGATTCTTTTGTTAATTAACAGCAAGGTAATTGAGGTTTTTGAGGAAAGTGAGGAAAGTTTGCGCAACTTCCTCACTTCCCTTAGCTTTCTCACTTATTCTCTTTTGATGAATTGTAGTAATTACCTTGTGATTCTCTTACTAAAAAAGCATCTTTACATAACTGTGTAATGAAACGTTCTGCTATTTTTTGAGTGATATTATAAATAGCTGCAGCAGTATAATAGAAGTTTGCAAAGTTTGCAACTATTGCAGAGTATCATTTAATTTTTTGATAAAAACCGCTTTTAATTTTTTCAAGATATTTAGCATTTACGAGCTTTAATAAATAGGTATCTGCTGTTCTTTCTTTAATTTGAAAATTACTATCAGCAATACGGACAGCATCTTTTCTTCTAAATTTTAAAGGAAGCTTATAAAAGTATTTTTTTAATACTTGATCTGTTACATCTCCTGATTTTGGTAATTTAATAAACATAGTAACAGAATGTTGTAAATAGGTTTCTACTAAAGCTAACGCAATTTTAAAATCTTCTTTAGAGCATATAAATGTGTTTGAATTTATACCATCATCAAAATTTCTTAAAGTAGTTAACAACATACTTACACGAAAAAGAATTAACCCTAAACGCTTTACTGTACCTGCTAAATCTTTACTTATAAAAGTACTTAAATTTGTTAACCATTTTTTACCAAAGGTATTTAACGCTGCCCATTGTGGTTCTGTTAATTTAAAATCTAATTCACCTAATTGTTCTAGATAATCTACAAGGTTTAATGTTCTAATAGAAAGGTACTCAAAATGCTCTGTTAAGTTTACCCCATTCATTTTCTCGTTCGCATCTATCCATACAACTTCAGATTGAAAAGAATAAAATAAAAACCTACAAAACAAACCATCTTCTGCAGATTTTATTAAGTTTAAAACTTGACCAGGAGTACCTGCTAAAGCAACCGATAAACGAGGTGCTTTAATTTCTGAAAACTCATTTTCTGTTTTTCTGCTCAATGATATTGGTTCGTGCTGAAATGCTTGTTTTATGACATAGGAGTCACCACCTGCAGTTCTTTCTGCGACTTCTTTAGTGGTTAGTATATTTGTAGCTTACATATTATTCTTCAATTAAAGCTTTAATTCCCAATTATTTGCCCAT
>Ga0307488_10004720_pt1 | contig 11348 bp, 11 predicted proteins | sample SB02metaG_FD_202248 | JGI IMG/M metagenome (GOLD analysis project Ga0307488, IMG submission 202248) | Sea-ice brine microbial communities from Beaufort Sea near Barrow, Alaska, United States - SB 0.2 | ecosystem: Environmental > Aquatic > Marine > Coastal | place: USA: Alaska | collected...
AATCACTAATGCTGGTCATAGCTATACTTACGCTACAATAACTATCACAGGTGATGGTACTGGCGCAACAGCTGAGCCAAGATTGAGTGGCTATCCTATTCAATTAGTTAGTTTTGCTAATGATCTTGCAAGAGGTAAAAACTATACAATCAATCCTAGTGTTACTATTGTAGAAGACGGTTTTGGTGTTGCACTGCTTGACGGTGCGCTAAATGCTGGAGCTCCAGTTCAGGCGGCAATTACTACAGCGTTATCTACTGGTAATACCATTCAATCAGTCGCATTAACAAGTCCTGGCGCAGATTATACTACAGCAAATATAACTTTTAATAATATCGGTGATGGTAACGGCGCAACACTTACTTTAGCTACAGAACCAAGTAGTATTCTTTCTGTTGCAGTTACGAATAGTGGTAGGCATTATTCATATGCAGACCTTACACTTACTTCACCTACTGGTTCAGGTGCAACCTTTACTTCAACGCTAACACCAGTACCACAATATAACCAATATGTTGATGGTGTAACTGGATACGACTTAAACAATATCCCTGCAGGTAAGTTTACTCTTACTTACTTTATTGCTATCTCAGGCGTTGATAATGTATTAAAGATTCCTAGCCAATATTTGCTAGAATCAGTAGTAGAATCATATCAAAAAGGTACTGCAGAAATAGAAGAAATAGAAAAGTTTGGTTTACCTTTTGAAAAATATAGGTTCCTTGGCTTCTCTATTATAAATTCAGACGGTCAACTTCAAACGATTACTGGAACAAACCAGGGTGATGTAACATATTACGACTTAACTAAGAGAGATTCTACTAGCTTAATTGAAGATACTGTTAATACTAATGGTTCTGAAGGTGTTGCTGGTAGGTCATTAAGTGTTACAGCATCTGGCGTTAATGCAGCCTGGTTAGGTGCTACAGAATCTAATAAGGTCTACTACGTTGCTCCACATGGTGTAGATGCTCCTCATTCTGGTAGAAACCAATCAACGCCGTTTGCTTCAATTAAGTACGCTTGCGAAGTAGCTGGCGCTAATGCTACAATCTTTGTTAAGACAGGTTCTTATATAGAAGAACTGCCAATTGTAGTAGGGGATAATACTGCGGTTGTTGGTGATAATCAACGTACAACTCTAGTACACGCTGCGGCCGGTTTTGAAACAGGTATCATGTGGAAGCTATCTAACGGTGCTATCCTAAACAGAATGACATTCAAAGGAATGACTGGTTGGGTTCCTGGTACAACAGCTAGTGATATTACAACATCAACTCCAGCTGGTATCTGTGTAGGTTTCAACGAACTCTCACCGATTACTACAAAATCACCATACGTTCTAGAATGTTCGTTTATTGGCGTTGGCGCTATCGGTGCTTATGTTGATGGTACAGTGCATGCTACTGGTAACAAGAGTATGATCTTCCACGGTTATACTATTATCTCTGATACAGGTGTTGGTTACTGGGTTGATAACGGAGGCTTATCAGAAATTGTATCGTGTTTCACATACTACTGTTACTTTGGATATACGTGTACAGATGGTTCTAAGATCCGATCATTGAACGGCAACTGTTCATATGGTACATATGGAGCAACATCAAGCGGATTTGATGTTAGCGAAACTCCAAACATTGGAGCGTTAGTTGGTGAGCAAATTAATGCTGTTTATGTCGATGGCACAGTTAATACAGGCGATACAATCACTGACACAATTACTGGTGCAACTGCTACGGTACTAGGTATTCAATACTCAGCTGATAAAGTCTATATTGAAAATCGTGTTGGCGATTTTATAGGTGGTAACCCACTCACAACTACATCTGGTGGTAATCTTGTCGCAGACTTTGGTGGTAGTGAGCAAGTCGATGGATTTATTCTATTCGTTGACGGATTAGCCGCAGAGCCTCAACCTGGTGGTTCTGTATCAATATCTGATGATAGTATCTCATATGTGATTCAAAGCGTATCTGGTACATACGTCGATAATACCAGTAGAATGCTAATTGTTCTTTCACAAGAGAAGCCAACAGCATCTGCTCCTGGCGCAGTGATTACAATCAGATATAAATATTCTCAGGTACGTTTGACCGGACACGATTTCTTGTTGATTGGTACTGGTGGTGCTGTTACTAGTAACCATCCAGGTGAGCCATTGCAACCACCAGCACAAGGTAATGAGATTAATGAAACCTTCCCTGGTCGTGTATATTACATCTCAACTGACCAAAACGGTAACTTCCGAGTTGGTGAATTCTTCCGGATTGATCAGGCAACTGGTACAGCAACGCTAAACGCTAACGCCTTTAACTTGGCTGGTTTGACTAGCTTACGACTTGGTTCGATTGGTGCTCAACTTGGTGAATCAATTAATGAATTCTCATCTGATGTAACATTATCAGGTAGTTCAAACATTGCGGTGCCAACAGAAAATGCCGTTAAGACTTATGTGGATAATGCTGCTGGTAGTCCGGTTAGTACCACTGGTTATTTCTTACTAACTATGTAATGATTAGCGCATATATATAAATAATATAAACTAGGAATAACTTACTATGGCATCTGGAATATTTTCAACAAGCACTTTAGGAACTGATTGGTCCGTAATTGCTGCAGGAGCAACAACTGCAAATAGAATCGTGACTGTATCCTTTACTACTCGGCAGACTGAGATTTTACCACCATTTGGTAAAATATCGCTTGCAATTGTTCCAAAGGGAAATCTTATTTCTGCTGACAACGAATGGATAGAATTTGATTCAGCTATTTTACCAAGCTCCGTAGTAGAAAAAACAGGTATAATAATTTCTCCTGATTATGATTTAATTGCTAAATGTGATACACTTGCTACTGTAGATTGCGTTTCTTATGGTGTTGATGTTCGACCAGCTGATTCTACATATGTTATTCAACAAACCGACATTACTGAAGCCGCGGTGTTGGCTGCAGGTGGACCAATTAATATTGTTTCTTCAGCGTCTGCAGGAAGCTTGAAAGTAGTAACAATTACTGTCACAAATAGAGATACTCAACCATGTAATATTGATATTGGTTATTACGACGGCGTAAATACTACATATATAGAAAACAATACTATTTTAGGAGATGACGGCATCTTAGAAAGAACTGGAATAATTCTAAATTCTTCATATGAAATTGTTATAGATGCCACTACTTCCGGAACATTAGCCTTAAGCGTTACTGCTTATGGTTTACAAAACACTGCATAAGGAAAATTTGAAATGCCAATTAAAATAATTTACAATGAAAGCCGAAGCGATGGTGCTGGTGTGGCATGCAACTGGACCGTGCCAGCTGGTGTAACCAAAGTAAAATTTGAAATGTGGGGCGGTGGTGGAGCTGCGGCTGGCTACGCGGGCGCCTGCGATTGCTGCGACACCTCATCTCCAGGTGGTGGTGGTGGTTATGCAACTGGCTATTTTGATGTAACCCCTGGTGACGAATACGCGGTATGTGCTGGCAATGCAGGAGTTCCGATAAACGCTAACTGTTGTAATGGCGGAGTTGGAGGAAATAGTAGTGTTACTGGGCCCTCGATTTCAGGCGCCTTTTGTGCAAGAGGTGGGTGTGGGGGCTGCGGGGCTTTCACTTTCTGGTGTTATCAACATTGTGGATGTAATCACATGTATCAGGCAACTAATGCCGGTGCTTGCGTGCCTGCTGATACCGAAGGTTGTTTAACATCGCCTGGTGGTAGTGGAAGAACCGGGCGAGTCGGCTCTGGCAATCCTTCCATACAAAACGTTGGCGGGCCAGCTGGTGGGCCCTTTGGTGGTGAAGGCGGCATGAGTTTAAGAAATATTGGTTACCAAGAGCTGAGCATATGTCAGGAAACCGCTAATACTAATAGTTGGTGCAATCATATACTTAATGGAAAAATTCCGGGTGGTGGCGGTGCTGGATATACGCCTGGCTGTTGCATATGCGTCCCATGTGGACTTCCTGGAGCCGGCGGACCTGGCTTAGTTAAAATTACTTATTAATAGGTGTAAAACAAATGAGTGTACAGACACATAAACTTCTTGTTAATAAATTTACAGGTAAAGTAGACAATTATGTAGCCTATAAAATGGATGAGAATATTCCGTATAATCCTGAAGAGCAGGTTTTTATTTCTATAGATTCAGCTAATCCGTATTATAAAAATTTAGTTAGTGATCCACCTGAAGATTTGGGTGACATCGCGCTATGGGATTCTTATTGGGATTTCGCCGCAGGCTCTTGGGTATTTCCAGAACCTCCACAGCATAATATTACATTAGAGTTTTTAAAACAAGTTAGAGATAATATGTTAAAAACTACTGATGACATAATGATTGATATTGATATTAGTGATGAAGATAAAGTTGGCTGGGCTACTTATAGGCAACAACTTAGAGATTATTTTGTTGATTTTGACGTAACTCAAGATTTAACACAGATTGTTTGGCCAAAGAATCCAGATGATTCAAAAGCTCTAGCAAATGGAGGAGGTCAATAATGGGACGTTTTATAAATTCCACAGAAGTATCTGTCGGAAGATACCAGCAAAACCAAATATTCGAGGTATACGGCCAAACATGCGGCGCGGCCGCGGCCTGTACGTGGACAGTACCGGACAGCGCCAGCGAAGCTTCGTTTGAAGTATGGGGAGCTGGCGGGTCAGGAACTATTTCTTGCTGCTGCTATTGTTTGTATCGATGTTCAAACCCTGGAACTTCTGGCGGCTACTCGTTAAAGACAATTCCTGTTACTCCAGGTGACACATATATTATGTGTGCTGGAGCAGGCGGGTTGATGCAGTGTTGCAACCCCGCTGGGAGTGGATATGATGGTACTGTTAGTTATGTTACTGGCACAGGATTAACTACATTTTGTGCAGATGGCGGCACGGGAGGTTCGAGTCATTGGCAGGGCTGTGGAAGTCAAGGTGGAGTTAAATGGCCTGGCGCGAGTTCTTTCTGCGCGGGTAAAGAGGGCGGTGGTGCGGCATTTGGCGGAGACGTAAATATTCCTGGAGGTTGGGGTTCGACTAGCTACTGTTCACCTAGTTACATATATGGAATGGGTGTTTCTGGAAGTTCTCCATTTGGTGGAGCAGCCGCGGTGAAAGTTTATCAACATTGCGCGCCAAATGGCGGATGTCAAGTACACGGAAACTTTCCTGGTGGGGGTGGATCTGGTGCATCAAAATGTTGCTGTGATTGCTGCACATGTAACGGTTGGGGTGGAAACGGAATGGTAAGGGTAACATACAAATGAGCCAAATAAATACACACATTTTAACTAAGCTTAATGGATCTATTGTAACTAGGTCGGCGAAACCAGCAGATTTTCCTTATAATGCTGACGAATTAGCTTTAGTTGAAATGACCGAAGAGATGCTAGCACAAGTTTATACTGTATCTGCAGATGAAACTAATATAATTGATTTTACTGCCACTACGTATAATTTTGATTCTGCAAGTTGGGATATTCAATATTTTACTCCGATCGTAATTGATCCGGCAACATCAAAGTTAGATGAATTAAATAAAGCCAAGCGTACTGCTGAGCAATATGCATCTATTGACGATTTGCCGCAATCAATAATAGATATTATTGCATCTCATATAGATACACTAAATAGCATAAACATAACGTCCGAAAATTGTGCTGATACAATTATTCCAAGGTTAACATTTTAAGTAGGAATCAATAATGTCTAGATATCAAAATGCATGCTCATACGAAGTACTTACTAGCTTAGCTGGTTCAGCTGTATTTAAGTCGTTTGGCGCATGCACCTGGCAAGTACCGGCCAATGTGAAAATAGCAACCTTTGAAGTTTGGGGTGGCGGCGGTGGCGGAGCTGGAAGATGCTGTTGCGATTGCTATAGAAATGGTCCAAGCGGATCTGGGGGTGGTTACGCCAAATTGACAATTCCCGTTACTCCTCTAGAAACATATAGTCTTTGTGTTGGAGCTGGTGGTGGTAGCTGCAGTGTTGGTTCTGGCGCTGCAACGCATTGGTGTTGTTATGGCGGTGCTGGAACTACGTCATACGTCACTGGCACTAATATTAATGTTCTTTGCGCGACTGGCGGCACCGGCGGGTATACTGATTGTTACTACCAATGCGGTTGCTCAGTACCCACAGGCTTAGGATACGCATGCACTAATTTAGATTACGCTGGAACAGAATTTGAGTATCTTGGACTAAAAGGTCACCCAGCTCGCGCGGGTGGTTATGGTTGGGCAGGCGGCACGAGTGATTCTGCTCAGTGCGGTGCATCTTGGGCAGGAGGAGCTGGCACATTTGCGCATCAACCTTGGGGTGTTGATGCTTGCTGTTTTTGTATGTGCGGCAAACCTTGTTCAACACCAGGCCGCGGCGGACAAACATACCAATCAATAACGTGCTGCCAATGCGGACCAGGCTCATCAGGCGTAGATGGTATGGTTAGAATTACTTACTAATTAATAGGGCGATATATATGTTATACGGAATTTATTTTGAAAAGGCTACTGGAAATATTCCAGAAGGCTGGGGTTATGTATTAAAACAGCCTGAATTTACTGATGTATATCCAGAAGAATGGTCTTTCAAGGTTTTCGACGATAGTCATCCAAATTACGAAACATTGTATAAGATTGCTGTGCACGATGCTGATGGTACTGCTAATCAATACTTAATGTTATCTCATGGTGGAATTACCTTTGATTTTGAAAACAATGATTTTGTAGTTCATGCTAGGCCAGCATTTGATAAAGTTGGTGCAATAAGAGATATTAGAAATACTCTTATTGCGCAAACTGATAAGTATTTAATGGTATCTGATTTACCTGCATCTCTAAAAGATGCGGCAAAGGTTTATAGACAGGCACTTCGGGATTTACCATCTGCAATTGCTGATGATCTAACATATGAACAATGCCTTGAATTAATTCCCGAAAAGCCTGGCTTTTTGGCGTAATTTGTGGTATAATATATAATAGTATGTGAATGAGTTTATTCGTTAAAGGTGATTAAATTCGTTATTTGTTAAACTGATCTTTATATTATAGGATTACATAATGTACAAAGTTGTATTTGTAAACGGCGGCGCAGGTCGAATGATCTGCGCCTTACCAGCTCTAGAAAGATTTATTCAAGAAAATCCTGATGGTTATATTGTAACCGAAGGTGGAATAGATTTTGTTTGGGGTCATCCCACTCTTCAAGATAGAACGTTCGATTCTAATCACAAAGGCCTATTTGAGAATATTCTTAAAGACGGCGAAATCATCACAACAGAACCATACAGAGATAATGATTATTATAATCAAAGGATCTCTATTGCCCAAGCTTTTGATAAGCAAATTAACGGCAACTATAGAGAAGACTTTGATTATAAGCCTGCTATCTTCTTAAATAAAGAAGAAGACATGTACGGTCTTAGTGTAGTCATGCATGCGAAAGCTGAACAAAAGAAAAATAAAACAATTGTATTGCAACCATACGGTCGTAGTTCTACGCACGAACACGACTTAGGTTTAATAGTTGATACTTCTTCGCGAAGTCTAGAAATGGAAGTATTCAACAAAATTGTTGATAAACTATCTCTAAAATATAACCTGTTGCTCATGAGCGAACACCATTGTGAGACTCACCAAAACGTAAAGGTAATTTCTCCAAAAGATTTAACCTTACGTAAATGGTGCGCCGTTGTTGATAACGCAGACTATTTCATTGGATGCGATTCAGTTGGACAACACTTTGCTTATTCAATGGGTACTCCTGGTAGCATTGTTTTGGGTAGTACCTTTGCTGTAAATGTATCATATCCAAAATATTTTAATATTATAGAAAAACAAAGTGTAGATAAGCGTTATTCTCCTATTCGTATTACTGAGTATGGTTGCTATGAAGCTGATAGAATTAATGATAGACTAATGGACTTTAGTGGTAAAGAGTTAGAAACATTAATAGATAGTATTGTGAAACACATTTCGAAAAAGGTTGGAGAATAAATTATGGCTGTTTGGATTGCAGGTATTACGCGGGGTCACAATGGATCAACGTGTTTATTAAAAGATGGTGAAGTTGTATTTTATTTAGAAGAAGAAAGATTAAGCCGTAAAAAATATGATGGTGGTCCATTAGCTGGACTTCTGAAAATTAAAGAATACACTAATAAATTAGATCATCTAGTAATTGCGCATACTCAATCTTTAGATACTGCTGGTAAAATTGATTTCAGCGGCGATGATATGTACACTGGATTTGCTCGTAAAATTGGGCTAATTGAAAATTCACATGAATCACCTCATCCACAAGTTATTGACTTAGGATTAATTCACCATGAATTACATGCTGCATGCACGTTTTATAATTCTGGGTTTGAAACAGCAACATGTGTAATTGTTGATGGTGCCGGAACATTTGTGTCTTTAGGTGAGAATGGAGAAGTTGGTTTTGAACTAGAAACAGTATTTGAAGCTAGTTATCCTGCAAACTTTGACACGTATTATAAGCATATTGGAGTGAGAGGTCCACAAACATCTTTTGAAAAGTTACAGGTTCCTCATAAGCATCGTGGTAAAGAAAACTTGCATGATGTAGTATTTACAGATCACCCTGGAATTACTAAAGTGTATGAAGCTATGACAGATTATTGTGGATTTAGCTTTATTGAAGCTGGTAAAGCAATGGGTCTATCTTCATACGGTAAACCAAATGAAAATATTCCTCCGATATTTTTGGGATCAGAAGCTCATAGAATGAGTAACCGTAATTTGTTTACTCCAAATTATCCTAATGGTGCATATGTTGATAAAGTGCTATATCCATATTTGAATACAGATAATCTTGAAGTTCAGCAAGACTTAGCTTGGGCAGTTCAAGATGCGACACAAAAAGAAATGATTGCATTGATTCTTAAAGCCGTTGAACGTACTGGCAATAAAAATGTTTGTATTGCTGGTGGATTTGGTTTGAATTGCGTTGCAAACTATGAATATAAAAAGCATTTGCCAAAAGATATTAATCTTTACGTAGAACCAATTAGTCATGATGGTGGTACTTCAATGGGTGCTGCGAAGATGGTATGGCACGATATTACTAAAGATATGACAATCCGTAAGCAAAAGAATATCTATTATGGTCCTAACTACTATGAACTAAATGATGGTTATGCATTAAAACTTAATTCACAAGATACTGTAAAAGAAAATGTTACATATGAAGACGTAGCGCAGCTAATTGCTGAAGAAAATATTGTGTGTATGTATCAAGGTGGTTCAGAAGCAGGCCCTAGAGCATTAGGCAATAGATCAATTATGTTTGATCCCCGTGTTCTGAACGGAAAAGACATTGTGAATGAAGTAAAACACCGTGAATGGTTCCGTCCATTCGCTGGTACTATTCTAGAAGAACATGTTCATGAGTGGTTTGATCTTCAAGGTATGGATTCAACTCCGCATATGATGTATGCCGTTGATTGCCAGCCAGGAATTGCTGAAAAGATTCCTTCTATTATTCACGTTGATGGCACATGTAGAATTCAAACAGTAAATGAAGAACAAAACAAGCATTATTACAATCTAATTTCTACATTCAAAGAAAAAACTGGTGTTCCTATTCTCTTTAATACTAGCTTTAATTTAGGTGGTGAACCATTAGTTGAAACAATTGATGATGCATTGAATACGCTAAGAAACAGTGATCTGAATTACTTGTATTTGCCTGAAGTCAAAATGTTGATTACTGTGCCGTATAATTTGAGAGCTGAGGCAGATGAGTAATTCACAAGTTTTTAACTTTTGTAAAAAGGGAACTTCATTTAGTTATAATCTGAATGTTCCTTTTTACTCGGCTACTGACGGTGATAAAACATTAATCAGTGATTTGACTAAATATATTTTATCGCTTGAAGAAAATATTATTAATCATGAAGGTTTAGTTTCAGAAGTTCCTAAAAATAATAAAGACCCTTATCAACATACTCAACAATGGAAGCAACACAATCTTATTAAAGACGATATTGGATTGGATGGAGAACACTTAAAAAGATTTCCTAGTGATCCAGTTCAAGAAAAATTATTTCAGATTATAAGATCTAACTACTTAAGGTTCTTAGCTGAAATGAGATTGCCAAGAATTAAGTGCTATGTACATTGCTGGGCTAATGTTTTAAGAGAAGATCAATGGATTAGTAAGCACGCGCATGTTACTGCCGAAGATGCGTATTTAGCTGGAACATATTATCTTACTACAAATGATACGGTTTTGGTTCTAGAAGATCCAATAGAAGGAAAACCAAAGCTGGAAGTCAAAACTGCGGAACGTAAATTAATAATGTTTCCTAGTTGGGTGCCTCATTATTCATTAAAAGATGAAAGTGGACAGATGCGAATTTCTATTGCTTTTGATGTTGTTCTAGAAAAAACTATGCTAGGTAATCCATGGAGACCTCATGTCTTATTAGATGATCCAACTACTATGAACGGACTATAAAGTGAGCCTAAAAGAACAAACACAAGAAGAGATCCAATGCTTCCACTGATAACATCAGTTAGTAATTTGTTGACACCTGAAGAGTGTCAACTTATTATTGACATAAATAAAGATAGATTGGAACAAGCGTATCTTAAAGATAAGGTAGTAGATACGAAAGTTAGAAGATCAAAGATTGCATGGATTGATCCTAAAGATCCTAGAATAGAGGCTATTATTCGTAAATGCAATCATCAAATGATTAAAGCTGCTGAGCATCATGATATTGAGTTAAAAGTTTTTGAACGACCGCAATTTACTCAGTACACTTCTTTTGGACATTACAAAAAACATTCTGATGTAGCTAGTAGACAAGGTAAAAGAATTCTATCGGCCACAATAGAATTAAGTAATCATAATGATTATTGTGGAGGTGGAATTTCTATTCAATGCGGAGCAAAGTTCCTTCGTTATAAACGCCCACAAGGATTTATGACAATATTTCCTTCTATATTAACGCATCAGGCAAATACTGTATGGTGGGGAACTAGGTATTCTTTAGTTCTTTGGGGTGTAGATCATAATACGATTGGTGAAAAAAAGTGAGCTTAAAAGAACAAACACAAGATTTACATGAAGAAGCTGAGAAAAGCAAGTTTGCTCAACTGCTCCTTTCAGGTAATATCAATGAACATCAATACGGAACTTACTTAGCAAATCTACTGCCAATATACCAAGTAATAGAAGGAGTAGCAAACCAATTAGGTTTGCTAGTAGGCATTGAAGATATTTGTAGAGCAGATAAAATCAAAGCAGACTTAGATGAATTAAAAGTTAAAGCCACTCCATGCGTTACTGCATACACATATATGACATATGTCAATGATTT
>Ga0307488_10004721_pt1 | contig 11347 bp, 9 predicted proteins | sample SB02metaG_FD_202248 | JGI IMG/M metagenome (GOLD analysis project Ga0307488, IMG submission 202248) | Sea-ice brine microbial communities from Beaufort Sea near Barrow, Alaska, United States - SB 0.2 | ecosystem: Environmental > Aquatic > Marine > Coastal | place: USA: Alaska | collected 2017-05-06
TGTAATTATTGATGCGCCAACCATCTAAAAATTTTATAGTTCCAAAAAACGCAAAGTCTCCCTCACTGTTCCATTGCGTATATGCTCGCTTTAATTTTTCTACTTCTGTCTTCAATGTCTAATCTCCTGCTAAATAAGTATGCGTTGGATGGAAACGTACAAACGCATATAGTTATTTAGCAACGGAGTGAAAAAAGATGAGCAAAAGTGTTTTTACTGAGACATTTGAATTACTAAACAGCATAGGTGTAGTGCAAACACAGAATGAGTTTTGCGTGGATTGGTTAAACAAAAGCGAAAGCTACTTTCGTTGTTTGCGTTTTCATAAGCGTCAACCATCAACACAAACCATTGCTATTTGCAGTAGTAAGCTAAAGCACTACAGTAGATTGTTAGAAGCAAAAGCAGATGACAAAAGTAAGCTACTTGCTAACAACTTTTCTAATCTTTCACAAAATTTAGATGATGTTATTTTTACTGCCAGCAAGTCTAAATGGATGAATACTGTGAACGAAAAGGTAAACACAACTGTACATTGAAAAGGGTATTTGCACTCACAAAAATTTGCTGTGCGGATTTATAGGGTGGAGTACTTACAAAAGTTGGTTGGTGATTTTACAACCCCCCCTAGTAAAGGATGAAGATGAATTACAAAGATGAAATGAGAAAGTTAATAGACTTAGTAAAGCAACAAAGTTTTGATGCTCCATTAGAAAGTACGTTAGAAGATTTAACAACTCTATCAACAGCCGTTAAAGACTTATCTGATAGAATAACAACACGCACAAAGAAGAGTTTGAATCCAAATGACAAAGGTAAGACTAAGCCGCTAAGCAAAGTAAAGAAGGCAAAGCCATTCCCTTCTGTTACTCCTTTGCCAATTCCACAAAGCAAAAACACTCCACAGCAAAAAGCAGATAAGTTAAACACACTAAAGAGTACTGACTTTAATAAGCAAAGAGATGACTTTGCAGATAGACAGCAATCTGTACAGCCAACTAAACCACAGCTTCCAATGCAAACGTTATCTAACTAACGTTCTGTTATCACTTACCATACGAAAACAGCACAAAACTGTACACTTTTATACAGTTTAAAAATCTGTTTAACAGAATGAGATAAAGGTATAGTAATGCGTGTTTGAAATACTCTACACATAAAAAAACAGCACTAACTTGTATTGCTATCTTTTTACTACTAATTAAAAATTAATTTTGTATGAGTTTCATAAGATACTATTACTAAAATAGGTTAGATAAAGTTGGTTAAACAAAACGAGAAAAAATGGCACGTTCATTAGAAAAAATGCAAGCAGATAAGAAAGCACTTGCTGAAGAAGAGAAACAAGCACTTAAAGCACATAAGAAGAATGCTGTTGCTACAGTGAAGAAACTGATTGTCGAATACAAACTGACAAAAGGCGATATTAGAGGCAAAGCACTTAAACAATTAGAAGACTAGGTGTTTTCATTGGTTTTCAATAGTAAGAAGATTAAACATTAATAATGGAGAAAATCATGTTGGTTGTGAGAAAAGCTAACGATGGAGATAGTAAAGAAATTTTTGACTGGCGTAATGATGCTCTTACAAGACAAATGTCCCACAATACAGAGTATGTTGAGTGGGATGGGCATAGCAATTGGTTTTCTTCTTCGCTTACAAACGAAAACAGATTGTTTATTATGTGTGAGAAAAAAGACACTTTAGAAAAAATAGCGATCGTACGATTTGATGTAGATGAAGGCAGGGCACTTGTATCAATAAACTTGAATCCAAATCAACGTGGCAAAGGTTTAGCAAAAGTTTGCTTGACTAATTCCATCGATTATTTTTCAAAATATTTTTCTGATATAAATAGAATAGTTGCAGAAATAAAAAAAGAAAATATTGCAAGTGAAAAAACATTTTTGGGTATAGGTTTTGAAAAATATAACGTGGAAAATGAAGTCGGTTTTTATGAGAAATTATTAGTTATAAGTAAAAATGGAAATTAAATTTAAAAAAATTATTCCTACTGATGCTCAAATTGATGAACTCTATGTTCTTTTGGAGAGTAGAAGGTATTCGATAAGTCATAGTACTATCAACACAAAGAGTGATCATGCTGATTTTGTTTCTAAACATCCGTATGTTGTTTGGTATATTCTTTACAAATGTGGCACTTTATTTGGTTCCGTGTACGTTCAATTTGATAATTCAATTGGTATAAATCTTTCAGAATACAATGAAAGAGATTTTCTAAAAATTGTTGACTACATCAAAAATAACCATAAGCCTCTTCATTCAATAAAATCAATCCGAAGGAATGAGTTTTTCATAAACGTGTCAAGTGAAAATACAAATTTGATAAAAATTCTTAAAGATTTAAACAAGGATGAAATTCAACGTTCTTTTATTATTTGAGATTTGGTTAGAAACTTTCTAACCTTAATTTAGTGCTCCTATTGTTTTTCAATAGTATAAAACAAGCATTATAGTACGCTAAATCCACCGTAATATTAGAAAGTTATTAGAAAGTGTTAAAAATACATAATAATAACAATGGCCTATAACATTGGAACTATTGAGTGGGCTGAATTGGTTCCTAAAATGAAGTAGAATTAGTGTCTAAAAACGGTTGCAAAGTATGTAACCTTTTTTAACGTTACTATTGAATTACAATAGGTTTTTTCGAAACAGAATCTATAGCAATTTACGCTACAATAACTGATTGCACTCACATAATTCTAGTAAAAATATAGCATACTGTATAGCATACCTTGATTAATTAACTTTAACTTGTTGATAGTTATTAATTTATGGTGACGTAATTTATTGAAAATCCTCGTGTCGGCGGTTCGATTCCGTCTCCGGGCACCATTATTATCATATATTTCAATAACTTACCGTCGGTTTACTAAACCACATTTCTATAGCATACTTGTAGCATACTTTAACTCCTGCGCCTATGTTGCGTTACGGTGAGTTTGCCATGCACAACGCTACACACGTAGTCATACCTAAGCTTTGTTCACTTTACAAACAACCTCGTAGCACACGATGGTATGCCCGCATCAAAATGGATGATGGGACTTGGTACAGAGTTGCAACTAACGAGCTTGAACTTGAAGCGGCTAAAAGTTGTGCACTTGAGTTGTATTATGAAGCCACCATTAAAGGCAAAAACAACCTCCCCCAAAATACACGTAGCTTTTCAAGCATAGCCAAAAGTATCGTTAAAAAACTTGAAAGTACGCGTGAAACAATGCAGTGGAAACAAACTTATCAAGCTTACATTTACGCTATCAACAAATACCAAATACCCTACTTTGGACACTGCAAGCTAGACAACTTAAAAGACAAGTACGAAGGCTACGTTGACTATGTTGCAAAAGAGATAGGCAGAACACCAGCACAAAGTACACTTAGTAATCACCATGCCGCACTCAAAATAATACTAGATGAAGCAGTAGCGCGTGGTTGGGCAAACACAAGTACTCTGCCAATTATCAAAAACATAGGTAAGCAAAGTTCACGTCGTGCTACGTTCGAAATAGATGAGTATAGATCGCTTATAGTAAAGCTAAGGCATTGGTGTAAAAAGCCAACACATCGTAAAAAAGATGCAGAAATAAAACTGCTACTTTATGACTATGTACTCATTCTTGCTAACAGCGGAATAAGGCATGGGCGTGAGGCAATGGAGATTACTTGGCGTAATATTAGTTTTGAAAAAAGCAGAAAGGGGAACGACATTGTTACTATTAATGTAATAAAGAGAAAGGGACGTAAAGCAACAGAAGAAAGACGAACAGTCGTAGTACGTCACAACGCATTTAGTGATGTAAAGAAAGTGCTCACACGTTTAAAAGATAGAAATCCAAAATTTGACGGCAAAACACTTGAAGCCATAATCAAGCAAAGAATTGATGAGCCACTATTTGTACTAGTGGATGGCACTCAACCTAAACGTATGGACGGCACGTTTAAGAAGTTTTTACGTAGTTCTGAACTGTTGGTAGGTGCTGAAAACAAAGACAGAACTTTATACAGCTTTAGGCACTTTTATGCGAGTCAGCAATTACTACGCAAAATACCCATTACTATCTATTTACTGGCAAAACAGATGGGCACCAGTGTAAAAATGATTGAACATCATTACGGTCACATGGAAACGTTTCAAAAGGCTGATGAACTAAGTGATTGGCGAGACATTGATTGAAGGTGATAAAATCATAGTAAAAGAGAGTCACATTTAATGGCAGTATATAACGCTAATATTTGCTTTTGATTTTCTCTTACTTGCTTAGACTTTGGTAAATTCTTATCCAACCAATTTTTGTGTCGTTCAGCTATTTTTAGTTCTTTTGACAACTTGTGTTTTGACTGCTTCATATAAGTTCTACAGCATTACTACATAAGTCATCATTAATCTCAATGTACCGCTGTGTTGTTTGTATGCTTTTGTGTGATGCTAATTCAGCAATAACACGCACACTTACTCCACTTGTAGCAAGCTTAGTAATAAAACTGCGTCTACCGCTGTGGCTAGTTGCTCCAACAATACTGCAACGTGCGTATAAACGCTTTAGTAGCTGTTGTAGCGTGTTAGCATCAAACCGCTTACTCTTTTGTGTAGTAAACAAGTAACCGCTGTTATTGACGCTTGTATTGCTTTGCAGATAGCGTTTAATAGCTGATTTAGCTTTAGTGTTAACAAATACTCGTCTGCTATCACTTCCTTTCGTTTGTTCTGCACTTAAAAATATAATGTCATTAACTTCATCTTTGTCGTTAACTACATCAGAAAGCTTTAAACTAGCTACTTCACTAACCCTACAACCACATAAGTGTGTAAGTAGTAGCATTGCTCTATTGCGTTCTGCGTGTCTGTCAAATGCATCTATGTAGTCTAATACCTTCTTAAGTTCCTTTTGTGTAAGTACTTTTGCTTGTTTCATTTCAGCCTCTAATGTTTAGTTTTCATTTACATAAGTATATTTTCAAACATTAGTTATTCCTACCTTTTATCAGTAGTTGTATATCTTCAATAGTTTCAATTGGTTACTTCATAATGTTTAGTATTGTGTATTTCTAAACATTATCTATTAGTAACTATGATGTTGCTTAAGTGTTAGACACAGTAAGAACTTTGCTTAACTAATAGAGTTAAACAATAATTACTAGTTAACGTAGTTCAACCAGAGCAATAGCTACTTGGTGCTTTCAATAACTTAGTCGATTAAATTGTTGCCTAGTGTGTGCAGTCGAGTATCAGTACTTCAGTTTCAAGTGTGTCTATCTCTTTACTGCAATACCCTGCTATCCGTTCGTGTTTACTTAATCCCACAATTTGTAAGTCATATGCGTTTGTTACTTTCCCAAATAGCTTATGTGCCTGTTTTATTATTTCTTTATTCTGCTCTGCCGTAATGCCTTTTGTATAAAAATGTATGTGCCTATTTTCCCTACTTTTGCCTTTCTCAATATAAACCATTCGCCTTAACCTAATGCCTTGCCTTACTGTCTTTTGTCCAAGTACTTTCCTATCTAGCATATTGAAAAAGTAACAAGCACGTTTACGCACTATGTAATCATTAATGCGCCAACCATCTAAAAATTTTATAGTTCCAAAAAACGCAAAGTCTCCCTCACTGTTCCATTTCGTATATGCTCGTTTTAATTTTTCTACTTCTGTCTTCAATGTCTAATCTCCTGCTAAATAAGTATGCGTTGGATGGAAACGTACAAACGCATATAGTTATTTAGCAACGGAGTGAAAAAAGATGAGCAAAAGTGTTTTTACTGAGACATTTGAATTACTAAACAGCATAGGTGTAGTGCAAACACAGAATGAGTTTTGCGTGGATTGGTTAAACAAAAGCGAAAGCTACTTTCGTTGTTTGCGTTTTCATAAGCGTCAACCATCAACACAAACCATTGCTATTTGCAGTAGTAAGCTAAAGCACTACAGTAGATTGTTAGAAGCAAAAGCAGATGACAAAAGTAAGCTACTTGCTAACAACTTTTCTAATCTTTCACAAAATTTAGATGATGTTATTTTTACTGCCAGCAAGTCTAAATGGATGAATACTGTGAACGAAAAGGTAAACACAACTGTACATTGAAAAGGGTATTTGCACTCACAAAAATTTGCTGTGCGGATTTATAGGGTGGAGTACTTACAAAAGTTGGTTGGTGATTTTACAACCCCCCCTAGTAAAGGATGAAGATGAATTACAAAGATGAAATGAGAAAGTTAATAGACTTAGTAAAGCAACAAAGTTTTGATGCTCCATTAGAAAGTACGTTAGAAGATTTAACAACTCTATCAACAGCCGTTAAAGACTTATCTGATAGAATAACAACACGCACAAAGAAGAGTTTGAATCCAAATGACAAAGGTAAGACTAAGCCGCTAAGCAAAGTAAAGAAGGCAAAGCCATTCCCTTCTGTTACTCCTTTGCCAATTCCACAAAGCAAAAACACTCCACAGCAAAAAGCAGATAAGTTAAACACACTAAAGAGTACTGACTTTAATAAGCAAAGAGATGACTTTGCAGATAGACAGCAATCTGTACAGCCAACTAAACCACAGCTTCCAATGCAAACGTTATCTAACTAACGTTCTGTTATCACTTACCATACGAAAACAGCACAAAACTGTACACTTTTATACAGTTTAAAAATCTGTTTAACAGAATGAGATAAAGGTATAGTAATGCGTGTTTGAAATACTCTACACATAAAAAAACAGCACTAACTTGTATTGCTATCTTTTTACTACTAATTAAAAATTAATTTTGTATGAGTTTCATAAGATACTATTACTAAAATAGGTTAGATAAAGTTGGTTAAACAAAACGAGAAAAAATGGCACGTTCATTAGAAAAAATGCAAGCAGATAAGAAAGCACTTGCTGAAGAAGAGAAACAAGCACTTAAAGCACATAAGAAGAATGCTGTTGCTACAGTGAAGAAACTGATTGTCGAATACAAACTGACAAAAGGCGATATTAGAGGCAAAGCACTTAAACAATTAGAAGACTAGGTGTTTTCATTGGTTTTCAATAGTAAGAAGATTAAACATTAATAATGGAGAAAATCATGTTGGTTGTGAGAAAAGCTAACGATGGAGATAGTAAAGAAATTTTTGACTGGCGTAATGATGCTCTTACAAGACAAATGTCCCACAATACAGAGTATGTTGAGTGGGATGGGCATAGCAATTGGTTTTCTTCTTCGCTTACAAACGAAAACAGATTGTTTATTATGTGTGAGAAAAAAGACACTTTAGAAAAAATAGCGATCGTACGATTTGATGTAGATGAAGGCAGGGCACTTGTATCAATAAACTTGAATCCAAATCAACGTGGCAAAGGTTTAGCAAAAGTTTGCTTGACTAATTCCATCGATTATTTTTCAAAATATTTTTCTGATATAAATAGAATAGTTGCAGAAATAAAAAAAGAAAATATTGCAAGTGAAAAAACATTTTTGGGTATAGGTTTTGAAAAATATAACGTGGAAAATGAAGTCGGTTTTTATGAGAAATTATTAGTTATAAGTAAAAATGGAAATTAAATTTAAAAAAATTATTCCTACTGATGCTCAAATTGATGAACTCTATGTTCTTTTGGAGAGTAGAAGGTATTCGATAAGTCATAGTACTATCAACACAAAGAGTGATCATGCTGATTTTGTTTCTAAACATCCGTATGTTGTTTGGTATATTCTTTACAAATGTGGCACTTTATTTGGTTCCGTGTACGTTCAATTTGATAATTCAATTGGTATAAATCTTTCAGAATACAATGAAAGAGATTTTCTAAAAATTGTTGACTACATCAAAAATAACCATAAGCCTCTTCATTCAATAAAATCAATCCGAAGGAATGAGTTTTTCATAAACGTGTCAAGTGAAAATACAAATTTGATAAAAATTCTTAAAGATTTAAACAAGGATGAAATTCAACGTTCTTTTATTATTTGAGATTTGGTTAGAAACTTTCTAACCTTAATTTAGTGCTCCTATTGTTTTTCAATAGTATAAAACAAGCATTATAGTACGCTAAATCCACCGTAATATTAGAAAGTTATTAGAAAGTGTTAAAAATACATAATAATAACAATGGCCTATAACATTGGAACTATTGAGTGGGCTGAATTGGTTCCTAAAATGAAGTAGAATTAGTGTCTAAAAACGGTTGCAAAGTATGTAACCTTTTTTAACGTTACTATTGAATTACAATAGGTTTTTTCGAAACAGAATCTATAGCAATTTACGCTACAATAACTGATTGCACTCACATAATTCTAGTAAAAATATAGCATACTGTATAGCATACCTTGATTAATTAACTTTAACTTGTTGATAGTTATTAATTTATGGTGACGTAATTTATTGAAAATCCTCGTGTCGGCGGTTCGATTCCGTCTCCGGGCACCATTATTATCATATATTTCAATAACTTACCGTCGGTTTACTAAACCACATTTCTATAGCATACTTGTAGCATACTTTAACTCCTGCGCCTATGTTGCGTTACGGTGAGTTTGCCATGCACAACGCTACACACGTAGTCATACCTAAGCTTTGTTCACTTTACAAACAACCTCGTAGCACACGATGGTATGCCCGCATCAAAATGGATGATGGGACTTGGTACAGAGTTGCAACTAACGAGCTTGAACTTGAAGCGGCTAAAAGTTGTGCACTTGAGTTGTATTATGAAGCCACCATTAAAGGCAAAAACAACCTCCCCCAAAATACACGTAGCTTTTCAAGCATAGCCAAAAGTATCGTTAAAAAACTTGAAAGTACGCGTGAAACAATGCAGTGGAAACAAACTTATCAAGCTTACATTTACGCTATCAACAAATACCAAATACCCTACTTTGGACACTGCAAGCTAGACAACTTAAAAGACAAGTACGAAGGCTACGTTGACTATGTTGCAAAAGAGATAGGCAGAACACCAGCACAAAGTACACTTAGTAATCACCATGCCGCACTCAAAATAATACTAGATGAAGCAGTAGCGCGTGGTTGGGCAAACACAAGTACTCTGCCAATTATCAAAAACATAGGTAAGCAAAGTTCACGTCGTGCTACGTTCGAAATAGATGAGTATAGATCGCTTATAGTAAAGCTAAGGCATTGGTGTAAAAAGCCAACACATCGTAAAAAAGATGCAGAAATAAAACTGCTACTTTATGACTATGTACTCATTCTTGCTAACAGCGGAATAAGGCATGGGCGTGAGGCAATGGAGATTACTTGGCGTAATATTAGTTTTGAAAAAAGCAGAAAGGGGAACGACATTGTTACTATTAATGTAATAAAGAGAAAGGGACGTAAAGCAACAGAAGAAAGACGAACAGTCGTAGTACGTCACAACGCATTTAGTGATGTAAAGAAAGTGCTCACACGTTTAAAAGATAGAAATCCAAAATTTGACGGCAAAACACTTGAAGCCATAATCAAGCAAAGAATTGATGAGCCACTATTTGTACTAGTGGATGGCACTCAACCTAAACGTATGGACGGCACGTTTAAGAAGTTTTTACGTAGTTCTGAACTGTTGGTAGGTGCTGAAAACAAAGACAGAACTTTATACAGCTTTAGGCACTTTTATGCGAGTCAGCAATTACTACGCAAAATACCCATTACTATCTATTTACTGGCAAAACAGATGGGCACCAGTGTAAAAATGATTGAACATCATTACGGTCACATGGAAACGTTTCAAAAGGCTGATGAACTAAGTGATTGGCGAGACATTGATTGAAGGTGATAAAATCATAGTAAAAGAGAGTCACATTTAATGGCAGTATATAACGCTAATATTTGCTTTTGATTTTCTCTTACTTGCTTAGACTTTGGTAAATTCTTATCCAACCAATTTTTGTGTCGTTCAGCTATTTTTAGTTCTTTTGACAACTTGTGTTTTGACTGCTTCATATAAGTTCTACAGCATTACTACATAAGTCATCATTAATCTCAATGTACCGCTGTGTTGTTTGTATGCTTTTGTGTGATGCTAATTCAGCAATAACACGCACACTTACTCCACTTGTAGCAAGCTTAGTAATAAAACTGCGTCTACCGCTGTGGCTAGTTGCTCCAACAATACTGCAACGTGCGTATAAACGCTTTAGTAGCTGTTGTAGCGTGTTAGCATCAAACCGCTTACTCTTTTGTGTAGTAAACAAGTAACCGCTGTTATTGACGCTTGTATTGCTTTGCAGATAGCGTTTAATAGCTGATTTAGCTTTAGTGTTAACAAATACTCGTCTGCTATCACTTCCTTTCGTTTGTTCTGCACTTAAAAATATAATGTCATTAACTTCATCTTTGTCGTTAACTACATCAGAAAGCTTTAAACTAGCTACTTCACTAACCCTACAACCACATAAGTGTGTAAGTAGTAGCATTGCTCTATTGCGTTCTGCGTGTCTGTCAAATGCATCTATGTAGTCTAATACCTTCTTAAGTTCCTTTTGTGTAAGTACTTTTGCTTGTTTCATTTCAGCCTCTAATGTTTAGTTTTCATTTACATAAGTATATTTTCAAACATTAGTTATTCCTACCTTTTATCAGTAGTTGTATATCTTCAATAGTTTCAATTGGTTACTTCATAATGTTTAGTATTGTGTATTTCTAAACATTATCTATTAGTAACTATGATGTTGCTTAAGTGTTAGACACAGTAAGAACTTTGCTTAACTAATAGAGTTAAACAATAATTACTAGTTAACGTAGTTCAACCAGAGCAATAGCTACTTGGTGCTTTCAATAACTTAGTCGATTAAATTGTTGCCTAGTGTGTGCAGTCGAGTATCAGTACTTCAGTTTCAAGTGTGTCTATCTCTTTACTGCAATACCCTGCTATCCGTTCGTGTTTACTTAATCCCACAATTTGTAAGTCATATGCGTTTGTTACTTTCCCAAATAGCTTATGTGCCTGTTTTATTATTTCTTTATTCTGCTCTGCCGTAATGCCTTTTGTATAAAAATGTATGTGCCTGTTTTCCCTACTTTTGCCTTTCTCAATATAAACCATTCGCCTTAACCTAATGCCTTGCCTTACTGTCTTTTGTCCAAGTACTTTCCTATCTAGCATATTGAAAAAGTAACAAGCACGTTGACGCACTATGTAATCATTGATGCTCCAACCATCTATAAATTTTATAGTTCCAAAAAACGCAAAGTCTCCGTCACTGTTCCACTGCGTATATGCTCGCTTTAACTCTTCTACTTCCGTCTTCAATGTCTAATCTCCTGCTAAATAAGTATGCGTTGGATGGAAACGTATAAACGCATATAGTTATTTAGCAACGGAGTGAAAAAAGATGAGCAAAAGTGT
>Ga0307488_10004722_pt1 | contig 11344 bp, 8 predicted proteins | sample SB02metaG_FD_202248 | JGI IMG/M metagenome (GOLD analysis project Ga0307488, IMG submission 202248) | Sea-ice brine microbial communities from Beaufort Sea near Barrow, Alaska, United States - SB 0.2 | ecosystem: Environmental > Aquatic > Marine > Coastal | place: USA: Alaska | collected 2017-05-06
TATTGTCATCCCGACAGAGCATAGAGACGAGGGATCTCGGTTTAATTTTGGCAGCTAAGCTGTGGCTTGAATGCTGGGTGCGAATAGACCCTGACCATACCCTCGCGATCGGTCCCATGGATGCCATCATTTTCAGCGTTCGCACAACTCGCTGGCGCTCAAACAAGTGCTCTCTCTTTCTGAAAATAATGGCACCCATAAGCGGGCCCTGATTGATCGCAAGGCTATGCCCAGGGTCTATCTGGATTATTGCAGTGAAGCCGAGAATGCTATTGGGTTATCTTGCACCATTATCGTTAATGTCATTCCGACGGAACGTAGTGACGAGATCTCTCGCATGCGCTTGAGATGACAGAGCGTAGCGGCGAGGGATCTCTAAGTCTTATTCGCAGGTCTCAAAGGCCAATCCCGAATGAGCTTCCAATCGCTCCAGTAGCGCATTACCCATAGCCACTGAAGGGGTGAGAAAGCCACCTGCACGATCTTCTTTCTTAATATCCAGTGCCAAACAGAGTCCCGCCTGTCCCAACATTTTTGCTGTTGAGCCATAGCCTGGATCGCGGTCACCAGTGACCTTTACCATAAGCTGATTGCCCTGATCATCACGGCCGTGAACACGCACATCGAAATAGCCATTCAGCTGCGCTTCTGGGGTTGGACCTTCTCCTGGTGCTGGCAGAACAAATTTTTCCAGCAGTGCTCGGGTAGGGCTAAAGTAGAGGCCGACACCCAAGAGGCCAAAGGCTACTGTGGACATTACGGCACCAATACGGCCCTTTAAGCCCTTACCAGTCAGCATGCCTTCGCTGTAAGAAAAGTCGCGGCCATAGGCCATATCCAGCAGGGCATTGGAGTGTAATACCACACGGGAATTAATCGCTTCCATCACAAAGGGCGCAGTCCAGCAGTTAAAGTCTGTATCGAATTCCGGGCCGGAAACACTCTTGGCGCGAATGCTGTACTGATGATCGCTGCCGCACAAGAGGTAGGGATTACCCATTTTCTTACGCATTTTCGGGTCGGCTTTGGCCGCTTTTAAAGCTTCGATCATGCTCGCGATGGTGCCGCCTGATGCGCCGCCTTTCATGGCTTTAACGCGCAGTTTGGCGTGTGGCAGTGGATGACCAAATTTTGCCTGGGCGCGCTGTTGCATGGCAAAGACACCCATATCCGAGGGGATAGAGTCAAAGCCACAGCAGTTGACTATGCGGGCGCCGCTGGCTTCTGCGGCCTGGTTGTATTTGTCTTTCATTTGCCCGATCCAGTGAGCTTCACCGGTCAGGTCGGTGTAATCAGTTCCGGTTTCTGCGCAGGTTTTGATCAGCAGTTCGCCGTACAAGGCGTAGGGCCCCACAGTGGAGATAATCACTCGGGTTTGGCTACACATTGCTTGCAGTGAGGCTTCGTCGTGAGAGTCGGCAATGATTAAAGGCAGGTCGCTAGCCACGGTGCCGAGGGAATCTTTTAATGTCGCCAGTTTTGACTCTGAACGGGAGGCGATGGCCCAGGAGATGTCGCTTTTGACTCCTAAGGTGTCGACTAAATAGTGAGTTAAAATTTGGCCGACAAAACTGGTGGCGCCGAAAACGATCAGATCATAGGGTTTGCTGGATACTTCGGTAATAGACATAGGTTATTATTCTTATAGTTGGATAAGGTTATTTTTGAGTTAGTTCGCGGAGCAGCTGTGCCCACAAGGTTACCCATTTTATATTCTTTCCGTCGCTGCCCTTATGCAATGAGGGCGCGGATGGCTCTGTTGTACGCGAGTATAAACCTAGAGCTGCGGGAAGTCCTGTTGAAAGCTAAACCGGAAAAAATGCTCGCTATCTCTGCCAAGGGCACAGTGCCAGTACTGGAACTTGCGGATTCCAGAGTGCTGGATGAGAGTTATGACATTATTCGCTGGGCGCTGCAGCAGAGTGACCCAGAGAGTTGGTTGAGTGCCGACATTGAATCGGCGATTAGCGCTTTAATCACCCGCAACGACGGTCAATTTAAAACAGATCTCGATCACTACAAGTATTGGGAGCGGTTTCCTGCGGAATCCCAAGAACAGTATCGCGCTCGCGGTGAGCTGTTTCTCGCTGAGCTCGAAGTGCTACTAAACCTGCGGCCCTATCTGTTGGCCGAGCGCATAACTCTGGCTGATATAGCTCTATTTCCCTTTGTTCGTCAGTTCGCTTTTGTGGATAAAGAATGGTTTGATCAGTCGCCCTATCCGAAACTGCGTGCTTGGTTAGAGCAGCTAATTAACTCTGAACTGTTTTTGTCCGCGATGAAAAAATCCCCACCCTGGCAGGATGGGGATTCTCCGATTAGTCTTTAATAAAGAGCTCTCTAATAAATAACTCTCGAATAAAGAGCTCTTTAAAAAAGGCTCTGTAGTTACTAATCCCAATCAATAACCACTTTTACTCGTGCTTCGTCGGGTGCTTCTGCGGATGGCTGTCCGAGCTTGAAGCGCAAACCCACTTCTGGAATATTGGCACCGCCAAAGGGCAGTTTTGGGTTCTGATAGCGATTCGGCCGCGCATCTGAAAACTCGCTGACTGGGGGGTAGGCCTTACTGCTTTGTTCAACTAAGCGATCCCCATCAATGGAATACACCGAGCTGCCCTTGGCAAAGCTCTCCAGAGCAAAGGGGGCGTCGCCGGAATGACGGTTCCTGAGGGCTCGATCATAGAGCCGGTATTCAGTTTTACCACCACGAATACGCAGGTCAAACAGCGAGCTAACCCCTTTGTATTTCAGGCGGTCGGCACCGGGCAGCAGGCGATTGATCAATGTGTAGCCATACATCAACTTACGGCCCTCCCATTTCAGGGACTCCACCGCTGGCAGGCCATCTACCAGAGACTCGTAGCAGCGCTTTCGATCCGGGACACTGACATCACTGGAGTAGAAAGCCGAGCGGCGCTGATGACACATAACATCTACATAGCTTTGCTCTAGCCAGGGCTGCGCGCTCTCATCGAACTGATAGGAGGTCCAGCCCTGATCGTCGACAAAGTACTGTTCAGGCACGTTAGGTAGATTAAATTCCTGGGGGTTGGCATCCACCAGCAATAAGAAGCCATTGCCAGGTCCGAACTGGGCCGGTTCATTTTGGCTCCAGAGATATTCGCCGTTGTAATACCAGACCAAGACACCGGGGCGATAGTTGGCACTGAAAGCCTTCATGTCACCATCGCTGTCTTTAAAGAAGGAAAAACCCGGTTTGGCGAGTCCGGCATCATAGTTTTTCACTGAATCGAAACTGGCGTAGGGATCGCGATATTCGAGCAGGTAATAATGAGGTACGGCAATACGATGCTCTCCACCACTCAGGGTAAAGCCGTCGCTGCTCCAGCCCTTGATGGCGCCAGACTCAAAGTCTTCGTTGTAACCTAGGGCATCGAGGCGGATATTGTCGATCAGCGCACCGTCTTCAACTGCAGCGCCATCGGCAAAGTAGTGGAGGCGAATGGATATCTGTTTGCCACGATAGGCTTCAAGATCAAATTCTGCGGCAATCCACTGAGCGGTTTCGCAGGCATCCTCTATATTTTCACCCACTCGGTCTTCGGCCAGCACTTTGCTTGCCGAAGGATCACAGCCAATGGCAATCTCCACTTTGCCGTCGCCATCCATATCACCGGAGCGGCCGCTAAAGCCGGGCAGTGAACCCTCGCCCTCATGGCCCTTTTTCGATGGCATGGTGCTATTAGTATCTGCGGCATTCACTTTGTCGGTGGGCAGCAGGCGCTGGTAGCCATCGCTATCTCCATCGACAGAGGCTTCTATATAGAGATAATCCCAGTCCGACTCAATTTTAAACCAGGTATCAAAATTCAGGATTAGCTGTTGCTCCGCATTCACTTGGCGCAGATCAAAGCTGCGGCTAAGGAAGTGGTGTAGGTCGTTACCCTGACCTGTGTAGACAGCATATTTGCCCTGATCTTTGCCAAGGGGCCCAAGCTGTAGTTCACGGATTTTCGGCGGCAGAATAATCATCGTCGCATCGCAGACGCCGCGGCTGTTTTCAGTGCCAGCCCTATTCGACCAGTCATTCATAGTTTTTAGGTACATAGAACTGCGCTTATCGCCGCCAAAAGCCGGTGGGCGCACAATGCAGGGGTTTAGCCAGCCAAGTACCATTCGCGACCAGGCACTGAGTTCCTGTGGCTCTGGGGATGCGGTTGCTGACATGGCTTCCCATGAGGCGCTGGAGTTGTTGGTGGCCCGGGCATAGATGTCAGGCAGTCCCAGCGAATGACCAAACTCGTGGATAAAGGTGGAGACCTCGGTGTACTCGGACTGCATATTGTAGTCATAGAGCCACAGACCTTCTTCGATCTCATATCCACCGCGTCCATTAACCATGCCCTCAAGAACTGGACCTTTGCCCAGTCCGCGATTCAGCGAGCTGCGATGGGGCCAAATACGATCAGCACAGTCCTGTTCTGCTGCTGGCAAACTGTCAAAGACATCACTCTCTGCATTAACGGTAAATTTTTCATTGAGTTTGTAGAGTCCCTGGCAGGAAGACTGGGCCTTGCCTGCATAGACAATCACTAGGTGATCCAGATAGCCATCGGCCTCGGCGCGATTACCGTCGCCATCAAAATCCTCGGGGTCCCAGATATCGTAATCTTTCCAAGGAAACTTGGGGTTATCTCTGTGCGCGGCCTGCAGCGCTTCAACTACCAACTCATCAGTGTGGTCGTCGTTGCGCCAGCTGCCATCGGCATTTTGTAAGGGTCGTCCGTAATGGGCTAATGGTTTGCTCACTTTGGCTATGGGCATCACTTTGCCGGTGACATTGTAGAGCCCCTTAGACTGGTGGCGGTAATAGTGGGACAGGGTACCCGCTTTGGGTCGTTTGACACTGCCGCCAAATAACAGTCTCTGCAGGTAGTCGCGGTTTTTGTTGTTCTGTTTTTTGTCCCCGGAAAAACGGTCGTAACCGAGCTCGGGAAATTCCACCGCGATCACCAGCAGGCGGTGAGGGCGTTCGACGCCGGCCAGCACCGGTTTGATCGAATCGGTCTTGATCTGGGGGCTGCCGAGCTGATCAAACTCGAGCTTGGCGAGGGAATCAATCATTCGTTCCGCATCAAGATCCACGGCTAGAGTTGGGGCTGTGGTGAAAATAACCGCAAAGCAGAGGATCTGCGCGTAAATAGAACGTTGAAATGTCATTTGTTTCTCCTGACGGGCTCTCGATCTTGTTATTATGCCCGCCCCAAGTTCTTCTGACGAGTTTGAACTCCATCGCTTTAACATAGGATCCTAAATGTTCGGTTTTTTTGAACGTCTGGTCGACCCATTTCCGGGAGTTACGCCCGGACAACCACCCCGCGGAATATTTCAGTTCTGCCGCCATCATGTGCGCGGTATGGAGCGCTGGCTGATCCTGATGGCAATATTGACGGCTATTACTGCCATTTCCGAGGCCATGTTGATTGGTATTCTGGGTCAGGTCGTAGATTGGCTAGCCACTAGCGATCCGGAAACCTTTATTGCTGAAACTTGGCAGACCCTATTGGTTATGTCGGTCTTTATGCTCCTGGTCATTCCTCTGGCCAACGCTGGGCGCTCTTTGGTGGTACATCAAACACTGATGGGTAACCTGCCCATGTCGGTTCGCTGGCAGGCTCACCGCTATCTGTTAAATCAGAGCTACGGCTTTTTTCAGAATGAATTTAGCGGACGTATAGCCACCAAGGTGATGCAGACGTCTCTTGCTGTGCGCGACACTGTCATGAAGCTGCTGGATGTCATCCTCTTTGTAATCATCTATGTGGTGACCACACTGTTTCTGGTGGCCAATGCCGATCCCCGTTTAGTCGTCCCACTGCTAATCTGGTTGCTGCTGTATATAGCTGTGCAACGACACTTTGTGCCGCGAATGAAAAATATCGCCACGCTACAGGCCGATGCCCGCTCGATGATGACTGGCCGTATTGTGGATAGTTATACCAACATAATCACACTAAAGCTGTTCTCTCATAGCTCTCGAGAGTCCGCTTATGTCAAAGAAGGCATGAGCGAATTTCTCAACACGGTGCATCCGCAGATGCGCTTGGTGACCAAGCTCAATATTACTCTGTGGACGTTAAACATGTGTTTGGTGTTCAGCACAGCGGCGCTGGGTATCTATCTCTGGATTAATGGTGCCATTACCCCAGGTGCCATTGCTATTGTAATGAGCATGGCGATTCGGTTGACCGGCATGTCTCACTGGATAATGTGGGAGATCAGTAGCCTGTTTGAAAATATAGGCACGGTTCAGGACGGTATTAATACTATCTCAATTCCTCAGGCTATTACTGATTCAGATTCGGTATCTGAGCTCGAGATCAAGCAGGGTGAGATTAGGTTTAAGGATGTAGACTTCGCCTATAACAATGACGAAATGGTCTTTGATAACCTCAACCTGACTATTGCTGGGGGTGAGAAAGTCGGCATAGTGGGACGCAGTGGCGCGGGTAAATCGAGTTTGGTTAATCTGCTGTTGCGCTTTTTTGATATCCAGAGTGGCAACCTGACCATCGATCAGCAGGAGCTGCGCAATGTCTCCCAAGACAGTCTGCGCGCTAACATCGCTATGGTCACTCAGGACACCTCACTGCTCCATAGATCAGTGCGGGAAAATATTATGTTCGGTCGCCCGGACGCCAGCGAAGAGCAAATGATTGAGGCTGCCAAGCGCGCCCAAGCCCATGAATTTATTCTTAGCCTTCGCGATAACACTGGCCGTCGCGGCTACGACGCTCATGTCGGTGAGCGCGGCGTAACCCTCTCCGGTGGTCAGCGTCAGCGCGTAGCCATTGCCCGAGTGCTATTAAAAGATGCGCCCATACTGGTGCTTGATGAAGCCACTTCGGCACTGGACTCAGAAGTCGAGGCGACTATTCAGCAGAGCCTCAACCAATTGATGGAAGGTAAAACGGTGATTGCTATAGCCCACCGCCTCTCCACTATCGCAGCCATGGACAGGCTTATTGTGTTTGATCAGGGAGTGATTGTTGAACAGGGCACACATCAACAACTGCTCGCCGCCAATGGCCTTTACGCCAATCTCTGGAGTCACCAATCCGGTGGCTTCCTCGGTCTTGAATAATTTACTGGTAATAACTTTTTTATGATTACATTAACTGACATCGAGCTGCGTCGCGGCACCAAAGTGCTGCTGCAAGACGCCGAACTCGTCGTCCACCCTGGCCAACATATCGGCATTATCGGTGCCAATGGCAGCGGTAAGTCGAGCCTATTTAAATTATTGATGGGAAAAATTAGCGCCGATGCCGGTGAACTGTTTATTCCTAAAGACTGGCGCGTTGCTCACATGGCCCAGGAATTAGCCAACTCCGAAAGTACTGTTGTGGATTTTGTGCTTGATGGCGATCCGCAAATTCGTAAAATTGAACGCGCAATCGAAAAAGCCTTAGCGGATGAGAATCACGATCGCCTAGCCCTAGAATATGAAAAGTTAGATAACGCTAATGGCTTTGATGCTCACTATCGCGCCGAGCAGTTATTGCATGGTTTGGGATTTGATCAGTCGGAATTAGATCGGCCAGTCAATAGCTTTTCCGGAGGCTGGCGTATTCGTTTAAATCTGGCTCAGGCTTTAATGAGCCCGTCGGATCTAATGTTGCTGGATGAGCCAACCAACCACTTGGATTTGGACGCGACACTCTGGTTAGAACAATGGTTAAAAAATTATACCGGCACATTATTAATTATTTCTCACGATCGTGATTTTATCGATAATGTTGTGGATCGTATCGTTCATGTGGAGCATTGCAAAACTAATGCCTATAAAGGCAATTACTCAACCTTTGAGCGTGTTCGTGGTGAGCGCTTAGCATTGCAACAGGCGAGCTTTGAGAAACAGCAAAAACGTCGTAAAGAAGTTGAAGAGTTTATTACTCGCTTTAAAGCCAAGGCCTCGAAAGCCAAGCAGGCACAGAGTCGGGTTAAAGAATTGGCGCGTATGGAAGATATTGCGCCGGCGCATATTGACTCACCTTTTTACTTTAGTTTCGCTCAGGGTAAAAAAGCTCACAGCGCACTGGCCAATATCAGTCAGGGCAATTTGGGTTATGACGGTCAGACAATATTAGGTAATGTTAATTTTGATTTACACCCAGGTACGCGCATTGGTTTGCTAGGGCCAAACGGCGCTGGTAAATCAACCTTGATCGCTAGCCTTACTGGCGACTTAGACCTACTTAACGGCGAAAGAGTGTATGGCGACAATGTTAAAATCGGTTATTTTGCCCAGCACCAGTTAGAGGTTTTAGACTTACAGGCTAGTGCCTTTTTGCATCTTCAACGTATCAGCCCAAAATCAACCGACCAAGAGTTACGAAACTTTTTAGGCGGATTTGATTTTCATGGCGATAAAGCACTGGAGCCAATCAAGTCATTTTCCGGTGGTGAAAAAGCCCGAGTCGCTCTGGCTCTAATTGTTTGGCAAAAACCTAATCTATTGTTGCTCGATGAGCCGACCAACCACTTAGATTTAGAAATGCGTCATGCTCTGACACTTGCACTGCAAAGTTATGAAGGTGCCCTGGTGGTTATTTCTCACGATCGGCATCTGTTGCGCAACACGGTTGATGAGTTTTATTTGGTTGCCGATGGCGCAGTGAAAGAATTTGACGGTGACCTAAAAGATTATCAGCTGTGGCTGAAAAACTTTAACCGTGTTCCCACAGTATCGGGTCAGAAAACTGCTGATCAGGCGGCTCCAGTCATTGAAGAAATTCCTGAACCTGTTGCGGTTGTGGAAGTTCTCAGCGCGGCGGAAAAAAAGCTTCAGCGCCAGCAGGCAGCCGATGCTCGTAAGCAGCTTGCACCCCTGACTAAAAAATCATCTGAGTTGGAAAAGAAAATTGAACGGGGTCAGGCGCAACTAAAAGAAATCGAGCTGCGCCTCGCAGATACGGATTTATATTTGGAAACCAACAAGCAAACCTTAAAAGATCAGCTTGGGCTTCAGACTGAGATTAAAAAAACTATTTCAGATAATGAAGAGCAGTGGTTCGATATTCAACAGCAAGTTGAGCAGTTCAACATTTGAGATAAGGATGTTTTCTGGGTGGCCTGTCAAATAAAACTAGGTATTTATACTAGATGAATCGTCTTTATGTTGGTAGAGTAGCCGGCCGTATAAAATTAATGTTTGGGAATTTCGATGTTTAATTTTAAAAAAGACACTGATACAGGCCGTTCTGCACTTAATAAATCATCTCGCAGCTCAAGTGATGTCACCAAAAGAGCTTCGGTATCTATTGGAGGTAAAACTATGATTGGTTCAACTGTTGTTATTGAGGGAAATATTACTAGCGCTGAAGATTTAATTATCGAAGGCAAAGTATCCGGTACCATTAGTGCCGCTGGCCATGAAGTGACAGTAGGTCAAGCAGGTCAGCTCAACGCGAATATCAGCGCAAAGATCGTGCGCATTGAAGGCAAAGTTGAAGGGGATATTTCTGGCGGAGAAAAAGTCATTATTTCAAAAACCGGTAATGTGCTTGGCAATATAGACGCGCCGCGAGTCACCTTAGAAGATGGTGCCAAATTTAAAGGTAGTATTGCGATGGATCCAGATGAAAAACCTGCGATCAAAGCCGTTCCCAATGGCAAGTCAGATCTGTTTCCAGAGGCTGCAACCTCTGATAAGACCAACGCGTCTTAAATTGCGAGTAATCAATAGTGTTTAGGGCAAAGGTTGAAAAGGTCGCGGTTGCAACTGCCACGTCTCAAGACTATGCCCTTTGCACAACGCTGCACAGTAATCTTGCCGCCGCGACCTTCGATTCATTGCAGCCTGACAAGCAACTGATTGTTCTCGATGTTGGCTTGGCAATGGCTGCCACCGTTGATTTTTTCAGTCAGTTCAAATGTAAGCTGTTATTTGTCGATCTCTACGCTGAAGACTTTGTTACGGATATCAGTGAAGACATCAGTCACCAAGAACTAGTCACTCTGTTCCGTCAATCACTTAACATTCCCGATAACTGCACTATTGATATCTGCCTTTTTTGGGATTTCTTTAACTATCTCGATGGCACCTTGATCAAGGCTTTTATCGAAGCATTACAGCCCTATGTCGGCGAGCACACCCGTGGCTTTGGATTGGGCGCGCTGAATTCTCGCTGTCAGCTACCTAATTCCTGTTATGGCCTGATGGCAAAAGACACCTTGACTCAGTGCCCACGCAGTGACGAACAACGGCCAGTTTTTCCTCACTCCCAGCGTGATCTGAAAGATTATCTCGACTATTTTGAAATTAATAAGAGCCGTCTTATGTCCGATGGTCGGGTGGAATACCTGATCACCCGTTGCAACGATTCTGTCCGAGTAAAAAAACCGATCTTTTGAGCGCCAGTCTTCTTGTATTTGGTTACACTCCGTCTTCTTTTTAGCTAAAACGTCATATAACAATAATATGCGTCATTAAAAGGGCGTCAGGGGAAATCAATGAAGCAGGCAATTATCGTTGGCGCCAGTTCTGGGCTGGGTTGGGAGTTGGCAATACAGTTAGCGGATAAGGGTTATCAGCTGGGCGTCATGGGACGCCGTGAAGCACTTCTCAATGAGTTGGTAGAGAAACTGCCGGGCACCCATTTCGTTCAAGCTACAGATGTTACCCACGCGGAACAGTCTCAGATTGAGCTACAAGAGCTGATTGCCCGCATGGGAGATGTTGAGCTAATTGTCTTAAGTTCTGGTGTTGGCCTTTTTGAGCACAAGCTTGAATGGGCGGCTGAGCGCGAGATGATCGATGTTAATGTGCGCGGTTTTGCCGCACTGTCAATTATTGCTATGGAACACTTTACCCAGCGCGGTGCAGGGCACCTGGCTGGTATTTCTTCAATGGCTGCACATATTTTTGGCGCCAAGACCCTCACCTACCATGCCACTAAAGCTTTTGTTTCGAACTATCTTGCCGGTATGCGTCAGCGCGCGATCCGCAGTGGCTTACCTATCACCATCACCACTATTGAGCCGGGCTTTGTTAAGACGCCCATGGTCCATGGCAATCCTATGTGGATGGCGCCAGTGGAGAAGGGTGTCGCGCAGATGGTTACCGGGTTGTTGAAAAAGAAAAATCATATCTTTATCACTAAGCGCTGGCGATATGTGGCCTTTGTAGCCGATCTAATGCCCCAGTGGTTGCTGCGGAAATTTTTGTAACAGACTCTACTGTTTTGGGCTAATGTAAAAAGCTGTATAGCGTTTTTTATATTAAACAGCCCATTGAAGAGATTATGCGCGCAAATAATAGAGCCCTAAAAATTGCCACCCTCCGTGGCGTCCTCGATATGCTGCCCCTGAGTTTGGC
>Ga0307488_10004723_pt1 | contig 11344 bp, 8 predicted proteins | sample SB02metaG_FD_202248 | JGI IMG/M metagenome (GOLD analysis project Ga0307488, IMG submission 202248) | Sea-ice brine microbial communities from Beaufort Sea near Barrow, Alaska, United States - SB 0.2 | ecosystem: Environmental > Aquatic > Marine > Coastal | place: USA: Alaska | collected 2017-05-06
AGGTAAGGGTGACAGCCGCCATTGCCGCCCCGTCTTGGCATCTTCCGCGCGGGTAAATGGTGTGGCCTCGATGATCTGTTGTTCTTCACTGGTTCTAGACATCAGATCTTCTCATCACAGCTAATGTAAATTTCCTGTAGTGAGTTACCGCCGGCGAGGGTCAATCGACGTTGAACGTCTCGATAGCCTGATCGCTTGCCAACGATAGTATACGTGCCGGGGAATAGAGATAACTCATGGCGTTCAAGAGGCCCTAATTCACCGACCTTATAAACGGTGACGCTCGTCACATTGTCGGACGTGAGTACCACAGGTATCGGGATTCTGGCGAGGGAAGTAAGTTGTGAAAGATCACTATATTGTTGTTGCAGGCGAGGGCCTCGGTGCTTGATTCTCGACGTGGTGATGAGGCTCTGATTAGCGCTGTTCAACTCATCGTCTTCACGCATTAAGCCAGGGTTGGCCAGGTGACGGGTTATGGCCTCATCAAGGGTCTGTCGCTGGCGCGCTTGTTCTAATCCCTTGCTGGCAAAAATCAATGTTGGGTCAACGCTCAGCAGTTGCTCGAACTGCGCGATGGCAGCTGGCCAGTCTTCTGTGTCCACGGCGAGTTCAGCGCTTTCTTTGAGGCTACTGATCTCTTGTCCCTGTGACACAGTGATCAGTTGTGTCAAGCCATCGGCTGGTGCGGAAGAGCCTGGCATAATTTTTTTGGCCGCATTGAAAGCCTCCCGAGCCTTTTCTATTTCACCGGCTTCTAGGCTGGCAAAGCCGCGAGACATGGTGCTATTGAAACGTTGTTGCAGCAGACTCGCCTTCACCCGTTTAAGACCCTCGCTGGCAGGTGACCAAGCTGTATCCAAGTCTAGTGCTTGTTGGTACAAATTTTTAGCCTGCAGTAAGGCCTGATCATTTTCGTGTTGCTGGGCGATGGCCACCAGCTCAATAACTTGGTCAAGATCTTCGGAGCGGCGTATCTGCTTCTGTACTCCAGTGTCTGATGGATCAATCGCCTTGAGAATTTTTAGTGCGGCGAGTGCCGCAGCGCTATCGCCGTTTTGCAGGGCTTGCGCTGCGATCGCCTCATTGGTTGCTCTGACATCAGTGATGCTGGCCAGTAGGGTGTTAGCTGCGTCAATGGCAGACTGGTATTGATCGAGGGCGAGAGCATAGTCACCTTGTCGGTAGAAGTCATCTGCCGCGACCCCTTGCTGCACAATGTCTGCATAAGCCCTAGCGGCCCAGATCTGGGCGCCCTGATCTTCAAGGCCTATTTGTGCCCGAAGTAGTTCGGAGGCGGTCTTCTTTGCCTGTGCCAGCATACGTTCCTGACGGGCTATTTCCAGTGGTGCCAGAGCTTGATTCGCGGCTGCTGGGGGGGCTATTTGAGGCGTGTCCTTGGCGGCGGTACTCACCTGCGGTGGTTGTAATGTTGTGGCCGTCGGCAGAAAGAAGAACACGCCAATGACGAGCGCCAACAAGCAAAACAGTGCGACTAGAAATTGCGCCGTAGACATCACCGGCTGACCCGCCGGTAACTTCTGCAATGTCGGTGGTGGCGTCGCAGTGTCCGGCGCAGGCTCTTTACTACCGGCCGGTGCCTGGCGGGAAAAAGGTGTGGCAGCCATCGCTGTGGCAGCCATCGCTGTGGCAGCCAGTGCTGTGGCAGCCAATGGGGCGGGCTTTGTGTTACTTGATTCTCCGGGAGCTAGCTTGTCAGTAGATAGCTTGTCAGTAGATAGCTCGTCAGTAGCTGGTTCACCATGACTGAGTGGACCATAGTGAGTCCTTAACACCTCACGAATAGTCGACAAGTGTCTGGGTCGGTCAAACGCCGATTCGGCCAGCATGGCCATGATGAGTTGATGGACCTCATCGACCATGGGGATGCTCGATTCGATTCTTTGGTCCGCGGACCAAGGATGCCCCGTGAGCATTGTGAATAAAATCTGACCGAGGCTGTAGATATCATCAGAGGCATCAACGGTTTGGCCGGCACCAACCTGTGGGCTCAACATGGTTGACAACGCGCCCGAGACAGGCAGTGGCAGACCAAAGTCAGACAAATACACGTTCTGTTGTTCATCTAGAAGCAGGTTGCGAGCCTGCAAATGGCCATGTGCGGCGTCAAGCCTGTGAACATAGTCGAGAATATCTAACAATTTTTCAATGTGGCGCCATTGATCCCTGAGGGAACCCGTCAGAGACAAGGGCTGGCTGCCTTTGACATATTGGGTGACGAGCAGGTCTTGGCCCTCAGTTTGTAACAGGCGTGAGGTTCGAAGGATGTGTGGATGAATCAGGCCGCGCTGTCTGTCTATGGCTGCTGTTAACGATGTACGTTGCCCAGCGTTTAGTGGCCGCATAAAGACTTTTAGGCAAACACGCTCGTGATTAGCCTGGTCCATCGCCAGCCAAGTGACCATATCCTCATCACTGAATAGCGGTTGCAGAAACGTGAAGCCGGCAAAGTCTTCGCCTTCAATAAAGTGTCGCGTCATGGTTTCACGGTACTCATTAACTGGTCTCAATATCGCCGGACCGTGATGCGTCGGCGTGCTCAAAATCGTCTGGCGTTGAAGCCGACGCAGGGTACACTGCTATTTGACTGGCAAGCCAGTTTCCTCAGCATAGATATCCTTCAAAATACGGCGCCACTCTTGATACTGAACATCAGCGGTTCCCGTCAACTCGATAGTCCGGCCCTCGATGCTCAGTACATGTGGCGTAATCTCTGCACCAAGAGACTGGCTTAACTCACGTAATGACTGGGCATGAATCTCGGCTTCCTGATATCGATCTAACGCGACTTTGCCTGCCATTATACCACCGCCGACAGCGGCCACACCGGCGGCTTGGCCAGCCCATGTATTACTTTGGCTGGCGCCGTAGATTCCACCTACCACACTGAGAACGCCGATAGCACCAGCCTTGTAGGCCTTGGCTTTCATCTCTTTTAGTTTGAGTGATTCATCGTAAGTCGCTAGCCGCCATTCATTGTACGAGGGTTTCATCTCCCGATAGAAGTTACCGTAGTAATCATCCAGTGTGTCAACGAACAAATCTTCTCGCACCTTGATCTTCGCAACCCGATTGAGCATCGTATCATTCTGGGCTGGTAGTTGGGTTATCGACGTGCGACCGCGCTTTTCTGTCAGATAGCCACCAAACGCATCAGGGGCAAGACCGTTGGCATATTTAAGGCGGGTTACCTGACGCAGGTTGGTCAGTTGGTCCTTTTTGAGCTGCTGGCGCTCGAGCAACAAGGCGTTGGCGATATCGTTGTAGAAGTCCTGAAAGGGATCTTCCATGCTCGCACGGTAAGAGTACTTACTGGCGTTGTCTTCAAACACCTTTGATACCCACTGTCTGCCGGTCGCATCCGTCGCGGTGATTCGTGCCTTGAGTGTCTCGCCGTTAGATTCCAGTATTTCACCACTGATTTGTAGGTCGACCGCTTCTGACATGGCCGGCATAACGCGCACCGCTCCCCAGTTACCGGTCAACTCCAGCGTGTCTTTGAGTTGGTACGCAATGTAGCGAGATTCGGCGCGACGGACATCAGGAATGATGATCTGTTTGTCTTGTTCCTCTTCACTTTCTGGTATCCCAGGCCCAAGGGGCAGAATGGCGATATCCAGATACAGATTGTCTGGCATGACATCAGTGGCGCTAATGGCGGGTGTCGAGTTGGACTTGATGACCTGAGTCGAGGAGCACGCAGACAACAGCCAGCCACTGCAGGCGAGCACTAGCAGCGCCGGCGTCAATCGTTTTAATGTAGTCATAGCCATGTTTCCTCTCATTCCGTAAACGTCAGTAAGTGGACGTGATGTTGCCTGGGCCCAATACTGTACTGTCATACCCCATAAATGCTCTGGCACGCTATTGTCCTGATTTATAGCGTCGATACTCTTCCCAAAGTTTCTCACGCAAGGCTACATCGGTTTCGGCGAGTGCTGCTTCCCTGAGTTGTTGGGCAACGATGTCGTCGTTCTGGCCATCGTTAATGTCGTCTGGGATCATGTCTGTTGCGCCAGCGGCTTTTGCTGCCTGGCTGGCGCCACGGCCCATACCTGATGATTGCGTATCGGTTTGCGGGCGCTGCTCGTCAACGGCGTCAGCAACATCAGCGCTGGTTGCCATATCGGTGTCCTCCTGGGCATCGCCAGAGGTACCACTTTGCTTACGTGGCTGACGCGGCGGTAGACCAGTGCGCGTTGATGGCGCGCCGGGGCTGAGCACCGCTTGCCGAGACTCTTCGATTCTACCGTCAAAGATAATCAGTGATGCTTCAAGTTCTGCATCCAACTCACTACCCTGGCCCGTGCCCGGCATGTTAGTCAAGACGCCACCCGAGGGCAGGCGCTGAGCATCATCGGGAAAGCCAGCATTGGCATCCATGATGGCTCCCGTGGCAACAACAATGGCCAGCGTGGCATTGGCCAGGGCTTCCTCTGCCGCATCTATTGATGATTCGCCTGTCGCGCCTGATGCCCCCGATGCGGTGCCTTGCGCGTCTGATTCAGTCAGTACCTGGCGGGCCTGGGCAAGGTCCTGGCCTGCAATAATGATCGAAACTCGTGCATTGGCTAGCGCCTCTTCGGCAGCCGCGAGTTCCTCATCAGAACTCGCACTGGATACCGCATCTGCGGCGGTTCCAATCGCCATGCCGGCCTCTTCAAGGGCGATTCTGGCGGCTTCCATAGCATCAGAAGACGGGTCGCCAGCGCTTGTGCCCGGGGCGTCCGCCTCGAGGCCGTCTTCAGGGCTTCCTTCAGACGCCTCTCCAGAAGCTCCTTCAGAAGCTCCTTCAGAAGGGTCGCCGCCATCACTGGCAAGCCCGCTATCGCCGCCTTCGCTACTTTCGGTATCCTCTGTATTCTCCGCCTGAGGAGGATTGCCCTCGGAATCGCTGAATACGTCACTGGGAGCGCCAGCGCTGGTAGCCTCTGGCATCATTGCGTCGGGTGGTTCATCGCCCGACCCAGGCGCCGGCTCAGCAGGGCTACCCGATGGCGGTGGACCGCCGAGTGCACCCGCGGCATCACTGACCTGCTGACCTTGCTGGCGTAAGTCTTCAGCGGCTTCTTGACGCCCAGCAGCCTTCTCTTCAGCCTTCTCTTCAGCCTTCTCTTCAGCAGAGTCTTCAGCAGAGGGTTGCTCCGCACCTGGTGGGCCTGCTGGTGGCTGACCCGCTGGTGGCTTAGAAGAAGGCGCCGAATCGCTAGGCGAAGAAGGAGCTGATGTCGCCGGTTCAGACGGTGCGCTAGGCGGTGTAGGTGGCGCTCCGGATGGCTGAGAAGGCGGGCTCGGCGGGCTTGATGGAGAGCTCGACGGCGGCGACGGCGGCGACGGAGGTGATGGTGGTGATGGTGGTGATGGTGGCGTAGGCATACTGGTCGGAGATGGCGGTGGTGTTGGCATGCTGGGCGATTGGCAGCCCGCCAGACCAATACACACGCCAAGCACGACAATGGCAAAGGATGAGGATCGACCCGATGCCCGCCGAAAAGCCCACTGTGACGCGAGCGGTCGCGCGGCCGCGACGCTGACCCGGCGCAACGTATCATGTCTATATTTCTTGGTATCGATCATAGCGCTTGTTAGTGTTCCTTATGAGGCTGTTTATAGGCCAATTCATGTCTTAACGCGTATAAGAGATGTTTTGTGCAGAGGTCCTCGAGCATGAAAAGGAACTTGCCGTCCGACTTGCGTGTCTATTGTGCCATGGTAAAGCTGAAATTAACCTGAATAGATCACAATCTTTGCGCAGCGATTCGAGCTCTTTGACAGGTAATCCATTGGTAACGTTCCCGTTTCATAGGAATTTATCTGCCAAACATCAGATTCAATAGATATAGAGGTTCTTCTCGTTAGGTATTCGACTGCTGCGGCGGTAGGATGAGATTTGGAAAGTATTAAACTGGGGTATTCACGAGCTAAATGACAGATCAACATTCAATCCCGGCGACAGCGCGAACGGTCACAAGGACCCACTCACCTATACTGTCACCTATACTGCCACCTATATCGTCATGTAGCGCTGGCGGCAAAAAAGTGGGCTGGCGAACGCTCCGAAGGTCCTTGGCGGTGCTGGCTTCCATGATGTTGCTGACCAGTTGCGTGAATTCCATCACCGTTGAGGGGTCGTCTCCAACCCCCTTGGTGAAGAAGATTCCCGCCCGAATTGGCGTTTATTACTCGGATACGTTCAAGACCTTTCGACATGATGAAAAGATAGAACAGAATGGCACTTGGCAAATCGAATTTGGCGCCCAGAACCTGACATTTTTCCGAAACCTGACGGCGGCAATGTTTACCAATGTGGTTGAGGTCAACAAGTCCCCGGTAGACGCCACTATGTTGCCGGGTCTAGATGGTGTGTTGGTACCCGAAATTAAGAAATTCGGCTTTCTGACTCCGAGCGTATCGGGCCTCAATTTCTACTCAGCATCGATTCAGTATCGCATGACGTTGTACAACGCTGAGCGCCAGAAGATCTCAGAATGGACCGTTGTCGGCTATGGCAAAAGTGAGGCCTCGGTTTTTGGCTCAAAAGAAGCATTGAACGAGGCGACCATGCTGGCAATCCGCGACGGTGGTGCACGGATCGCCGTTGAACTGGGAGATCAGCCTGGGGTAGATAGCTGGGTTCAGAGCCTGAATCCCGAATCAGCTGAAGCTGACACTGAACTGGAAATTTAGGTTGATGGACTATGAGTACTGACGGTATGAGGCATCGATGAATCGATCTACTGAAATTATGCCGGGAGCCAGCAGGCGACTGCAACTCTTGGGCGTATTGTCGATCGCCGCGCTGGCTGGTTGTTCATCTACTCGCGTTGAGGAATCGCGACAGTCGAATACCGGTATGGAAACCGGTGAGGCATTGGTGGTACTAGGGCGCGCCCGTTATAACGACCGTGAGACAGAAGTCAGTTTTACAGATTGTATCTCTGACTCTTTGAGTGAGGGTGATGATGCGATTCGGTTGATTCCGGAGCAGGCCTTCAAAGACGAGTTTTACCCTTGGTTCGAGCCTCGGTTTGCGCCCAGTTCAGCCTCAGACCTCGAGCAATTGTTTTCCCAGCCCGGCGTGCAGGATCGCATTGATGCATCTCAGGTACGTTATCTCGCATGGATCGAAGGTGACACGATCACCACCGACAAGGGTGGCAGCTTCAGTTGCACCATCTCGACCTTTGGAGGCGGTTGCTTTGGCATGACCTATTGGGAGGAAGATGCCTCCTATGAAGCATCTATCTGGGACTTGCAGAACCTCACGGCTGCTGGGGAAATCAGTGCCGATGCGAATGGCACGTCCTATTTGGCGGGGCTGGTGATACCGATCCCGATCATGGCTCGTCCCGGTAATGCTGCCTGTAAGGCGCTGGCGGCCCAGCTTAAAGAGTTCTTGATTGACGAGGTCCCCCCCGAGAATCGTTAAGCACCGTCTACCGAATAACAGGCGCAGGCCTCTGGGAAGGTAGGGGGGCGTCTCGGCGGAGCTTCTCTGTCATCTCAAGGGCTATGTCGGGTCTACGCCATTGATCATCTCAGGTTCAAGGATCGTCTCAGGTTCAAGGATCGTCTCAGTTTCAAGGGTCGTGCCAATATCAGTGTTGGTTTCAACGTCAGTGTTGGTCTCAGCTTCAGTGTTGAGTTCCGGCCGAGGCGCGATCACGACATAAACTTGGTGTGACAACAAATCATCGACAGGCGTGAGGGCGCCTTGCTCAATGCGTGGTCGAAATCTCGCTCGATGATACCAAGTCTGCAGCTCGCGTTTGTACGCATTCGGCAAATTGCTGTCGACAACTTTAACCTTGAACGTGCGACCATTCTCACGAATGCTGTAGCCAATGTCGACAAAGAGTTCTTCACCCGACTCGACGCTCATAGGTTGCTTTAACAAGCCATTGGCTGGGCCAGAAAAGGGGTACAGTCGACTCTTCGTGTTGAATAGCGTTGTTTGTAGATCCTTATAGATAGGGTCTGTCTCTAATAGGTGCCACGCCTGTAGATAGTGTTCAGCGGCAGCCTTATCACCCGTGATGGTATAAACGTCTGCCAAAGCGACCAGCGCCCTCGCATGGTCAGAGATGTCTGTGCCCGGATTAGCAACGATAATATCCAGAACCCGTTCAAGGGCCTTTTCGGCCTGATGCTGGCCCGTGCCTTGCAATATTCTTGCATAGGCCATCTCCCTGAGTGGATGAACCAGACGCAGGTCCTCAGGCCCGTAAGCTATTTCGCTAATGCGGATGGCATTTTCATACATCTCAAAGGCGGTACGAAACAACATCGGGCGCATTTGTCGATATTCGCTGGGGCTTACATTGCCGAATTCCAGCGATTGCATCGACGGCTGGCTGGCCGCGCGCAGCGCAAAGTGATTCCCTGCCTTGACCAACATAGGAACCTGTTCCGGGCTGTCGGTGCCAAAGGTACGCTCAGCGATCCTCAGCTCGAACATGTATTCCCTATCGGCACTGATGACATCACCCTGCTGGTGGCTAACATTGGCGATACGCTCCACAATAGGAATTTGCTGGCCCGCATACACGCCATGCTGGCGGTGGACCAGGTGCTGGGCATGTCGCAGAGCATCAAGCGCCGGCTCATAGTCCTGCCCTAATTCATGGATCAGAGAGGTGACCAGCAAAACCCGATTGAGCATCGGGTGGAAGGTGTCTAGCGTCGATAAGAGTACCGTCGCCTGTGCTAGCTGACTTAACGCCGAGGCTGCATAGTCTGAATTTTCCGTGCTGTACAGTAGCTGCGCGTGCACAACTGCTGCGTTGGAGCGCAGCTTGGCTTCTATCTCGGGCGCTAATGCTGAGTCATCAAGCACTATGGTTAACAACGCCGATATGCTGGCCTCGGCTTCAATATAGTCGCCGCGGGCATAAGCTTGATGAAATTCTTCGTACAGAGAATCTTGCTCTGTGGTAGGCAAGACAGGAGGCGAAAACAGATAGGTGGGCATTTTAGTGGCGACGACATCCGGATTCGCCATGGCCGAAGCCACGATCAGTAAACCAATGAAGAGGGCGATGCCGCGGATTGTTGTCATAATAGTTTACACGTTTGTTTTGAAGGTCTGGATCAGTTTGACGCCTTGGGTGGCCATCGGTACGCCATTTTCTAGGCGCGGCCTAAATTTACTCTTGACCAAAACTTTGAGCATCATGGTTCGCAGGCCTCGGGGTAATGATTCATTGAGAATGCTAATGTCACGCAGATTTCCATCGGCATCAACGGTGAATTCCATTTCAATGGCCAGGTCTGCCAGTTTCTCTGGCTTTTGCAAGCTATTGGGCAGGATATGCATGAGCTGGCTGTAGTTGAATTGAAACGGCGCGCCGATCATTGACCGGGCTCTGTCTTCTTTGTTGTCGGTATAGGTCTCGCGAATACTAACCTGGTAGTTATTGTTGTTCAGCGGCAGCGTGAAGGATTGGGGAGGTAGACTGGCAAGGGACAGGCGCTCTTCGACGCTTGCCTGGCGAAATTCTCTGGAGAATGCGCCATTACTCGAATTGTTGGTGGCGAATCCCGAGCGCTCGGTCCGGGGCAGCCAGACCTGATGGCCGGGGTCACGCTGCACGAGCACACCTGACTGAGCAATTTCGCGAGGCACATCGAAGGTGTCGAGTTGCTCCTCTTCGCTGATCAGCCACGCCTTGTGGTAGTAGTCCATGGCCTCGGTATTGCGATTGCTCAACAAGTGCGCGTCACCGAGCGCCAGATTAAGCGCCATTTTCTGCTGGCTGGACAGCATTTCATTGGCGCTGAAAAGTTGGGCGGCCGTGTCGAGTTTTTTATAGCTGCAGCAAACGCCATCAAGGCGCGTGATCGTCGCCAGCCGTGTATAGGCTGCCAGCAACGCAGGATGAACGGAGGAATCTTCAGCGGGGTTGTCGAGGCTCTTGTCGAGGCTCTTGTTGATAGTATCAGCGGCCCTAGGCTGTGGCGTGTATTGCTCAATGATACGTTCCAAGGTTCGTCTTGCCGCTCGATATTGGCCTGTTTCTTTGTACCAGTCGGCCAATTCATAGCCGGCGGGCAGCAGGTCTTTGCTGTTGTAACCCTGGCGAGTCGCCAGGTAATAGGCAAATTCCTGTTGTTGGTCGGCAAGCGCCGGCTGGCCGGTCTGCAGATAGTATTGCACCAGCAGTTTGATGGCATCGACCTGGCCAATGGCGAGCACACCATCATTGCGGTGGTACAAATGCTGGGCGCGTCGCGCGGCTTGTTCGGCGGCGTCAACATCGTCGGTTTTCAGCAGGCTCCGAGACAATCCGATCAGCGGTTCAACCAAGGCAAGGGAAAAGTTGCCCTGATCTGCGGTGATCTCATCGATCAGTGTCTGATAACCCTCGATGGCAGCGGGGTACTCTGCGGCCTGCTCCTTCAAGAACGGTAAATTGTCTTGTGCACTAGCGCCCCAAGCGAAACAGGCGAGCAATAATGACCCCATTAGCCGCCAGAGATTTATCGCCGGTGGGCAGCGCAAGGGTTGCGGAGAGCATGTAAGCTGGTATTTAGGCATGTCTGGACAACAGTATCTGTTTGAAAAGTTCACGGGTTCCCAACACGGGATGACCGGGGGTATTATTCACCCTAGAATCGGACCTGTAAATCAGCGGTATGGTATTTAATGTGATAATTGCTTACCAGAGCAGTTTTTCGCCCGTACCTGATAAAGGGTTTGGCGATATTGGCTATTGTAGTGAACCTGCTGCGATATTTGCTGCCAAAACGACTTGAGCTAGGAAAAGGAAGCGAGTAATGGCGAGTATACGGGGCATGATGAGTTTTCAGCGCCAGGCACAATGGCTGTGTGCCGGGCTGTTGCTGGTGTGTGTGTTGGGGCTGGTCAGTCAACCTGCTACCGCCATGTCTGAAGAAGATGAGATCGCGCTGGGTGCTAAGGAGCATCAGAAAGTTCTGGGTCAGTACGGGGTGTATCGTGACAAGGCGCTGCAAACCTATATTGACAGGGTCGGCCAACGAATCGCTGCGAAGAGCAGTCGGCCCACGCTAGCCTTTACCTTTACGGTACTCAACGATGACATGATCAATGCGTTTGCCTTACCCGGCGGCTACATTTACATCACTCGCGGCATGCTGCTGCATATGAATTCCGAGTCAGAGCTGGCTGCCGTGTTGGGCCATGAAGTTGCTCATGTAACCGAGAAGCACGGTCTGCGCAACCAAAGTACGGGTAAGTTGTTGGGCGGTGTCACCATCGTCGCATCGATTTTGACCCAAGTGCCTGGTGTCTATGATCTGGGCGGTATGCTCGGCGACGTGTTGATGAAGGGCTATAGTCGCG
>Ga0307488_10004724_pt1 | contig 11344 bp, 14 predicted proteins | sample SB02metaG_FD_202248 | JGI IMG/M metagenome (GOLD analysis project Ga0307488, IMG submission 202248) | Sea-ice brine microbial communities from Beaufort Sea near Barrow, Alaska, United States - SB 0.2 | ecosystem: Environmental > Aquatic > Marine > Coastal | place: USA: Alaska | collected...
CTGACTCTAGCAAATAAGAATATGAATCATCTGTATGACCTGGAGTAAAAATTGCCTTTAATCTTATTTCATCTATTTCAAGAATTTCTTGATCTTGAATCTTATAAGATGAGCATTTTGGTCCTGTAACGCCACTCACAGTTTCGCATCTCAGTAGCTCTCTTAATTGTCCGGAGCCAGAGGTGTGATCTGCATGAATATGAGTCTCAAGGGAGTACTTTAAACTTAAGCCTAGTTGCCCAATCAATGTTTCGTATACCAAAGTCTTATCAAGAACCGGATCTATGATGATTGCGTTGCCTTGATTGGAAGCCAACAGGTAAGTAAAGGTTGAGGACCTAGTATCAAATAACTGCCTAAATAACATCAAATTATTATGTCACAACCTAAAGAATTTGAGATAGCTATGGTTAGATAAGGGGGTAAGGATTTCTAATCGCTCGCCTTTAATCTTTTCGAATGCCCTGCAAGTATTATCCTCATGAATTCAAGATTTCTTTTTCCCATGCTCAATGCAAGCTTTTCTTCAATTACCATTATGTGTTCGGCCCCTTGCTTTCTAACTTCTTGGCCACGCTCAATAATTTGATTATCATCTAGCAACAATGAGGTTGGACTTGCAAGTGAGTAATGATTTGATTGGTTCATTTGGGTGAATTATTACATATTATAATGTACGTGATTGTGATTTCAGAGGAATGAAATATTTCTTGTTTCAAAAATATTTAGTTATTTACAAAAGAATGGTGCCCAGAGGTGGAATCGAACCACCGACACAAGGATTTTCAGTCCTTTGCTCTACCGACTGAGCTATCTGGGCAATGTGAGATCAAGAATTATAACCGAACTGTACTTGGTGGAGAATAGTTAGTTAGAATATAAATATTATTATAAAAAAAGAGAAGTCTCATGAAGCCAGTATGTTTAGTTTTGGGTGCAGGCGCCGGGATCGGAGGAACGGTTGCTGCAAAGTTTGCCAGCGAAGGATTTCATGCCTGTTTGTGTCGCAGGTCTGATCAAGCTGGGCTCGATAGCATGGTTCGGCAAATTGAAGAAAGGGGAGGCAGCGCCTCTGGTTATCTTATAGATGCCATTGAAGAAAATGTTTTAGAGGGTCTGATTGCTTCTATTGAAAAAGATGTAGGCCCTATCGAAGTGCTGGTATACAACTTAGGGGCTCAATCAGGCATGAAGTTACTTCATGAAACCTCTTTAAAAGAATTTGAATGGGGCTGGAGAATGGCAGATCTAGGACTCTTTAGAGTCGCCAAAACGCTCATGCCGCTTATGGAAGCCAGAGGCTCTGGAACCTTCCTTGTAACCTCAGCCACTGCTGCGATGCGCGGTAATAAAAACCAGCACTCTCATGCAACGGCTATGGGCGGACGAAGAATGTTGTGCCAAACGCTAAATGCAGAATTTGCATCTAAAGGCATCCATGTTGCGCATATTGTCGTGGATGGCATGGTTGATGCGCCAGATACGCTTGGAAAAATGCTCGGGCAAGAAATGTTTCAGGAACTTCGAGAATCTCGCGGCATGGAGCATGATGGTTTAATTCTTCCAGAAAAAATTGCGGAGACTTACTATCACCTAGCACAGCAACATAGGTCTGCCTGGACTCACGAAATAGATTTAAGGGCTTTCTCTGATGTTGCCTGGTGGAACAGTTAGTCAAGGGCTTTAAAGCCAGACGCTTGTTCAACCTCTTCGTTATTAAAAAACTTACCCATTTGATCTATCAGCCAAGCTCGGTCTTCTGACTTGGATAAATCTAGGTGTCTTTCATTAATTAACATTGTTTGATGAGATTTCCATGCTTCCCAAGCGTCTAATGAGATGGAGTCCATAAGCTCTTTGCCTTTCGGGCCTGGCATGGGCGGCACAGTCATGGCCGGTAAATCTTTTTGAAATTTTTTGCAGAAAACTATTTTGCTCATAATTGGCTCATTAATTTTGTTATCGGTTGAGGGGTTCCATAGGCCTTTATTCTATCCTTTTTTATCCATTCATATTTTTGATTTGTTTTGATCTTGAATTCTTTAGGTGAAACATAGATATTAATTAATAGATTAAGACTTCGATGGGTTAATTCATGCCTGATCCGCTCTTGTTTGAGTAGCTGTAATTTCGAGGTATGCACAGCGATGATGGCATTATCAAAGGGCATCCAAAGATGATCCCAAATAGAGCCTTCTTCATTTTTGGCAAGCAAAAAAGAATGATTTGTGAGAACCAAAGACAAATCCAACGCAATCGTGATTTTGGCTTTTGCAGTTTTATTTTTTACTTGAGGTTTGACCTTAAAAGCTGATTTGCAATCTTTATTGAGAGGACACGTTTGACACAAGGGGTTGACTTGAGTGCATACAGTTGCTCCAAGGTCCATGATTCCCTGAGTATAAGAGAAGCAATCTTCATGATTCACTAGTTTTTTAGAGAGCTCCCATAATTCTTTTTCTTTAAGTGCTGCAATATCTTTCTTGATTAATCTTGAGATCACTCGTTTGACGTTGCCATCCAAAATAGGCTGAGGCTCAAAAAATGCTAGAGACATTAAGGCGCCGGAAGTTGATTTTCCAATACCTGGCAAACCGATAATTTGCTCTAACTTTTTTGGAAATTTATTTTGATAGTCTATTTTTATGATCTCTTTGGCTGCAAAGATATTCCTGGCTCTTCTATAAAAACCTAAACCTGACCACATGGCTAAAATCTCATCCTCAGAAGCAGAAGAGAGTTTTGCTAGGGTAGGGTATTTTTTAATAAACGCATTGAAGTAAGGGATAACAGTTTGCACCTGAGTTTGTTGCAACATAATCTCAGATATCCATATCCTGTATGGCGTAACTTTATGCCTCCATGGCAAATGATGTCTCCCACTCTCAAGATACCAAGCAACAACTTGATTAGAAATTTTTTTAAAGTCTTGTTTCAAAAAAGATTTTCTTTAGCAGAGGGGCGTTGCTCACCAGAAAAAGAATACACAATTGGAGCCCCTGTTGGAATTTCCAAGCTCAAGACCTCTTCTTTGGATAGTTGGTCCAGTTGCATCACAAGAGATCGAAGGGAATTTCCATGGGCGGCAATTAGAATATTTTCTCCAGCCATTAATCTTGGCATGATAACTTTATTGAAATAAGGCAATACTCTTTCTGCTGTGTTTTTAAGGCTCTCACCACCTGGAGGGGGAATATCATAGGATCGTCTCCAGATATGAACTTGTTCTTCGCCCCATTGCTTTCGAGCATCATCTTTATTTAAGCCTGCAAGATCACCATAATCCCGTTCGTTTAAGGCCTGATCTTTGATAACGGGTATGCCGGTTTGCTCCATGCCCTTAAGTATTGTGTGTCCTGTGATTTGCGCTCGTTTCAGCACAGATGTGTACATTACAGAAAATTTAATCTCTCTATGTTTAATAAGCTCGCCAGCGTGCCTGGCCTCTTCATTTCCCTGTTCAGTTAATCCTGGATCTTTCCATCCAGTAAACAAGTTTTTTGCATTCCACTCACTTTGACCGTGCCTGACTAAAACCAAAAAATTATGATCTTTCATTATATAAACCTCACATGAAAATATATTTTAAGCGATAATAGTCGAATGCTTGAATTCAATTTGTTTTTAATTGATAACTGGTACTTGTCAGTGCCTTTATTTATTTCTATTTTGCTATGGTTTCGCTCTGAGACAGGGCGCGGAGGCAATAGAGTTGACTGTGCACAGCTAACCAAATTAGTTAATAAACAATCAGCGGTATTGTTAGATGTTAGGCCTAAAAAAGAATTTGAAGCAGGGTCTATTGCAGGGGCAGTTAATATTCCATTTGATGAAATAGATTCCAGACACGATGAACTATTGAAGTTTCAGGATAAACCAATTATCTTATTTTGCTCCATGGGCAGGAATGCAGCATTGAGCGGAGAAAAACTGCAATCTCATGGCTACAAAGATACTTATATTTTAAAAGGTGGAATATCAACCTGGCAACAAGACGGCCTTCCACTCGTTCAAACTTAATGAACCTATGAGATCTTTTCTAAATCATAGCCTCTTTCTTTTTGTTTGTGCCTTTGCAAACCATGCCCTTGCAGGTGAACTCATTATTAATCTTGGTAACCAAGACAAGCCTGGCACTTTAATGCTTGCTATATACAACAGTGCTGAAGCCTTTGCAGGCTCTGTTAGCAAGGAAAAGAGGTCAGAGATTGGAGTATTCAAGGGTCTTGAACTTTATCTTGAGCCCGAGGATTCAACGCAGCTAAATACTGAGATTCCAGATGGTGAATATGCAATTGCATTGTTTATAGATTTAAATGGAAACAAGAAAATAGACAAAAATTTTCTTGGGATTCCTAAGGAGCAATACGGCTTCTCCAATAATGCCATGGGTAAATTATCAGCGCCCACTTTTGTGCAGGCTCAATTTACCGTAGCAGGTTCAACAGTTCAAAATATTAATCTTAAATAATCAAATTATGAAAGTAGTAACTATATACACAACTAAAACATGCCCATATTGCTATAAAGCAAAAGGGTTATTGAAAGAGCTAGGCATTGCATTTGATGAGATTTCTGTTGATTTTAATTCTTCGCTGAGAGCCGAAATGGCAGATAAAGCTGGAAAAACCTCGGTACCACAAATCTGGTTTGATGAGGACCATGTTGGCGGGTGTGATGATTTACTTGCCTTGCACGATGCCGGCAATTTAATGGATCGTTTAAACTAATCTTTTTGAGCGTTCATTTTCTTTGCTAAGGTATTTCTGCCTAAGCCTAAAACTTTAGCAGCATCCTGTTTTTTCCCTTTGGTTTTTTCTAGCGCAAAATTTATCATCAATTTATCCAATGCAGGCTCTATGACTTCAAGCATGTTCTCTGGATTGCTCTGATAAATATCTGCAAGCCACTGCGAAAACCCTGCTTCCCAGGTAGAGGACTTTTTTTCAGCTGACGATCCTTCATTGAAAATTTCCTTTGGTAGATCTTCGAGCTTCACATTGTCTGTTGGAGCCATCAATGCAATCCAGTAACAAGTATTTTCAAGTTGCCTAACATTACCCGGCCAGTCATAGGCTGTTAGAGCCATCAATGCCTCATGCGACAGCGCTTTACTTGGCTCCATCAGAGAGTCTGCATGCATTTTTAAAAATGCTGCTGTTAAATCTCCAATATCTTCTTTTCTTTCTCTTAGCGGAGGCACTTCCACGCGAATAACATTTAATCGGTAGTAGAGATCTTCTCTGAATGTTCCGGCCGCCACTAATGACTCCAAGCTTTGGTGAGTTGCCGCCAGAATTCGCACATCTACTTTAATAGGCTTATCTCCGCCTACCCGAAAAAATTCTTTATTTGATAGCACTCGCAGTAATCGAGTTTGTGTTTCTAAAGGCATGTCACCTATCTCATCAAGAAAGAGAGTTCCTCCATTTGCTTGCTCAAATCGACCTATTCGTTGCTCTACCGCTCCAGTGAAAGCGCCTTTCTCGTGACCAAACAATTCAGATTCAATCAATTCTTTTGGAATATCTGCCATATTTAATGCAATAAAAGGCATATCAAATCTTGGGCTGTTTTTATGGAGTGATTTTGAAACAAGCTCTTTGCCTGTTCCTGATTCCCCTTGTATTAGAACCGTAGCATTTGTGTTGGCGAGTTTCCCTATGGCACGAAATACCACTTGCATAGAAGTTGCCGAGCCAATGATTTCAGATTTAGAGATTTTTTTTGGGGCTGTTTGCTTGTTTTCTTCAAGGGCCCGATTAATGGTTTGCAGCGCTTCATCTAAATCAAATGGCTTTGGAATATATTCAAAGGCACCGCCGCCATAGGCATCAATTGCAGCTTGCATGTCAGTGAAAGCTGTCATGATAATCACCGGCAGCTTCTCATAATTATTCTTAATATGTTTTAAGAGATCATAGCCGTGCATTCCAGGCATCTTAATGTCCGAGATAATCAAATCAGGCTGAGTAGCATTTAATGCTTCTATGAGCAGCTCGCCACTTGCAAAAGTAGTAATTGCCAATTTATCACTTTTTAAGCCCTCCTCCAGGACCATGCGAATAGCATCATCATCATCAGCAATCCATATATTATGCACTTTGAGCACCCTGCATTTCCTGAGAGATGGGTATTAAAATTGAAAAGAGTGTTTCCTCATTCCTACGTTCAAAAGAAATAGCTCCACCATGAATCCTAATAATATCCTGAGCTATTGATAGCCCAATTCCTGAACCTGTTTCTTTGCTCGAAACCATTGGAAAGAATATCTGGTCCTGCAGATCAGGGTCAATACCTGGGCCATTGTCGCTAATAATAATTTCAGCAAGCGTGCCATGAATAGTCCCATTGATCGGTTGCCTATATGTAATATGAGTTTTGATACTGAGTATCGGCATTTCAGAGTAATCAGAGCAGGCTTGCATGGCATTTCTTACAATATTCATTAGTGCTTGAATAAATAAATTTTTATCGCCATAGATTTCAGGAATACTTGGATCAAACTCTCTGCTGATAGTTAAATTTTCTTGCGTTTCAGCATCAGTAAGAGCCAAGACTCTTTGCAATGTTTCATGTAGATTGAAATACGCAAAGGTTGGTTTTTTTGCGGGTGTTAGAATTTTTGTCACAATTTCATTTAGTCTATCTGTCTCATCTTCAATGATTTTTAAAAACTTTCTAGAGAAATCATCCGAATACTTTGATTTAAGAATTTGTGCGCTACCCTTGATTCCAGACAAAGGATTTTTTACTTCATGAGCAAGTGTTCGAGCCAAGCCAGCTGCAATTTTTTGAGTTGCAAAACTTCTAGTGGAATCAATGATTTTATTCAGGTTTTCTGTATTTAAGGCTTCGATGTAAATAAGGTCTCTTTTCTCAGAGTAGGTCACAGTTAGATCAAGAGTGCGTAGCTGATCAGAGTGCTCACCAATTATAAAATCTCTTCGAGTGATTGAGCTAGCATTTTTTTTTGCCTGATTGAGCAGCTCCTTTATCTGGCCAGCCGCTGCTTCATCTAACATTGAGAAAATATCTATCGCCTCATTTGCCATAGAATCTGCAATCCAATTTGCAGCTTTGGCAGAATCATTCAACCATAGCAAAGAGAAATCCTGAGCGTTAAGAATAATAATTTCAGTATTTAAGCTATTAAAGGCTTCAAATTTAAAGGCTTCAAATTCAAGAGTATTCATAATTTATTTGATCCAAAAAATAGCCCCCTAAAAAGGAGGCTATGATTAGAATTCTGAAACGCCTTACGCAAGATAAACCATTATTTTGTAAGAGTTCCCACAATGTGAGCAAGAATTTTATATGGATCAGCATTAGAAGCCGGTCTTCTATCTTCTAAATAGCCATTCCAATTATGCTCAACAGTATAGATAGGAATCCTAATGCTTGCCCCTCTATCACTTACTCCATATGAGAATTGATCAATGCTTTGAGTTTCATGGAGCCCAGTCAATCTCATATCATTATCAGAGCCATATGAAGCTATTCCTTCTGAATGAACTTCACCAAGCTTGTCACACATGGATGAGAAGAGAGCCTCAGATCCATTCGATCTCATTTCTTCGTTAGAGAAATTAGTGTGCATCCCAGATCCATTCCAGTCTCCAGTTTTAGGTTTTGGATGGATGTTCACACCAACGCCAAACTCTTCTGCAATCTTATAAAGCAAGTACCTGCTGACCCATAGGTCATCAGCTGCCTTGATTCCTTTTCCCAAGCATTGATATTCCCATTGGCCAAGTGCAACCTCTGCGTTTGTTCCAGTTAAGGTTATTCCTAAATCAAGGCAAGCCTGCAGATGAACATCTGAAATTTCCCTTCCTACAACATTGCCTGCACCAACTCCACAATAATAGTCTCCTTGTTCTTTTGGCTCTCCATTCTCCCAGCCAAGAGGGTCTCCTGTCTCAGGATCTGTGAAGAAGAACTCTTGTTCAAAACCAAACCACCATTCATCAGTCACCAATTTCTCAGCATCTGCTCTAAAATTAGATGGGTGAGTAGTATGATCTGCAGATTGAACCTGAGTCATTACCAAGTCATGTCCGTTTGGGTTTGCATATGTCTGCACTGGTATTAACAAACAATCAGAGCTTCCGCCCTCTGCTTGCTGAGTAGACGAGCCGTCAAACGACCAATCAGGTGGGGTGCTTGCATCTGTGGCCTTGACCTTGCTTCGCATTGAAGATTCCGGTTTATACCCATCTAACCAAATATATTCATAAGTTTTATAATCTGCCATAAGTGTCTCCTCGAATTTTTTTATGTAGCAATATTATAGATGCAATTTACATGCCAATTTATTTGCACATAATTCGTGCAATTACCGCTTAATTATAGAGCAAAATATATTTTTTGCACAATATTAGTGCATATTTAGGAATGATCTAATTTTTTCAAAATAATCTTCAAAATTTTCAAATGAATGACTTCCTCCATAACTTACGTCGAGATAGGCTCCCTTATAAAAACCAAGGGCAGCTCGATAGTCCAACACCTGATCTGAAGCTTGAAGCAAAACCATGTAATTAAAATTAGACTTTATACTTTTAATTTTTGCACTCATTGCATCAAGAAGATCTAATTGATCTTGGTCAATAATAAATTTTTCTCCTGTTGAATAATTTTTATTTTCTCCTAAGTATTCAGACATTTGAGCTGGAGGCATGACTGCGGGATTAATTCCAATAAATTTTACGCCATACTCTTCAGCAAAATATGTTCCATAAAACCCTCCCAAGGAACTCCCAATTAATGCAGTTGGTTTTTCTGTTTGCATTAAAAAATTAATTTGGTCCACAGCCTTCAAAATATTATTTTCTATATTTGGAATGAGAATATTTGTTTGCTTCGTGTGATGCTCAATATATTTTTCTAGCTGAAGCGCTTTAGTTGAATTGGCCGAAGACGCAAAGCCATGAAGGTATAAAATCTTAGTCATGTAGAAAATCAATTTCTTGTTTTTCAATTGCTCCATGAATAAAAATATTTTCTAACCACTCGGTCAAGATTCTATTTTGTTGATACTTTTCATCTTGTGATTGAGAGAAGGGCGCTTTGATAAAAAATGGCACTGGCTTTTCTTGTTGATATGAAATTACTTCTGCCATCTTCGCATCAATATAAATATTCACTCTAAGTAAAAAATCAATTAATGCTGACTCGCGATTAAAAAACTTTGCCTCAAGTATTAAGGTATGCGGTGTCCTCGATATCACAATGAACTCAGCCTTACATTTTGTTTCAGAGTATAAAATATCAAAAGAATATTTTTCATCCTGAAAACTCTTTAAGATTTTTTTCAGCCTTAGGAAATTAGTAGAGCAGGCGCTTAAATGATTGCTAGTTTTGAGTGATTTATCCATCTACTCAATTCTATAATTTTTGTTAAATGGTGTATATGCCTTGCAAGCTTCAATGTAATTTTCAATTTGCCTCTTCTCGGAATCACAAAAGTTTTTAACAGCTGCCCTTAAATCACTATGTAAAAAATAATGAAATGAAGAATCTATTTGAGGCTGGAAGCCTCTTCTAATTTTATGCTCACCCTGAACCCCAGGATCAAAAAATTTAATATTATTGTTAATGCAGTAATCAATGCCTTGGTAGTAGCAACATTCAAAGTGTAGGTTCTTTACTTTGGCGAGCGCCCCCCAATGTCTTCCGTAAAGAGTATCCTTGCCCTCGAAGCAAAGCGATGCAGCTATTGGCGAACCATCTTGGTAAGCAAAAAATATTACAGGCTTAAGTTTTTTATTTGAAGTATTTATTTCATAAAAAAAACCTTTTTTTAGGTAGGGACTTTGACCTCTTTCAAAGTATGTGTGTTGATAAAAGGGATAAAAAAGATCCCAGTCTTCTAGGGTAATTTCATCAGCTTTTTTACATCTAAAAGTAATGCCAGTATTCACAATGCTCTGTCTTTCTTTTCGAATGGTTGCTCTTTGTCGAGATGTAAAGATTGAAAGAAAATCGGTAAAAGTAGAATACTTATTGTTTCGCCATACAAATCGATAATTAAATCTTTCTATCAATTCTTTTTGTTCAAGGATTTTCTTTCCTGCATTATTTGGAAATAGAACATGCCAGCTTTCTATTTTTTCTGTTTTTAGTTTATCTATGCAAGCTTCTATTAACTGTATTTTATTTGCATCGGTATTCCCCAAAACCCTATCACCCTCACATGGAGTAAAGGGCACGGCAGTTAAAAGTTTTGGGTAGTAATTTCTTCCGGCCTGCTGAAGCGCATTGGCCCATTGGTGATCAAAAATAAATTCACCATAGCTATTAAATTTTTTATAAAGAGGTAACAGACCAACTAATTGGCCGCTTTCTATTTTGCCTAAATGCTCTGGTATCCAACCAGACTGCTCAGAGGCAGAATTGCTATCTTCCATTGCCTTTAAATACTCAATACTTTCGAATGGGTTGTTAAAAGATAATGTATTTTTTATACCAGCTAATTTCCCTAGCTCTATTCTTTGAATTGTAGATGGCATATTGACTGCTAAAAAATATAGGTGCCTAGAACCAGTATCAGCAGAAAGAGACCTGCCCAATGATTATTTTTAAATGCTTCTAAATATTTTTGCTCTCTTGCAAGCCTGTGCTGAAAAATAAAAAAAACTCCCATAAGAATTAGCCCAAGAAACCAAAGCAATTTAAGTCCATCAATTTTTCCAATCATTCCTAATAGACAAATAGCCATGATTTGAAATCTCATAATTATTGGTAGAGTTTTTTTACCCCACCACAAAGGAGTAGAGTTTATCTTCAAATGTAGATCATCCTCCTTGTCCGTTAATCCATAAAATGAATCAAAGGCAATAGTCAGAGATGCAATTGCAAAGAATAGGTATGGCATGACAGGATTGCTTAATTGTTCCGTTAGTGCAAATACAATAATGACTGGGTTGAAAGTGATGCCCAGGAATAGCTGAGGTCCGATAAAAAATCTTTTAGTTAGCGGATATAAAATAATTAATCCAGCAAATAACACACTGATTATTAATGTATTGATGTTCACCAGAGTTAATAAAGAAAGACTCAAGCCTCCTAGGACCAGAAAAATCAGCCATGCTTCTGTGAGGGTTAGTCTTTGGCTTGGAAGCGGCCTGGCTTTTGTTCTAGCTACCTTACCATCTAGATCTCTGTCCCAAATGTCATTTATGACACATCCTGCTGAGCGAACTAGAATACTGCCCAATACTACAATGCCTAATTGCCAGAGAAGAGGATGCCCCTTAGTACTTATTACAAGAGCTATGAGCGCAGGCCAGAGCAACAAATAGATTCCAATGGGTTTATCAAGCCTCATGAGCTCAAAGAT
>Ga0307488_10004725_pt1 | contig 11344 bp, 3 predicted proteins | sample SB02metaG_FD_202248 | JGI IMG/M metagenome (GOLD analysis project Ga0307488, IMG submission 202248) | Sea-ice brine microbial communities from Beaufort Sea near Barrow, Alaska, United States - SB 0.2 | ecosystem: Environmental > Aquatic > Marine > Coastal | place: USA: Alaska | collected 2017-05-06
GATTCTTCCACGACATGGTTATTTTCTCTAGGATGATTTTACTCTGAACATTATCCTACACAATTAGTATTATTGGGAGTTTCGTGCAAAGGTCTCAATATCAGTTATCGCTTTGAGCTGAACAGTAGTGTCAGTAAAGCACACGATGATCTTGAACGTCAAAAGTCAGCGCACGAAGAAGATCTCCGACGACAAAAACGTGCAGCTGAAGATGATCTTCAGCGACAACGAAAAGACGTAGAAGAACAGCTACGCCGCGAAAACCAAGAAGCCGAAGAGCGTTTGCGCCGAGCTAAAGAAGATCTTAAACGCCAGCGAGAAGAAACAGAGCAGCAAAAGAATAAAAAGACAGGCTCAAAGCGAGAGCAGTCAACCAACAATGAATCCATGATGCCCCAAACCTTTGCAGAAGCCTGTGAGGTACTAGGTGTCGATCAAAGCGACACACTAGCTGAATGTAAAAAAGCCAAGCGCAGTTTAGCGGCGATGTATCACCCCGACAAGTTCGAACAATTTACGGGTAAGCGGCGTAAGCAAGCAGAGATCGAGTTTCATAAAATTATGTGTGCTTGGGATCTAGTGGAGAAGAAAAAAAGTAAGTTTTTGGTTGTGTAGAGTTGCCAGTGTCGTGATTGTAAACGGGCAGATACATAGGGTTATTTATACTCCCTATTTTTGTCACCAAAAAACACAAATTGATTTAATTGGTTTCAGTTTTTGATAGATGCGTCACAAAAATAAAATTAAATCACCCAGATCTTTGACAAAACAAGTGTTGTAAACTACGGTCGTTTTCTTTGTTTTTTGCGATAGCATCCCATGCCTGTTAATTGGCGCTTGAATTTGCAACAAGAACTCCCTTACTTAACTATATTTTTTGATGGGATAAATGGACTTGATGTCGTTAGTTGTAACGCTTTCTAAGTATATGCCAGCCCCGTTTTTCCGCACTATACGTGTGATACTTGTATCTCTGTTGTGTTTTCCGTTGGAATTTGCCATCGCGCAGCCTGATCCGAGTACGGAGTTGCGCCGTCAGCAAGAGCGAGAAAAGCAGCTGTTGGAACAAAATAGTTCGCAGCCCGATGTTCGTCTACAGGCAACGCTCAATGACAGTTTTAACCAGAGACTGCCTGAACAAGAATCACCCTGCTTTCAGATCGATAAGCTCACCTTGCAAGCACTAGATACTGAAGGGAAAGTGCTTTTACAGCATCCGTTTTTATGGGCAGCTCGGGCGGCTAATTATATTGATGTTAATACCGTCGATACAGATACCAATACCAATGTAAATGTTCAGATACTTGATACGCCGATAGGCCGTTGTTTGGGGAGTGTGGGTGTTAATACTGTGATGAAACGCGTACAAAACGCGATTGTCGCCGAAGGATATATCACTACACGCGTATTGGCGGCACCACAAGATTTAACTAAAGGTGAATTAGTCCTTACGGTAATACCGGGGCGTATTCGCGAAGTACGCTTTAGCGATTCATTAATCGACGACGCTTCTACGGATACATCACCCACTGCACTGTGGAATGCTCTGCCTAGCCGCTACGATCAGCGGCTCTACTTACGGGATATTGAGCAAGGGCTAGAAAATCTCAAGCGGGTACCTACCGCCGAGGCCGACATCCAAATAGCACCTTCTAGTGCACCCGATGCTCGTCCCGGCGACAGTGATTTGGTCGTTGTTTGGGCGCAAGGCAGACCGTTTCGGTGGAATTTGTCACTAGATAATTCTGGGTCAGAAAGTACGGGGAAGAATCAAGGCGCTTTCACCTTCTCGTACGATAACCCCTTGGGGCTAAACGATCTGTTTTATTTGAGTGTGAATAATGATCTAGGCGGCGGTATCATTGGTCCACGCGGTACGCGAGGCAATACACTGCATTATTCTATTCCTTTCGGTTACAACTTGCTCAGTTTGACGGCCAGCAAAAACAATTACCATCAGACGATTGTGGGCGCCACACAAAATTTTGTTTATCGCGGTGAAAGTGACAATATTAACTTCACGGTCTCTCGTTATATCTATCGTGATGCTAAACACAAAACCCGCTGGTCATTAGGTTGGTGGCGACGTTCGTCTCGAAATTATATTAACGATACCGAAGTCGAAGTGCAGCGCCGACGTATGGCAGGTTGGGAAATGAGTTTGAATCATAAAGCCTATGTGGATCGCGCTACCTTTGATGCCGAATTGCGGTATCGGCGTGGCACGGGTGCGTTTGGCTCAATCCCTGCTCCAGAAGAAAACTTTAACGAAGGCACCTCGCAGCCCGCTATTGTCGATGTTGATTTTTCTGTGAATGCTCCCTTCGCTTTATGGGGGCAGTCGTTCACTTACCGTGGTCAAGTCAATACGCAATGGAATCATACACCGTTAGTTCCGCAAGATCGTTTTTCTATTGGTAGCCGCTACAGTGTGCGCGGCTTTAATGGTGAAAGAACCTTAGCAGGCGACCGTGGTTGGTCGGTGCGTAATGACCTCTCATTGCAGCTTGGACAGTCATCCCATGCAGTTTACTTGGGTGTTGATTATGGAGAGGTGAATGGCCAAAGTGCAGCCAACTTAATTGCTAAGCATCTTAGCGGTTCGGCTTTGGGTCTTAAAGGAAGTGTCAGTTCGTTGAGCTACGATATTTCTGTCGCTGCCCCTATCAATGAGCCGGATGGTTTTAGTGATGATAGCTACGTGGTTAACGCCACTCTCAACTGGGGTTTTTAACGATGATGTATTTCGATTCTATCAAGATGAATGTTATTGCACCTCACTTCGTCGATCAGGAATGGACAGAAGCGGAAGTGCTAGGCAGTGCGGTTTGGTTATGGATGAACTCAGAAAATCATCGCAACCTGCCCCTGCATACTTTATCGGTCGCACTACTGCCTGCAATAAAAAATAAGCAGTTTATCCTCGCCTTTGAAGATAGCAAGCCCGTATTTTTTGTGTCGTGGGCGAATATGAGTACTGAAGCAGAAGCTCGATATTTAAGCTCGCACCAACTGCTAATGACGCCGGAAGATTGGCGAAGCGGTGATCGGATTTGGATTGTTGATTGGGTAGCGCCCTTCGGCCACACCAAAAAAATGAAGCGGTTTCTGGGTGGACAGCTAGCGCCCAGTACCTGTGCGCGTAGTCTATATCATCGCGCGAAGGAGCGTGGTCGGCGTGTGCAATACTTTTTTGGTGATCTTGTCTCGCCACAAGAGCGGCATCTTTGGAAGCAAGTTCATCCATTAGCAGGCCCAGTTGAACGGCAATGACTTGATAGATTATTTAAAAATCATCTCGACGACATATCAAAAAAATCTTGAAAATTACGCAAAACATACGGCTAAAAAACGCTACGGAGACCATTCATGAATAAGCACTGTTATCGCCATATATTTAATAAGGCTCGTGGCATAATAATGGCGGTAGCTGAAACAGTGAACAGCCGTTGCAAATCACCCGGTAATTCACGTGCGCCGCGTGGAGGCTCCAAGGTTTGTGCTACGGCTATACTGTCTCCTCTAAGTATGGGTATAGGCTTATTGCTGGGCAGTGTTTTTTTACCCATGACCTTGTGGGCAGATATCGTAGCGGATGCATCCGCTCCCGGTAACCAACAAGCAACGGTGCTGCTTGCGCCTAATGGTGTGCCGTTAGTCAATATTCAAACGCCCAGTGCAGCAGGCGTATCACGTAATACCTACTCCCAGTTTGATGTTGATCGACAAGGCGCAATATTGAATAACTCGCGTACTAATACCCCTACTCAATTGGGTGGTTGGGTACAAGGGAATCCATGGTTGGCAACGGGAAGTGCCACCATCATTTTAAATGAAGTGAACTCTAGCAACCCCAGTTATTTGAATGGTTATGTTGAGGTTGCCGGTCAACGTGCTGAAGTGATTATTGCTAACCCTGCGGGCATCTCTTGTTCGGACTGTGGTTTTATCAATACTCACCGCGCAACCCTAACCACCGGCACACCTATTATAAATGGTGGCAATTTGGAGGGCTATCGTGTTGAAGGGGGGGTGATTACAATTGCAGGTAATCAAGGTTTGGATGCCAGTACCACCGACTTTACCGATTTAATTGCGCAAAGTGTTCAGGTCAATGCGGGTATTTGGGCGAATGATCTCAGTGTGACTACAGGGAACAATGTAGTCGCGGCTGATCATTCACAAATCACTAAAATCGCTTCCTCAGGAGGCACTGCGCCTGCTTATGCGATTGATGTGGCGCAACTTGGCGGGATGTATGCCGGTAAAATCACTCTAGTGGGTACCCAAGATGGTGTGGGGGTACGCCATGCAGGTAATATGGGGGCAAGCATCGGTGATGTGCTAGTGACCGTCGATGGTCGCATTGAAAGTAGCGGTAATATCTGGAGTGATACCGCGAATATACAGCTGGTGGCACAAGGGGATATTGATCATAGCGGAATGATTGAAAGTGAGGGGAATCTTCAACTCACCACACAAGGTACATTAACCCACAGTGGTGAAATGGACGCCAATAGTAGCATTACACTAACAACCCAAGGTGATTTACATAATCAAGGCCGTATACTGGCAAAAGCCGATATCACTGCCACAGCTAACGGTGTTGATAGTCAACTGACTAGCAGTAATACATCAACCTTAGCCGCAGGGGTCCAAGAAGATAACACTATCGGTGATGCGGGAAATATTACTCTTACTGCCAGTGGTGCGATTGTCGCTCAGGGTAATCACTTCAGTGGCGATCAGCAAACGATTACGGGTAAATCTGTGAGCTTATCGGATAGCGATACGGCAGCTAATGCGTTAAATGTAACTGCCACAGAGGGCGATATTGATGTGTCTGGGGCCATTGTCACCGCAGAGTCAACACTCGCGTTAACCACCACACAGACGCTGACGACAGATAGCGCAGAAGTGGGTGCAGAAACGTTGGCTATCACCGCTCGGTCACTTTCTAATGTTCAAGGCGAGCTTCAACAAACCGGACAGGCTGATCTAACGATCAGTTTGGCGGGGGATTTAAATAATACCGAAGGCACTATAGCCACCAATAGTACCCACTTGAATATCGAGGCCGCGACCTTAGTCAATACCCAGGGTGTTTTATCGCATGCGGGTACGGGTAAATTAGAGTTAGATGCTGCCACGCTTACCGGAGAGCAAGGTCAGATCGTGACCAATGGTGATCTTGATGTTACGGCGACTACACTGACATTGAATCGTGCGCTCACTAGCAGCCAAGGGCGCATCGATATTGACAGTGAGACGTTTAATCATCAGCAGGGCACGATAATTCAGACAGGCGATGCGGATGGTCGCATTGTTGCCACGACTTTTTTAGATAATACGGATGGTCTTATAGCGACTAATGGCAACTTAACGACGACCGCGGGTGACGTCATTAATCAAGGCGGTACCATTCAGGTTACCGGTCAGGTGACAGATGAAGTAACCGGAGAGGTCAGCGGTACGCCAAAAAGCCTGACCATTAACGCCTCAGGCGTCATTGATAACCAAGCTAAAGAAGGCACAAAAGGTGATATTTATGCTGATAACCATGTCAGCATAACGGCAGCCAGTCTAGACAATAGCCAAAGCCGCATAGCGGCGGCGAATGCCTTGGCGATAACCACAACCAGCAATGTCGATAATACTTCCGGTACATTGGCCGCTAATCAAACGGTAACGGTTAATGCCAGTGAGATTGATAATACTCAAGGAAATATTGGCTCGGTCAATGCTGACGCTCAGCTTACCGCAACGACAGGTCAAATTGACAATACACAGGGTCGCATCGAAGCGGCTACAGAAATAACGACCACTAGCCAAGGCCTTGATAACGATGAAGGCGTCATATTGGCTGCTAAACAAGGCATTAACACTGGCACTCAAACACTCAGTAATGAAGGCGGCCAGATTATCGCCACAGGGACACAGCTTGTTGATACACAGGATAAATCCGCAGATACCCTCACTATCATCAGTGGCGCACTGAACAACAACCAAGGTTTGATACAAGCAAAAGCCGCTATCAATATTGATACCCAAAGCAACACGCTGACGAATACCAACTCTGGCAGCGACAAAGGCATTATTGGACAGCAAAGTAGCGTTACTCTCGCTACAGGCGATCTTAATAATCAAAGTGGTTACATAGGCAGCGCAGGCGATCTGCAAGTCATCAGTGAAAATATTGATAATAGCCAAAATGGCATACTGCTAAGTCAAGCGCAGATGCAATTAACCGGCACTGCACTGGATAATAATACGGGCAAAATCCAAGCGACGGATGCCCTGACAATTAATCTAGGTGCAGGTCAACTCACTAATACATCGGGTTTAATTCGCTCTGGTGGGCACGCCGATGTTACGGCAGGAACGGTGCTTAATAATACCACCCAAGGCACAGGCCAAGGACTAGAAGCCAATTCACTCAGCGTGATGGCCAGCGAAAGTATTGATAATACCGATGGCGCTATTCGTACTAACGAACAACTGACGTTGGCAGCAGGAATAAGTATCAATAACACGCGCGGCTTAGTTTCATCGGCTAACCATGACGTGATATTACAAGATACGGACTTGGCGAATAACAACCTAACAATCACTAATACTGATGGTACGCTGGTGGCTGGGCAAACGCTGGATATTGATAGCCACTCATTGTCTGGAGACGGTAATCTTTACAGTGAGGGCGATATTGATATCGCCCTCACCAGTACCTACACCCACACAGGTGACTTAGTCGCTAATGGTAATGCCAAACTCCACACCACTGGTAATATTGATAACCACTCTACAATGTCGGCAGGTCAATTGCTGGATCTGAAAGCGTCAACGATTGATACTCAATCAGGCTCCGTGCTCATAGCCAATAGCCTCAAACTCAGTGCTACCGATAGTAATACCTTCAATAACCGCGGCCTGATTGATGGTATTAACACAGAAATTGATACCATTACATTGAATAACTTGGGCACGGGTCGTATTTATGGCGACCATGTCAGCATTAGCGCTACCACCGTCAACAATGATGATGAGAATGGTGTCGCTGCCGTGATTGCGGCACGTAGCCGCTTGGATATTGGCGCGCAAACCATTAATAACCGTGACCATTCATTGATCTTTAGTGCGGGTGATATGGCAATCGGTGGAGCGCTAGATGGTGATCGTCACGCTACCGGTCAAGCCACCACCTTGAATAACTACAGTGCCACGATTGAGTCATTAGGGAATATGAACTTGTCGGCACTGACAGTGAATAATATCAACCAGTCGTTCACGACAGCCACACAAGCCCTTAATCCACAAAGTATCACCGAGTACAAGCTCAATTCGGGCGATGGCGTTAAACCGATTGATAAAACGACACGTTACAGCGCGAGCCAGATTAGCATATACACCTGTAACGATTCTGCTACGTGTGCCAGAGTGAAGGCTACGGGTGATGCCAGCGACGCTTACACGCGCTATAGCTTTACCCGTACCATATCCCAAACAGTGGTGACGAATACTGACCCCGGCCAAATTCTTTCTGGCGGGAGTCTTGCCCTGAATGCGGGCACGGTCAACAACGATAAAAGCCAAATTATTGCAGGTGCAAATATCAGCCTTAGCGGGGGTACAGTCAATAACATCAGTGCGACGGGCGATAAAAGCACAACGGATTCAGGTACAGCGACATCTTACTGGCGTGATAGAGATAAAGATCTTTTTGGTAGTGACGATTATTTTACCAAATCCAGTCAAAGTGCCTACACGCCTGCAGCCGTCAAACAAACCATTTCCATCGCCCCAGCCGTGTATGAAGCCAATACGGCTGTTAGTGGCACGGGTACACAAGTAGCGGTATATACCAATGATTCTGATACGCCAACAATTGACAGCGTATCCGGTAATGATAGCGCGCGCACGGGCGGTGAGCTTGATCGTATTATCCGTTTTACCAATAATGATGATAAAGATGCTGATGGGCCGCCAGATGTGCTCACGGGTGGCATCAACCTCAGCGTCACCAATAATGGTCTATTCACCTCAGATTCGGACGCACCTAACGGATATGTCGTTGAAACCGACCCCGCTTTCGCGAGTTATCGTAATTGGCTCAGCTCCGATTATTTATTAAGTGCCGTATCAACCGACCCCTCTACAGTCCAGCAACGCTTGGGCGATGGCTTTTATGAGCAGCGGCTCATCCGTGAACAAGTTGCCATGCTCACCGGTCGCCGCTTTTTAGACGGTTACAGCGATGACGAACAGCAATACCAGCAACTTATGGAAGACGGTGCCTTGTTTGCCCAGGCCTATGAGTTGCGCCCAGGAATAGCGCTAAGTGCTGAACAAATGGCACAGCTAACTACCGACATCGTCTGGTTAGTCGAAAAAACGATTATGTTAGCCGATGGCCAAACGATCCAAGCGCTAGTCCCCCAAGTTTACGTGCGGGTGCAAGACGGCGACTTATCTGCCAGTGGTGGTTTAATCGCTGCTGATAACTCGCTAGAGCTAAACATCAGTAACGATCTTAACAACTTCGGTACGATTGCTGGGCGACAGATTGCCGACATTAGCGCGGATAACATCAACAACCTCGGTGGCCGTCTGCGTGGCGATGACGTGACGCTAACCGCTGCTCGCGATATCAATATCATTGGCGGTCGTGTCGATGCAGGCTCCCGCCTAGCCGCCTTTGCAGGTAACGATATTTTTGTAGAAAGCACCACGCGTTCGCAAGCGGTCGCATCAAGTCAAGTGGGTAGTGAGCCGACCAATGGCATTGGTTTTAAGAAAACTTTCAACAAGCCCCAGTACACCGTTTCATCCACTAACACGCGAACCAACATCGACCGCGTGGCGGGTTTGTATGTGAGTGATAGCAATGGTCTACTGACCGCGAGTGCAGGCCGCGACTTAATCCTAAAAGCAGCAGGTGTTGATAGTGCGGGTAGTGCGCAGTTGCTAGCAGGTAACGATGTACGCTTAGAAACCGTCACTACCGCTGCGGATACGCGCGTTACTTGGGATAGTAATAACTACAACCGCGAATACAGTCAAACCGAAGTCGGCAGCAACATTCAAAGCCGCGATGACCTGCAGATCCAAGCGCAGCGAGACTTGCTTGCACGCGCAGCAGAAGTGGGTAGTCTCGAAGGCGCTCTAGAAGCCACGGCGGGCGGTAATATAGAAATCACCGCAGGCGAGCATACCGATGGCCTTGATGCGGCTTCCAAGCATACCAGCAAAGGCTTTTTGTCGAAACGTACCTTAATCACCCGCGACGATATCCAACAAACCACGCTACAAAGCAGCAGCTTTAGTGGGCGCACAGTGGATCTTCAAGCAGGGCAAGAGGTGGTGCTGGCGGGCAGTGATGTATTGGCCGATGAAGGTGTGAGTATTAGTGCAGGTAACGACATTACGATTGAATCGGGGCAGCAACGCTACCTTGACAATAGCGAGCGTATTGAGAAGAAATCAGGTTTGATGAGTGGTGGCAGTTTTGGGTTTACCATTGGCAGCCGCCAACAAACCGATCAAATTGACCAAACGCGTATCAGCCAACGCGCGTCAACGGTTGGCTCGCTATCAGGCGATGTTACCCTTGATGCAGGCACGGCAACTGCTCCTTCGTTGCCCGCGTACCCCCCATCCCTGGGGGGCAATGTGACGATTACCTCGTCTGATTTATTAGCGCGTGATGGCGATATTGTGATTAGCGGCGATAATGTGCGCCTCATAGCGGATGACGATACTTTCGCACAGGATGAAGTACATAAATTTAAACAAAGTGGTCTCACGATTGCACTAAGTGGCGGTGCAGTGGATACGCTAAAGACTATTCAACGATCAACAGAGCGTATTGAGGAAACGGATAATAGCCGACTCGGAGCACTACACGCGTGGCAGGCGGGGCAAGCGGCACAAGCTCTTCCAGGACAAATTGATAGCTTAAGCAGCCTAGGCGACGATTTTAGTAATCCATTGGATGCTGCCGGAGAAGGTGCTGAAAGCTCGGGTGTGAATCTCAGTATTAGTCTGGGAAGTAGCAAAAGCGAACAGCGCCGTCAAATTCGCCAAAGCAATGCTCAGGGTAGCACCGCTTTTGCCAGTGGCGATCTTACCGTTACGGCACGTGGTGATGACGATCGAGCGGGAAGTGGTGATATCTCTGCGCAAGGCGCGTTGCTCCAAGGCAGTAATGTGATCCTCGATGCCGCCGACGAGATTACGCTTCAAAGTGCAGAAAACCGTCAAAGTGATGACTCTCAAAGTAAGAGCAGTAGTGTGGGCGTTGGCATCTCTATTGGGTCGGGTGGTTTAAACTTTTATGTTGAAGCTAGTAAAAGCAAAGGTTTTACCAATCAAAGTGATGATCAATACCTAGAAAGCCAAATAATCGGCAGTAATAATGTCACCCTACGCAGTGGTAGCGACACCACCTTAGAAGGGGCACAGGTACGCGGTGAAAGCATTACCGCCGACATAGGTGGCGACCTGAGTATAGTGAGTCAGCAAGATCGGTCGACTTTCGAACAAGAAAACAAAACCATGGGTTTTAAAGCGCAATACGGCACCAATAGTGGTGTCAGCGCGAGCATGAGCGAACTCGAAGCCCGAGCCAACTACCTTGCGGTACAAGAGCAAACGGGCTTGTTTGCGGGTGACGGCGGTTTTGATATCGACGTGGCGAATAATACTGCACTCACCGGTGGTGTGATTGTGAGTACGGCGGATGCTGAAGACAATCGCATCAGCACCGAATCCCTCACCGCGAAGCAAATCAATAACACCACAGAATACTCAGTAGAAAGCATGAGTATCAGCGTGGGCAATATTGGGGGCAACAGTCTTAGTGGCGGTGCAGCGAGTGATAGTGATAGCCAAAGCAACACGACCTACAGCGCGCTAAGTGAAGGCACCATCGACATTCGCAACGGCGACACCACCGCCCTAGCGACCATCAAAGGCAGCGAAGCCGAAGCGCATAGCATATTAGAAAATAATTTTAATCAAGACCTAATCACCGACGTACAAGATCAGCTTGAAGCCCAGCAAATGGCGGGAGAGTTAGTGGGTGCAGCGGTTAATGATTATGCCAAGGCGCAACTCCAAGAAGCGAATACACTCGAAACGCAAGCAAAAGAAGCTAAAGACGCAGGTAATGAAATAGAAGCAAATGCCCTGCAAGCACAAGCGGATGAGATTAAAGCCGATTGGGGCAAAGATAGTCGCCAACGCAATATTGCCACTGCGGTTATCAGTGGCGCATTGGGCGGCAATCTTAGTCAAACATTGGCCAGTGCGACCAGCCAAGAGTTGTTTAGGGAAGTGGGTGATTTGT
>Ga0307488_10004726_pt1 | contig 11343 bp, 11 predicted proteins | sample SB02metaG_FD_202248 | JGI IMG/M metagenome (GOLD analysis project Ga0307488, IMG submission 202248) | Sea-ice brine microbial communities from Beaufort Sea near Barrow, Alaska, United States - SB 0.2 | ecosystem: Environmental > Aquatic > Marine > Coastal | place: USA: Alaska | collected...
TTTTGGATCATAAATCACTTCTACAGCTTCGGCATGTCCGGTTTTCCCGGTATTGCTGGCCTCGTAAGTAGGATTTTCTGTGTGCCCTCCAGAATAACCGGAAATAACTTCTTTTACTCCATTAACACTTTCATATACGGCTTCTACGCACCAAAAGCAGCCACTGGCAAAATAGGCTTTTGCCATATTATCTTGCATAGGCACCTCTATAGGATCCATATTTAAATCGGCAGATTGGGTCACGGTTTTTGTTTCCCCATTTCCGCAAGAGAAAAAAAGCAGTGAAAAAGTAAGAGTTAAAATAGAGTTCATGTTATTTCTTTTTATAGTTTCCTTCTAAGGTTTTTTTGCCAAGAATAGCGTAATATATTGCTAAGTCTCCATTTATAGAGAAACCTAACCAGTCTAAATCTATTTCCCCATTTCCTTTAGAAGTGATTGTTGTTAAGGGTGCCTTTAGAATAGGTATTAGAATTGTCTCTTTCCTCTATGTTTGTATCCTTTTTAGAAATAGAATCTTTATTAGAATTGTTCTGTGTAGTATTTGAATCCTTACAGGAGCTTAGCATTAAGACAAATAATAACACAGTGATAATAGGTGCTTTCATAGATTTTGAGGCTTGATATTCTCAATAAAGTTAGCCTTTTAATTAGGTTATTATGTGAAATAGATGTTAATGAAAATACTCCAAAAAAAATCGAGGTTTAAAATAATAGCAAGAAATGCGATTATTTTAAACCTCGATAAATTTATTGAAAAATGCTATTCTAGAACTTAGAGAATAGCTTTGCCATTTTTTCTTGTTCTTCTTTGGCCAAATCCTCATCAACTAGAATTCTACCACTATGCTCATCTGTAATGATCTTTCTTCTGCTTGCAATCTCTACAATAACTTGTGGAGGAATAGTGAAGTAAGATCCACCAGAAGCTCCTCTTTCTACAGGAACTACAGCCAAACCATTTTTAACATTATTTCTAATTCGTTTGTAAGCACTAATAAGTCTGCCTTCAATTTGAGTTTCGAAAGTATTAGATTTTTTTGTTAGCATGTCTTCCTCTTTCTGGGTTTCTGCTAAAATCTCATCTAATTCTCCTTTTTTGTGCACTAAGTGTTTTTCGCGATCTTCCAATTTTTCTTTGGTTTGACCAATAACTTCCTTTTTATGCTCAATAGAGGCTCTGTATTCTTTAATGTTCTTTTCCGCAAGCTCTATTTCAAGTTCTTGAAATTCAATTTCTTTACTAAGAGCGTTAAATTCACGGTTGTTACGAACATTTTTTTGTTGTTCCGTGTATTTTTTTATAGATGCTTTTGCATCATCAATTAAGATCTTTTTAGTTTTAATATCGTTATCAATAACCTCTAGATCAGAATCATGCTTTTGTATACGTGTATTTAATCCGGCTACTTCATCTTCTAAATCTTCTACCTCTAAAGGAAGTTCACCTCGTACATTTCTAATTTCATCTATTCTAGAGTCAATTAACTGAAGATCGTACAATGCTCTTAACTTCTCTTCTACAGTAATCTCGGTTTTCTTTGCCATATTTAATAATACTTGATAGGATTCGTTTTTGTATTCGCTAAAATAATCGCAAAATTACTAATTTTTTTACTAAGATACGAATGTAATAGGTCTTTTGTATAACGCTCACTTTCGTAGTGACCAATGTCTGCAACTACAAGTGTTTGTTCGGCTTTATAGTAGTCGTGATATTTAAGATCTGCTGTAATAAAAAAGTCTGCTCCTGCTTTTTTTGCAGCCTCTATCGCAAAACTTCCACTTCCGCCAAGTACTGCAATTTTTTTTACTTTTTTATGAAGTAACTGTGAGTGTCTAATTCCATCTGCTTTAAATGTTTTCTTAATAAAGGATAAGAATTCTACTTCTTCAATAGCTTCAGGCAATTCTCCAATCATCCCCATTCCTATTTGTTGGTGAATGTTATCTAATGTTATTACCTCATATGCCACCTCCTCATAGGGATGGTTTTTAAAAAGTACTTGTAAGATTTTTTGTTCTAAATGCTTCGGAAAAGTTACTCCTATTTGAATTTCATCTTCAAAATGTATTTCTCCCTTCTTTCCAATAGTAGGATTGGAATCCAAATTAGGTTTAAAACTTCCTATGCCCGAAATATTGAAACTGCATTCGTCATAATTTCCAATAGATCCTGCACCTGCTTCAAATAAACTTTCTCTCAAAAGCTCAGCTTGCTCGATAGGAACATAAGTCGTTAGTTTCTTAATTGCTCCATTTTTTGGTATTAAGATCTTTGTATTTTTAAGACCCAATTTATCACACATTATCTTGTTGACCCCTAAATGATGATTATCCAGAGCGCTATGAATGGCATAAATGGCAATATCATTTTTAATTGCTTTCATCACTGTACGCTCTACATAATTTTTCCCATTCAACTTTTTAAGTCCCGAAAAAATAATGGGATGAAAGCTAACTATGAGATTGCAGTTTTTAGAGATTGCTTCTTCTACCACTTCCTCTAAGGTATCATGAGTAACTAAAACACCTGTAAGTGGAGTCTTAGGATCTCCCACCAATAAGCCTACATTATCGAAATCCTCTGCAGTGGCAATTGGAGCAAAATCTTCTAAGTGTTGTATAACATCTGCAATAATCATCTAGTACTATTTTAATTCAAATATAAATATTATACTTTCGCTAAGATGAGTATCCTAAGAAAATTCCTTTTACCGTTCGCGCTTCTATATGGTCTAATAATGATAGTGCGTAATTATTTATATGATTTGCGTATCCTTGAATCCGAGTCTTATCCTTTTCCCGTCATTTGTGTTGGAAATTTAAGTGTTGGAGGAACCGGTAAAACCCCTATGATAGAATATTTGTTGAAACTGTTAATTCCAGATTATAAAGTGGCTACTTTAAGCAGGGGTTATGGGAGGAATACTAAAGGGTTTAGACTGGTTACCATTAAGGAAACTGCAGATAAAGTTGGCGATGAACCCCTGCAGTTTAAAAATAAATTTGCAGATGCTGTGATAGCAGTAGATGAGAATAGAAGAAGGGGTATAGCTAAACTTCGGCAGGGTCATGATTCAGAGGTGATCTTGTTAGATGATGCTTTTCAGCATAGAAAGGTGAAGGCTGGGTTAAATATTTTACTTACTCGCTATGAGGACTTATATGAAAACGATTTTATGCTACCCACCGGAAATCTTAGGGAGCCAGTTTCAGAAGCAGATAGAGCGAAAATAATTGTAGTAACTAAATGTCCAGAGAATTTAAGCGTAGAAGAACAAGAAGTAATTAGAAATAAACTGAAGCCTAGAAATTACCAACACTTATTTTTTAGTTATATAAGTTATAATAATTATGTGTTCAACGGAAAGGAGAAAATAGAAGTTCAAGATTTAATCAACAAGGAGATCACTTTAGTTACCGGAATAGCGAATCCTAGCTCTTTGTGTGAATACTTAAAAGATTCTGGAATTGCATACACACATCTAAATTTTCCAGACCATCATAAATTTTCTTCAGAAGAAATACGTGAAATGTCTAAGTCTTCCTTTATTCTTACTACTGAAAAGGATTTTATGAGATTAAAAGGGGAGGTAGCTCAGGAAAAGTTATTCTATTTATCAATAGACATGAAATTTATAAGACATACAGATAATTTCAATAAAGAGATAACTGCATTTATTATAAATGAAAAATGAGATGCTTTTTGCATCTCATTTTTTCTATTGGCTAATTCAAACTATATTTTTTATATACTTCTACTAATCCAGTAATTGCAAACTGCATGCCAAGAATATTACACAGGGATTTTTCTATTTGATAGATGGAAGTTGATCTTACTAAAGAACTCCTCTGTTTTATATGGTTTTGGTATAATGTCTGTAAATCCATTTAAATAGAATTCATCTAAATTTTCATCTAAGGTTACTGCTGTTAAAGCTACAATTGGAATTTGGTCATCAAATTCTCGAATCAGTATTGTAGCTTCAATGCCACTTATACCCGGCATATGGATATCCATCAAGATAAGATCGAAATAATTGTTAGATGCTTTTTCTACAGCGATGGTCCCATTGTCTGCAACATCACAAATAACTTTATGTTTTTCTAAGATCTTGCGAGTAATCATTTGATTGATCTTGTTGTCTTCTACAATCAAGATCTTTTTATCATGCATTAGATCATTGGTAAGAGGTACTGTTTTTGCCAGTTTAGAAGCAGCTACTCCTTCTGTTTGTTCGAATGCATCAAACTTAAGGTCGAAACTAAATGTAGAGCCTTTACCAAGATCACTATCCAGATAAATTTCGCTATTCATTAAATTAAGCAAATTCCTAACTATGGATAGTCCTAATCCTGTACCTCCAAATTTTCTATTGATTTGAAGTGAGCCTTGAGTGAAATTCTCAAAAATCGAAGATTGTTTTTCCTTTGTGATACCTTCCCCGTTATCCTTTATTTCAAAATGCAAAAACACAAGTTCCCCTACTTGATTTACTCGTGTTACATTTATCCAAATATCTCCATTCTCAGTAAATTTGATGGAGTTTCCAACAAGGTTGATTAAAATTTGAGAGATTTTAAGTGGATCGCCTTTAAGTTTTTTAGGAATATCCGGATCGAAATGATAGTGTAATTTGGTCTTCTTGTCGTCGGCAGAATTTTTAAGAGCTATCAATACATCAGAAATTCGTTTCTCTAAGTTGAAAGATGTGTCTAAAACTTCTACCTTTTTTGCCTCTAGCTTGTTGAGGTCAAGAATGTTATTTATTAAGGATAATAGGTATTCTCCTGAAAATTTTAATGAATTTAAATGTTCTTTCTGATTTTCAGTAGGACTTTCCTCTAGTAATAAATGTGTTAATCCGGTAACAGCGTATAGCGGCGTTCGTAGTTCATGAGTAATGGTAGAAAGAAACTGTGCTTTTGCCAGAGAGGCTTTTTCAGCATTCTCTTTAGCCATTGTTAATTCGTCATTTTTCTTTTGTAACAGATCGTTAGCTCGAGCCCTTAAATTGTTGTTCTTGTATAATGATAAGGTAAGTAATGATAATATAGTAATAAGAGCAACACTTAATATAGTGGTTAACTTATTTACCTTTAGAGAGCGTTCCTGTTCAGCATTTTGCTCTGTCAATTGTTTTAAATTAGCTCGCATTGCATCAACACCATACCTAGTATTAGCTTCCATTGCTAAAGCCTCCTTATTCATATTAAAAAGAGAGTCTTTAACCTTATTGCCTTTTTTTAAATAATCTAGTGATTGATTGTATTTTCTTTGAGTTTCTTTAATTTGACTTAACAAGCCATAAGAATACATGATCATGCCACCTAAATCATGTTTATCCGCAAATTCAAGAGCTTTTAAAGCTTGTGCTTCGGCTTGATTCAGGTCTTCTAATATCAAATAAGTTCTAGCTTTATAATAATATAGCCGGGAAATCTCATAATTGTTTTCACTGTTTTTAAGATACCCCTCTGCGTTATTTAGGTATGTTAATGCCAGATTTACGTTTTCTTTAGAATAACTGACCCCTAAAGTAATCATGGCTCTGTTAATATTTATTATACCTAAAGACTCTCCATCGTTTTGTTTTTCGTAAAGATCTTGAGATAAGTTTAAATATTTAATAGCTCTTTCTGGAGAGTCAGTGTTATGAAAAAGTTTTGCATAGGTCATATAACTATAAGCCAGCCCAGGATAGTCTTCTATCTCTCTTTGTATGGATATGGCACGTTGTAACTCAGTAATTGCCCTGGAGTAATCATGGCGAATGTAAAATAATTGTGAAAGTATACTGCTGGAAAGGGCTATAGATTTCTCATCTCCAATTTGTTTAGAGAACTCTAAGGCAGTATCAAGTTGCTTGTGTGCTTTCTCAAAATTTAAAACATTTATTGAAATTTCAGCGCTACTTAATAACTCTATAATCTTGGCGTCTATTTCTGATATTTCCACCTTGCTTTTTTCTTGAAAAGCCTGGGTTGAAATAATACTCAGTAAAGTAACAAAAGAAAATAGTAGGTTCCTCATTTGGGGGGTAGCTGGTGCATAATAACGTTAAATATAGTTAATTCTTTGAGACGAATAAAATTAAATCAATTAGACGGCTAGAATAACCAATTTCGTTGTCATACCATCCAATGAGTTTTATAAGTCCCCCTCCAATGACAGAGGTCATTTCGGAGTCAAAAACACAAGAATTTGGATTTCCTACAATATCAATAGAAACCAGAGGTTCATCTGTATAACTTAAGATGCCTTTTAAATAGGTTTCAGAAGCTTCTTTAAAGACTGAATTAATTTCTTCAATGCTGGTCTTTGAAGAAATATTTATAGTCATATCAGTCAGAGAGCCATTAGCTACTGGAACTCTAATTCCGCAACCGCCAATTACATCCTTAAATTCAGGAAATATTTTCGTTAAAGCCTTTGCGGCTCCTGTAGTTGTTGGAATGATAGACTGGGTTGCTGCTCTCGCTCTCCTTAGATCTCTATGAGGTTTATCGTGTAGATTTTGATCGGATGTATAAGAATGGATAGTAGAGATGTAGGCTTGCTCTATTTTAAAATTCCTGCGAATCACCTCAAACATAGGTGCGGCATTATTGGTAGTACAAGATGCATTAGAGATTATCTTTTCAGACCCATCTAAAATATGTTCATTTACTCCAAATACAACCATTTTAATGCTGTCATCATCTGGGGGAACCGAAAGAATTACTTTTTCTACGCCTTTTTGTAAATGAAAGAGAAGATCTTCCTCCTTTTTGAACTTTCCTGAAGCCTCAACAACAATTTTAACCTGGTGTTTACTCCAGTCAATTTCTTTTGGATGAAAATGTTGTAATACAGGAATTTCTTTATTCTTTATTAGAATATTTGAGTTTTCGTGAGTTATCTCTTCATTAAAGCGACCGTGTATGCTGTCGTATTTTAATAAATGAGCCAAAGTAGCAGCATCGGCAACATCATTAATAGCAACTACTTCTATAGAAGGATGATTCCATAAAAGTCTAAATAAGTTCCTGCCAATTCGGCCAAAGCCATTTATCCCAATTTTAATTTTTTCCGTCATTATCTCTAAGAAATACTATTTAGGTTAAGTGCTTTTGGGCTTTGTAAGAAGATCTTACCAAGGCCCCACTTTCAACATGTCGGAAACCTAATTCCAATCCTATGGTTTCGTATTTCTTAAATTGATCTGGTGTAATAAATTGCTTAACAGGAAGGTGTTTTTTACTAGGTTGTAAATACTGTCCAATAGTAACAATATCTAAATTCACACTTCTTAGATCTTTCAGGGTTTGGATCACTTCTTCTTCTGTTTCTCCCAGCCCTAACATTATCCCAGATTTGGTTCTGGCAATTCCTTGATCTTTTAAATATTTTAAAACCTGTAAACTACGTTCGTACTTTGCTTGAATTCTCACTTCTCTTGACAATCGTTTTACGGTCTCCATATTATGAGAAACCACTTCCGGTTTAACCGCGATAATTCGATCAATATTTCTCTCGTTTCCCTGAAAATCTGGAATAAGAGTTTCCAGAGTTGCTTCAGGATTCATTCGTCTAATTGCTTTCACCGTTTCTGCCCATACAATAGATCCCATGTCTTTAATATCATCTCTATCTACGCTAGTAATAACAGCATGCTTAATTTTCATAAGCTTGATTGACCTTGCCACTTTTTCCGGTTCATCCCAGTCTATAGTGTCTGGTCTTCCGGTCTTTACACCACAAAATCCACAAGATCTTGTACATACATTCCCTAAGATCATAAAGGTAGCAGTCCCTTCGCTCCAGCACTCGCCCATATTTGGACAACTTCCGGAGGCGCAAATGGTGTGCAGATCGTATTTTTCTACAAGTCCTCTAAGTTCTGTGTATTTTTTTCCGGTAGGAAGTTTTACGCGTAACCATTTTGGTTTTGGCGTGCGTTTTGGGGTAGCTAAAGTTTCTGTTATCATATCAAAAATCTATGTCCCAAAGATACAATAATATGATGAATTGGATAATTTGGAGAGAATTGTATTAATAGGAATATTAAGCCTTTCTAGATTCGATAATTTGAGCGAGTAATTTTTTTGCTCTTAATAATTTCACCTTAATGTTATTCATAGGTTCATCAAGGTATGAGGCGATTTCTTTATATGATTTTTCCTGAAAATATCTCAGATTAATCACTTCCTGATAAGGAGGTTTTAACTGTTTAATATCACTTAATAATTGTGCCAAATGTTGTTCGCTAATTAAGATGTCTTCCATAGAAGGAGTTTCATCTACAATCTTATGAGCATTTTCAACAGTTGTATCAGTAGTATTTGCCCTAATGGAAGCTTTTGTTTTTCGTAGAAAATCTATGTGGATATTCTTGGAAATGGTGATAAGCCAAGTTTTAAAGACGTAATTATCATTAAAACTGTCTAGTTTGTCGAATGCCTTAGAAAAGGCCTGGATAGTGATGTCCTCTGCGTCTGCTTCGTTTCTTGTTCTCTTGAGTTGAAAACTATAGACGTCAAACCAAAAAGTGTCTAACAAGAACTTATAAGCTGCCTGATCTCCTGCTTTAGCCTTTTTAATTTCATTTAAAAGAGCTGCGCTATTTATTTCCAAGTGGTTGGTTTTGAAAAGATATTCATGCTAAAGATACTTAATTGCGCGAATATTAAAAATAGCTCTAAAAATGGGAGTAACCATAAAAGGTCCATTTCATCCAATTTTTTTGCAGATTTATAGTAAACGGTATATTGTATAAGTAAACGCAATGCAAAAAATCCCAGAACTATAGGTAAATAGATTTTGAATGATAGTAAAAATAAAAGCAAGATCCAAAACCCGATTTGTGAAGCATAAAAAGTTGCTAGTAAGAATTTATGCTTCTTCTTATAGAAATTTGCGGTAGAAATATGCCTTCTTTTCTGAAGCACCCAATCTGCAAAACTTTCTTTAGCGACACTTCTTGTTATAGAAGATTTCTGGAAGGCGATTGCTGTGTTTTTATTTGTTCCTGCTTGGTTAACAAATAGATCGTCATCTCCGGACCTAATATGTAAATGAGTTGCAAATCCATTTTGATTGTAAAATTCCTTTGCTGTATAGGCAAGATTTCTTCCTACTCCCATATATGGAATTCCCCATTTGGCAAATGAAAAGTATTGAATGGCAGTTAGCAAAGTTTCATACCTAATAAGCTTATTTAAGAAAGAGCCTTTATTCTTTAGATAACCACCATAACCTAAAACAATCGATTTATCCTGCGTAAAACTGGAAGCCATTTCAGAAATCCACATGTCAGATTCAGGTTTACAATCTGCATCTGTAAAAAGCAGCATAGCGTTTTTTGCCTTCTTAATCCCTAGGGTAAGTGCGTATTTCTTTTTCCCCCAAAAGGCCTCATTATTTTGGACATTCACCAATTGAACTCGATGATCTGTTTCATTAAAATATTCCATCACCTCCAAAGTATCATCAATGGACGCATCGTTTACAAGTATAAGTTCGAATTCCGAATAATTTTGTTCTAGAATAAAAGGGATAAACTTCTTTAGATTTTCAGCTTCGTTCTTTGCGCATATAATTACCGAAACTGGAGGAGAATAGTTTGAAGAAGATTCTTTTGCAGATGCAAAACTAAAATATCCTATAAAGAATAGGATGTTAACGAGGGTGACCAGTATGAAAAATCCGAGTATGAATATCGCCATATTTCTTAATCCCTATTTATTTGGAATCTGAACAATCGCTCATTTCCTCGGGAGATTTTCCGCAAAAACTACAAGCCTCACCTTCTTTATTTAAAAATGGACTCTGGCTGGCACAGGTTCCAGCGAACTCACCATCTTTTTTAGCCCAAATTTTAATAGCGATTCCAGCAAAGGCTAATCCTAATAATACAATAGTAATTAAAAGTAATTCCATGATAGTTTAATTAGACTGCAAAAATACGGATAAAAAAAGGTCAAAAAAAAACCGTTTAAAACATTAGTATAATCTTCACACTATTTAACTAAACTTTAATTACTAAATACATAATAATTGTGGAATTTGAGCTAAATTTCATCAATTAATTAACAAAAAAACAAATTATGAAAGTTAAACAATTATTAATAGTTGCTATTTTATCGGTATTTGCTTTTACTTCTTGTGAAGATAATAAGAAAAAAGAGCAAGAAGAGAAAGAAAAGATGGAGATGGAACGTATGGAGGCTGAAAAAGAGGCTCAAAGAGAAGCAGATCTTAAAATGGAGCAGGAGCGAATGGAAATGCAATCAAATAGTATTGCTGCCAAAGCTATGGCTACTCCAGATTTAAGTACTCTGGTTAGTGCTCTTCAATCTGCAGAATTGGCAACTATGATGAAAGAAGATGCAGGACCATTTACAGTTTTTGCTCCAACTAATGCTGCTTTTGCAAAAGTGCCAAAAGCTACAATGGATAAATTAATGATGGAGGAAAACAAATCTGATTTACAAACGGTATTGAAATATCATGTAGTTCAGGGTAAAATCACTTCTACAGATCTTGCGCAAGCTATTAAAGATAATAACGGGACTTATACATTTAAGACTGTTGAAGGTTCTGAATTAACAGCTATGATGAAAGGTGATAAGATAGTTTTAAAGGATGGTAATGGAAAAACTGCTACGGTTGTTCAGGCAGATGTAGATGCTTCTAACGGAGTTGTACATGTGATTGATGCTGTTGTGATGAAGAAATCATAATAATTAGTTCCAAGTAATAAAAAAACCCCGCTTTTGCGGGATTTTTTTATTTTAAATAATATTTACTTCAGGTTCTAAGTGAATTTTAAATTTAGTAAGAATCTTGGCTTGTACTTTTCTAGCTAAATTTAGTATTTCCTCCCCGGTAGCTTCTCCAAAATTAACCAGTACCAAGGCTTGGTTCTTATGAACCCCGGCATCTCCTTCTCTATAACCCTTTAAGTCTGCCTTATCTATTAGCCAGCCTGCGGGTATTTTAATACTATTTTCCCCAACAGAATAATGTGGGATTTCAGGAAACTGTTCCCTCAATAGTTCAAATTCCTGCGTGGTAATTACCGGGTTTTTAAAAAAACTGCCACTATTACCCAGAATTTTTGGATCTGGAAGCTTTTGTTGTCTTATTTTGATAACTGCATTGGAGATATCCTTGATCTCAGGGTTTTCTACACCCATTTCTTTCAAAGCATCATTGATCGCACCATAATTGGTGAGCAATTTATGATTGTTTTTGGTTAATTTAAAAACCACATTAGTGATAATGAATTTCCCTTTAGCTTTCTCCTTGAATATTGAATTTCTATACGCAAACTCACATTCTTCCGCAGTGAAATT
>Ga0307488_10004727_pt1 | contig 11342 bp, 10 predicted proteins | sample SB02metaG_FD_202248 | JGI IMG/M metagenome (GOLD analysis project Ga0307488, IMG submission 202248) | Sea-ice brine microbial communities from Beaufort Sea near Barrow, Alaska, United States - SB 0.2 | ecosystem: Environmental > Aquatic > Marine > Coastal | place: USA: Alaska | collected...
ATAATTTTGCCCCTTCGCAAATGTCGTCTTCTTTGATCCCCAGAGGGTAACCGCTGCCGTCAATTCGTTCGTGGTGTTGCATCACGATTTTACGGGCTTCGTTCCATTGATTGAGATTTTCTAGTAATCGAGCACTTTTATAAACATGAGTACGCATCAGGTTAAATTCGTAATCTTCGAGCTTTTCCTGCTTATGTAGCACTGCATTTGGCATAAAGGCCATACCAAAATCATGCATATAACAAGCAACGGCAAGTTGCACTTCATCGACGGGTGAGCCTGCGATTTTATTGATGTAGCCGGCGAGCTTGGCAATTCTATCACCCCTGCCTTCCCAATACTTAGAGCGTTTTTCTATCGGTTTCATCAATTCACGAAAGAACACCAGATCTTCACGTTCGTCGTTAGAAATAACTTTAGGAATGCCTGTTGTTGCTATGCTATGGGGCACAGTAACCGCGGGTATTTCGCCGATATTTTCTTCTTCATCACCTAGATCAAGGCTAGGATCCAATATGACGACTGCTTTGGCTAACAATTTTTCATGATCGGCGCCATTTTCAGGAGTAATATGTTTAATCGCCTCAACAAGTCGCTTAAACATCTCCTCATCATACTGAGCTTGCCCAGTTTGAATGCAGTTTTGCACGAATACTTTGACTTTATCCATGATCAATAACACCAAGTCACTCATATTACTGGTGTAGTAAATTTGTCCTTTACGTAAATAATCCAGAAGGTCTTCGGCGTATTGTAGAAGTGGGATAAGTGGTGAAAAATTAACTAGTCCTAAGTCGCCTTTGATGGTGTGGATTGAACGAAAAAGTGAACGTTGTAATTCGTTATCTTCTGGCTTTAACTCCAATTCAATTAAGGTTTGTTCACTGGCTTCATAAAGTTCGTTAATTTCTTCCAATAGGTCGGTGAGGATATCTTCATCGAGATCTTCATGTGTAAACATTTGCATAGAATGAATAGCCTTAATGATTGAAAGTATTGATAAGTTTATTAAGTATCGGCTAATTAAGAATTTAATTCATATATTTGTGCGGCAACAAAAAATGCTAAATATACTAACTTGTAAATCAAGTGGTATAGCTAGTGGGTAAAAGTGCGTATACTTTGCGTCCAATACATTGATCAGGATAAGCCTTGTTAGCGCTTTTACGCATAGTTGCGATATTTTTTTATTTTTTGCTGATAAACATAGTACTCATATTGATTTGTTTGGTACGGCCTTTTCATCGGGATAACGTGCACGCTGCGGGTGCTTTATATAGTTCTGTTTCTGCTTTGTTGGGATTAAAAATTGAAATCCGTGTACCAGACAGTATCAAGCAAGGTGGGCCTTACGTCTACATTGCTAATCACCAAAATAGTTATGATTTATTGACTATTTGCGGTGCGACACCAAAAGGTACAGTTACTGTTGGTAAAAAAAGCCTTAAGTGGATACCTGTGGTTGGCCAGATATATTGGTTAACAGGTAACATTATGATCGACCGAAAAAACTCAAATCGCGCCCATGATACCTTACAAGACACAGTGCAAAAAATTCAAAAAAAACGCCTGTCTGTGTGGTTTTTCCCGGAGGGAACAAGGAGTTATGGTCGCGGATTGCTGCCCTTTAAAACTGGTGCGTTTCGCATTGCCGAGGCTACCAATGAACCCATAGTGACGATTACTGCCAGCCGATTATATGATAAAATTAAATTAAACAGGTGGGACAATGGCACGTTATTAATCGAACTGTCAGAGCCGGAGTTTATGGATGAACATAAATCTATTAAACAAAATGCTGAATATTTCCATCAAAAAATGCAACAACAGATTAAAAAAGTAGACGCAGAAGTAGACAATGAAATCGGGTAACCCGCTTAGCTCAGAGGCAAATTTTATGAATTCAGAAGACACATCCGAACTGGCCGAATGGCATGAGTTTAACCAAGAAACTATCGAAGCATTGATCGAAGATGGCAGTGATGCCAGTCAAGCGCATACCATTGAGTATCACTTCGCTAGTGCTGACTTTGACGTATTAGAAAAAGCGGCTGTTGATGCTTTTAAAGCCGGCTTTGAAGTGGGTGATGCCGAAGAGTTAGAATTGGAAGATGGTGAAGAAGTCTTTTGTTTTGATGCCGTGGTCGAACGTATGTTGAATGCAAAATTAATCAACCAAGATACCGACAAGCTTTTTGCTATTGCCATTAAACATAACGTAGATTACGACGGCTGGGGCACGTTTTTTATTGAAAAATAGTGATTACTCATTCGGTCAAAAAATAAACCAATAACACAAAAGTGTCATTGGTTTGCCTAAAAAATCCAGCAAAACCCTCATTAAAGTGTCAATAAAAGTACATCTCAGGTTCATATTACGCCCCAGAAAAAATGGAATGGGACACACAATGCTGTGCCTATTAATGCGGGTACTGAGTCTGCCAATTGGGCAGGTTTATCAGATAAAGCTAAGTGGTTAAATGCGTTACAAACACAGATCCCCAGTCCTTGGCATAACGAGCGTTTAGGTGCATTTACCTATATTCAAACAAAGTTAAATCATCATGAAATATATCACCAACAGTATTTTTTTTTGTTGATATCAATAAACACTACCGTGCTGGCTAAGCAGGTATCTGAAGTGCCTATTAAAATTCTATTTGCAGCATTACTCCAAAGGCGTACAGTTTTTGGGTGTTATTATCAAACCGTATCGAATCTATGTTGCCAAGCGAACTCAGGGGAATTTTTATGATGCGATACAAAAGAAAAATGCGCAGGTTTTAGCGCAGAAACCCAATAAGGAACAACAGGCGGCTTTTTTAAGCAGTATGAATTCTTATCTGGGCATACTGAAGCACTACAAGACCCACAAATTACGCCAAAGGTTGTTATTTAGACACCTGTCCGGCTGGTGGTGGAACCGTGTTTATTTATCGGGTGGCATTGCCAAGTTCGTATTCAAGCAAAAATAAGTGAAAGTAATTTGCAGAGCATTAAGCAACCCAAGGTTTGGGTTGCTTATGACAAGGTCTAATCGTTGCTATGCAGACTGGCGTTTAAACCGCCCCATTTAGATGAATCAGCCACGACGGCTTCAACTACACCTGTTTGGCTGTTGCGGCGAAACAATAAGCCATCCATACCCGATAATTGACGAGCGGCAACTACGTCGCCATCTGGCGTGGTGACTTTAGTGCCAGCGGTCACATACAAACCTGCTTCAACGATACAATCATCCCCTAAAGAGATACCGATACCTGCGTTGGCGCCAACCATGCTGTTTTTACCAATAGCATTAATGGTTTTTCCGCCACCTGACAACGTCCCCATAGTTGAAGCTCCGCCGCCAATGTCTGAACCATCTCCGACCACAACCCCTTGTGAAATTCGGCCTTCAACCATAGAACTCCCTAACGTGCCGGCGTTGAAGTTAACAAACCCTTCATGCATCACAGTGGTGCCAGGTGCTAAATGTGCGCCCATACGGACTCGGTCTGCATCGCCAATACGCACACCTTCTGGGATAACGTAATCGACCATTCTTGGGAATTTGTCTATGGACGTGACCGCTAAATGATGGGCTTCAGTGGCAATCAATTCTCTTAATGCTTCTACTTTATTGGGTAAAACTGGACCCGCTGAGGTCCATGCTACATTGGTTAATAAACCAAACACACCTTCAAGGTTAATGTTGTTGGGTTGCACGGCACATTCTGATAATAAGTGCAGACGTAAATAGGCGTCTTCGGCAGATTGTGGTGTGGCGTCTATATCAAGGCTGATTTCGACAAACTCACCTTTAATCAAGCCAACTTTACTGGCTAAGCAGTGACGCTCAATGTGTTTATTGCTGCGAGGAAACCATACATCTAAGGTTTTGCCACTTTCTACATCGATATATCGATGTCCATTACGGGTGATTGTCATTGTTATATCCTAAAGAGGGATGTTGATTATGGGTTTATTATCCCGTGAATTACGCTGAATCGCAGCCAATATTTGTTTATAGGTTATGCCAAAGTAGGATCACCTTGCTTTTGCTATAAAGATATATCCAGTTTCGTGTGTGGATTGCCTAATTCTTTTATCTGTTGGCTAACGGGAAAGTTGTGTAAATCGAGTTCGATGCCTCTACTATCTGGGTTAGCGCCAGTTTCATCAAAGAAACACAATGTGAGTACTTGACTAAATGAATGGGTCTGCCATAAATAACAACGGTCAAACCCGCTATGCATAAGGGCATAATCTTGCTGGCCCTTAACCCATTTTGAACTTCTTGAAATATTACGCTTTTGAAAATATTCTAACCCCAAAGGATGCAACTGACTTTTAGCTTGCAAGCCCTTAATAAAAATATCTAAAGGAATATCAGCACTTTTTTGTTCGCTTAAATCATAAGCTTGTTGCATGGTTAAGGGGGGGCCAAATTTTTTAACGGCTGCAATGAGTGTTTGTTCACCTATGGGCGTTATACTCATATAGGCGTCTTGCAAATAATAAGTGGCTGTGATTTGTTGGATAAAGCCGTTGTGCTTGTCGAAGTAAAGCTCTACTTTTTGCTCAAGACGGGTATTTTCATATGGCTGATAAAAACTAACCTTGATTTTGTTACTGACGCTCCCTCCACGGATGTTACCCAATTGACCACCTTGGTTATCAAGGTTTATGGCTTGTTGCAACACGTTGTCACCAATTTTCACCTCTTTAATTGACAGCACAGTATCGACTGCTTGACTTGTGTCATCCAAAGATAAGACGTGCGATTTGTTAAAGCGCTCCAGACCACGTAATGTTTCAAAAGGATGAGACTGTTTCAGCAACTGCGACCAAGCCAAGGGTGTTGCCAAGACTGTCACCAAACCACTTATTAACGCGAAACGTTTAACCACTTTCATTCACTCCTGATTGATCAAATATCGCGGTATTTGTTATACCGCTATGTATTTCGTAAAGATTAAGTCTACGCTATTCAAGCTTATGAAACACAAAGACGTAAGCTCTTACACTTTTAAAGTTTTTACCATGATTAATTTTGCTAATGTATGTTACGTATTATAAATCCATTTGGAGTTGCGTTACTTAATGTCTCACTTTTTTCGTCACATATTTATTTTTGGAAGCCGCTGTCTTACGAGTGTAGGACTAGCGAGTCTAGGATTTCTGACATTTCCGGCATATGCCAAATACACAGATATTTTCACACAGCACCAAATTGATCTTAGTTTTAACGTTAATCAACCGGTGTTAATTGCTGACCTTTTGCCACAGGCCGGTGCAGAACTTGTGGTGGTCGGTGTAGATGAGAAGCAACAACGTATGTTAGCTATTTATTTCTTTGATACTCAAAGCAATACATTCATTCAACAAGACAAGATCAATATTGCAGACAATGTTTTTGCCTATGATGTGGGTGAACCCCAGCAAGACGGTTTACAGCGTTTGTACCTTTTAGACAAGTCCATGGTGCATCGTTATGTGCCTGCCCACTTATCACACCAATCGGCATGGGTGAATACCGAGGCAGTTTCATCTATGTATCTTAGCGAAAAAGCCGAATCGTTTAGGGAGATGGACTTTATCCAAGATATCAATAACGATAATCTTGATGACATTATACTGCCGCACTTTGAACAGCTTCATTTATGGTTGTCCGATTGCTGCGGTGCCAGACACCCCCAAAATTTACCTATTGCTGCACGAATTGAGATGAACCCAAGCAGTGTCAGTTATGACGACCAAGAACTGTATTTTCAAGATATGGATCTAGACGGGAAAACAGACTTAGTGACAGTAGAGCAAGGTCAATTGCATGTGTTTGCACAAAACGACAATAGGCAATTTTCACTTATTCCCATAAAAATTAAAATTGATAAATCCATTTATGCTGTCGATTGGTGGGACATGAAAGGTCCAGATGGCCAAGAAATGGACCAAAGTGATATTCAACATCGTGTTGTAAGAGCCATTGATGACTTTAATGGTGATGGTATCCCAGACATCGCCTTGCAGTTTACAAAAAGTGCTGGAGTGTTAGATAAAACCATCGATTTTGAGTTTTTCTATGGGGCGTTAAAAGAAGGGAAATTAAGCTATTCAGAACAAGCCAGTACCAATATCACCTCTGAAGACACCTTATCTAACCTAACGTTTTTAGACAGAGACATGGATGGCAAACAAGAAGTGTCGGTGTCGTCTTTTGATATTGGTATCTCCCAGATAGTAGGCGCTTTGTTATCCGGCAGTATCGACCAAGATGTGTTAATTTTTTCTATGAATGAAAATAATCAATTTGGTAAAGAGCCCCTTGTCAGTCAAGAAGTGGAAATTACCTTTAGCTTATCTTCGGGCACACGAGGCCAACCCTTGGTTAAAATAATTGATATCAATGGCGATGCGGTTAAAGACATAGTGTATTCAGATGGCGATGATTTGATCCGAGCGTTATTAGCCACACCTGATCAGCAAAAGCCTTACGCCAATCGTTCACTTCGCCAGAAACTGCCCATGCCCAAAAATCCCTTAAATGCCACATCCGAGGACCTCAATGGTGACGGAAAAACAGACTTAGTATTACACCATGGCCCAGCAGACAGCTCTGAGCTATTGAAGCGAGTCATGGTGTTGATGGCGAATTAACGACCCCTGTTTTAGTCAACCCATATTATTTTTCGAGACAACACTTATCCCCCATATCTGATGGGGGAGTTATTTCAGTGAACCTCTTTTCAAAAACGTGCTATTTGCAACTTCTTACGAAATTTGTGCATTATTTTTCAGTCATTCCAACTCAGAGACAAAATTTGTTACTTACTTAGATATCATTGTGGCGAAAAAACTTGATATCATACTCTCTGTTTTTTAAAGGTTTCAAATCGAGTTGATTTGAGTGACGTGATAATTGAACCAACAGAATACGCTGTTGGCCTTAGGTTTTAATGAAAATACCAAAAAGATTACAACCACTTGTCGACGATGGTCTGATAGATGCAGTCTTATACCAGCTTATGAGTGGTAAAGAGGCTACCGTGTATGCAGTGCAGTGCGGCACTGAAGTACGTTGCGCCAAAGTGTATAAAGAGGCAATGAAACGCAGCTTTAAAAAGGCGGCGCAATATCAAGAAGGCCGTAAAGTACGGAACACGCGTCGTGCCCGCGCCATGGAAAAAGGCTCTAAGTTTGGCCGTAAGCAACAAGAAGATGCGTGGCAAAATACTGAAGTAGACGCTTTATTTAAACTGGCTAAGGCTGGGGTTAGGGTACCAGAGCCTTATGGTTGTTATGAAGGCGTGTTACTCATGGAATTGGTTACAGATGACAAAGGCGAAGTAGCACCCAGACTCAACGATGTATCTATGTCCGCAGAGCAAGCCATTGAAGATCATGCTTTGGTGATGGTCTATGTGATGCGTATGTTATGTGTGGGTTTGATACACGGTGACTTATCAGAGTTTAATGTGCTGGTAGACGATTACGGTCCGGTGATCATTGATTTACCCCAAGTTGTGGATGCTGCTGCAAATAACAATGCATTTAGTATGTTACAGCGTGATGTGCATAATATGAGTGAATATTATGGCCAGTTCGCCCATGAACTCACTCGCACTTTTTATGCTCAAGAAATGTGGGCATTATTTGAAGCGGGTGAGTTAACGCCAGAGACAGAATTAACAGGTCACTATGCCCTACCTGAAGATGACGCAGACGTAGACTCGGTATTAGAAGAAATCAAAGCCGCCTTCGCCGAAGAGCAAGAACGCCAAGAAAGAGTCAAAGAAGCCAACGAGCCCCTTTAATCCATTTTGATAAGATACCAAGCTTTGAACCTGACACGTCTTACATTAAGAATGAGTTAATCTGATTGGAAAGAAAGCGGCATTTCCTTATGGGCACGGCTCCCTAGCCGAATTATTGGTTATAGCGGTAAGGGTGGTCGGTAACATCAAACTATTGACAGCTCCAAGAGATGAACTAACCTTCAAAAGATTTTTGGTCATCTAAATCAAATAGACAGGTGCCAAAAAGTAGATGTTTTGTTGACGAAAATTGACTCTGACCTACAGGTTAATCAAGCACCTACAGGGCGTCAAAAAACGAATGTTCTAGGTCGCCCCCGTTTCCCCAACCAGTTACTTCTGCTGGATAGTTGACAGATACTCGGTGAGATTGTAAATCTTCTGTTTTGCGAAGCTCTGGCGGTGTTTGGTATTCCAATGGCCATAGCGAATGTCTTCTAGCTGTCGCCCCCAACTTGGCATGTCGAGGGTTCTATGTGCAACAGTCCTCGATTCTCCAGTTATAGATTCCTCGACTTGTTTACGCGGAAATTCGCCATCATTTATGGCGGCCAGGTTAGTCAAGTTAGGCACCGTTTTTTTCAGTGCAGGTGCGGCTGGCCCATCACCCATTCCACTTTTACCATGACATGCAGAACACAGTGCAAGGTAGAGGTCTTCTCCGTCTTCGAGGGAAGCCTCCTCCCAACTGATCGGGACGAGTTTTATCTTCACATTCTTCTCGGTGACGGGAGCATTATCCCTAGCGGTACAGCCAAACATAATAACTACAGTAAGACTAAGTACTATTGGCGTTTTTTTCATCTGAAATTTATCCTTCTAGATTTTCCACAAACATATGATGGGGTATACCCCCTTATGTTGCAGCATTTACAGCTCTACTGAACATTCCTGACTGAAGCGCATTTAACGCTTCGAACACATAGCTATCTGGATTTTTGTTCAGTAAACAAAACGACTTGAGAGAAGAGCCGGATAGCATTGTATTAGTAGTACATAATAAAGCTGAAGTTTACTTGACCCAGGTCAAGTAAACTTCAGGTCCTGCCAATGATTGTTTCAGCCATTGCTTTGTATTGGGTATGGCTCTCTTTATTGATTGGACATTGTAATAGTAGGGTTCGTTATGATGAATGGGGGGCATGATTATGTGAGATTGTTGAGGTCAACTAACTCAGAGTGACATTAAAAAAGAATTTTACTCCTGCTAAATAGGACGCCATCTTTAGTGGTCATTGGCGAACGTTGACCTAAGAATATGGTTTAAACGATATAGACTCAAGGCAACCAGAGCCATTAACTGCCAGAGCCATTAACTGCTGGGGTCATTCAAAAGAGCGGATACCCGTTACGATTATTTTACAGCCTCATTAGCCAACAGCCACAGGCCAGATTAGTGATAGGAAATCTTCTGGAATGGATAATTATCCCTCAGTGCGCCTCAACTCACTTGGTGTCATGACATATTGTCTTTGAAATGCTTTGCTTAAGGTTCGAGCAGAAGCAAAACCAACTTGTTCGGCGACGTGTTCCAAATTCGCATTTGAGTATTTGATTAAATTGTAAGCTTTCATCATCCGCCAGTTCAAAATATACGCCATAGGCGCTAAACCGACTGACGACTGGAAGTGTCGCACCAGAGTGGCACGAGACATACCTACTCGCTCGCCTAAATTAGTGATAGACCAATTAAAATTGGGATCTAGATGGATCAAGGTCAAGGCTTTACGTATGCGTTTATCTCGCAAAGCGGCTAAAAATCCAGTCAGTTCCTTGTTTTTATGGATATAACGATTCAGTAATTGCAAAAATAGCACTTCGGTTAGGCGATCGACTATGGTGTCACTCTTCCCCCGTGCTCGGTGCATTTCCGATTCGATGAGCTTCACCGTCATCCAAATGGGATCGGCTGATGTCAACTCTCGAAAGTGCAAAACCTGAGGCAATGAATCAAGGATCGGATGGCTTGACGCTTTGTCATAGTGGACCATCCCACACATTAAACGTTGGGTGATTTTTCCATGCTGAAAAAGTGGACTTCCTAATTCGCAGGCCTCTCCTGCCCGAAGGCTCGAGATGAGCGTCCTACCTGGCTGATCGGCTATCCAATGAGATCGACCGCTGGGTAACATGACAATTTCCATGTGATGAACATTGACAGGTGCTGCGTTGTCAGAGCCCACATAAAAACTTCCCGACATGGCGATATGAAAACGTGGAATATCTACTTCGTCCAAAGACATCCCCCAAGGAGCCGCCAAATCTGAACGAAAAAATATTGAGCCCTTAAAACGCAATGTTTCAAGCACATCTCCTACTACATTAAACTCTGCTTCGTCATGAATGATTCTTTCAGGCACTTTTAAGCGTCTCCTAGATACCCCGCAGCGGGGTCATTTACATTAAGCTACCTATGTCACATAAACCAGAGTGAGGTTCACTCACTACCTTACCTATGATTAAAGGAAATAGACATGACAGCAAAAATATACAAGTTACTTTATACCTACAGTATTTTAGTTTTGGTGCTAAATATGGGTATTTTGACTACAAATAAGGTGCAGGCAGAAGCGTTTTTCACCATTAAAAATGGTGAATTACAACGTCCAAGCGGCTATCGAGAATGGGTATATGTGGGTACTCCTCTTACTCCAAATGACATGAATAATGGCAAAGCGGCTTTTCCAGAGTTTCATAATGTCTATATCGATCCTAAGAGTTGGTCCCATTGGAAGACAAAAGGTGAATTCAGAGATGGCACTATATTGATGAAAGAGTTAGTGGCTGTAGGCAGTAAAGCTGCTGTGAGTGGACAGGGTTACTTTCAAGGGAACTTCTTAGGACTAGAAGCCACGATTAAAAGTAAAAAACATTTTCCAAATGAACCGGGAAACTGGGGCTACTATAGTTTTTCAACACCCGACCATAGCAGCCTAAATAAAACCGCCAAGGCCTTTCCAGCAGCTTCGTGTAACGCTTGTCATGCTGCATCGGCGGCAGACGATTTTGTCTTCACCCAATATTATCCGATTTTAAGTGCAGGTAAAGCAAAGGGTAAGGAGGCCACAGGTGGTGTGACTTCTGATCTAACCATGCAGGAATAAAGCTATGAATATTATCCTTAAAGCCCTTGTAACGAGTGCCTTGATGCTCAGTGTCTATGGCTCACATGCCGGTGCGAAAGAGTCATTCTCAAGCAATGTAGACAAGCACGGTAACATCACATTGCCGAATAACTTTAGAAATGAAATGGTGCACTTAGGATCGTGGTTTGTGCCAGAAGGCGGCGCAAGTGGTTTTCATGATGTTTATACCGAAAAGGAAAGTGTTGAGTCTTATAGGATAAACGGAAAATTTCCTGACGGGGCAACTATTGTCAAAGAGCTGCGGGGTTCGCATGCTGGCACCTATACTACGGGGAAAAATGTCAGCTACGCCAACAATGAGCTAAAGCAATGGTTTGTGATGGTCAAAGATAGCAAAGGACGTTTTGCTAATAGCCCACTTTGGGGTGATGGTTGGGGCTGGGCACTTTATAAACCAGAT
>Ga0307488_10004728_pt1 | contig 11341 bp, 10 predicted proteins | sample SB02metaG_FD_202248 | JGI IMG/M metagenome (GOLD analysis project Ga0307488, IMG submission 202248) | Sea-ice brine microbial communities from Beaufort Sea near Barrow, Alaska, United States - SB 0.2 | ecosystem: Environmental > Aquatic > Marine > Coastal | place: USA: Alaska | collected...
CTCCATTTGGTCCTGTTGGACCTGTACTACCTGTAGGTCCTGTATTACCAGTTGTTCCTGTTGTTCCTTGAGATCCTGTCGGACCTGTCGGTCCAGTTGATCCGGTATTTCCTGTCGGTCCATTAGGACCTTGTACTCCATTAGGACCTGTCGGTCCGTTTGGTCCTGTTGGACCTGTATTACCTGTTGTTCCTGTTGTTCCTTGAGAACCAGTTGACCCTGTCGGTCCGGTTGATCCTGTTGGTCCGGTTGATCCAGTTGGTCCATTAGGGCCTTGTACTCCATTAGGTCCGGTTGATCCAGTTGGGCCTGTTCCTCCAGTTGGTCCAGTTGGACCTGTCGGTCCGTTTGGTCCTGTTGGACCTGTATTACCTGTTGTTCCTGTTGTTCCTTGAACTCCATTAGGTCCTGTTGGCCCTGTTCCTCCTGTAGGTCCAGTCGGACCTGTTCCTCCTGTTGGACCTGTTGATCCAGTTGGTCCGGTATTTCCTGTTGTACCAGTTGTTCCCTGTACTCCTTTATCACCAGTTGTTACAAAAGAACAAATAGCAGCAGAATTATTTACTAATGCACTACCCCCTTGAGATTCATTTGAAATAGTTAAATTCCAATAACCACCTACATCTGTTAAATCTGATATAGCAAATAGTAAGAAATCACCTGTATCGAATTTTTCTGCTATTCTTACGTGGCCTTTAATTGCTGAAGTAACAGAATCAATGGATTCCATAAATGATTCAATACTAGTACCATCTCCATCTGTCTGGTTAATGGACATTATTGTTGATGATGCTTGGGTAGAGTTATTTAATCTAACATTACCTATTGAAGGCCCTAATGTCGTACTTGTTTGGAAATTATACTGGAATGAAGCTCCACCAAAGTTTCCATCTTGTCCTGTAGTTCCAGTAGTTCCCTGTACTCCATTAGGTCCTGTCGGTCCGGTATTTCCTGTCGGTCCAGTTGAACCTGTAGATCCTTGAGATCCTGTTGATCCAGTTGGTCCAGTTGATCCGGTATTTCCTGTCGGTCCATTAGGACCTTGAACACCGTTAGGTCCTGTTGGTCCTGTCGAACCGGTTGGTCCGGTTGATCCTGTATTTCCTGTAGTTCCTTGTGATCCTGTCGGTCCAGTTGGTCCAGTAGATCCTGTCGGACCATTAGGTCCTTGTACTCCGTTAGGGCCTGTCGGTCCTGTCGAACCTGTAGGTCCGGTATTCCCAGTTGTTCCTGTAGTTCCTTGAGAACCAGTTGGACCTGTTGATCCAGTTGGTCCAGTAGATCCTGTCGGACCATTAGGTCCTTGTACACCATTAGGCCCTGTCGGACCATTTGGTCCTGTTGGACCTGTACTTCCAGTTGTTCCTGTTGTTCCTTGAGATCCTGTCGGACCTGTCGGTCCGGTTGATCCGGTATTTCCTGTTGGACCGTTTGGTCCTTGTACTCCATTAGGTCCTGTTGATCCAGTTGGTCCAGTATTTCCTGTTGTACCAGTAGATCCTTGTACTCCATTAGGTCCAGTTGGTCCAGTTGATCCGGTATTCCCTGTTGGGCCAGTTGTACCTGTTGTTCCTTGTACTCCATTTGGTCCTGTTGGACCTGTTCCTCCAGTTGGACCTGTTCCACCTGTTGAACCTTGAACTCCGTTTGGTCCAGTTGGTCCTGTTGGTCCTGTATTCCCAGTTGTTCCTGTTGTTCCTTGGACTCCGTTAGGACCTGTCGGTCCTGTTGGGCCTGTATTTCCAGTTGTTCCAGTAGATCCTTGTACTCCATTAGGACCTGTCGGTCCAGTTGGGCCTGTACCTCCTGTTGGACCTGTTGGTCCGGTACCTCCTGTTGGACCTGTTGATCCAGTTGTTCCTGTTGTTCCTTGAACTCCATTAGGACCTGTCGGTCCGTCTGGTCCAGTTGGTCCAGTACTTCCTGTTGTTCCTTGGCCTCCTGTTGGACCGTTTGGACCTGTCGGACCTGTTCCACCTGTTGGGCCGTTTGGTCCTGTTGGACCTGTCCCACCTGTTCCACCTGTCGGTCCGGTTGGACCTGATGATCCTGTTGTACCTTGAGGACCTGAGTCTGCATCTACCCAATTCCATCCACCTGGAGTAGATGAAATTACCTGTCCTGCTGAACCTGTAGCATAAGTTGATGAACTATTTGATATTGCTGCTTTTAGTCCTATAACAGGTATACCGCTACTGCCGTGTATAAATAACTGTTCTACCAGTGAATCTGAACCTGCAGATAAAGTAATAGCTGGGCTATTAATATTTGGAGCAATAATGGAACTAGCGTATATATCTCCACTAGCGCTTATGTTACCTACTACCTCTAATTTTTCTCCTGGAGCAGCCACCCCGATCCCGACGTTTCCGTTATGTTCTAATTTTAATATATTATCGGTACCTCCTCCAGTACTTCTAAATTCTAATGATCGTTGAGAAAGTATTTGAGAATTTCTTGAATCTGCGTCGGAATCACTTCCGGATATAATTATAGCTCCGTTGTCAACATTTAATGAGTTTAGCGTAGCATCAGAACCGCTTGTAATAAGTTTTTTCCAGTTTGGCATATCTTTGTTTATTATGGTTGGTTACTAGAAACATTCTAGCCCACTTCCCTTACGGGCCAATAATATCGTATAATATACGAATATATTTTATAAATAGCAAAAGGTCCCGAAGGACCTTAAACTTTTATTTAATTGATTTAATATGTTCTCCTATCTTTCTAAAGATACCGTAAAACATTTCAAATTCTTCTCCTTTATAAGTTGCTAATCTTAATTTAGCTAATATAAATTCTGCTTCTTCTATTGATAACCCTTCCGCCTTTTTAGGCTTAGGGCTAATTTTGTCAATTAATCCCATAATCTTTCTATAAACCTTTTTTATAATTTTATTCTCTATACGTAAATATATATATCATTTGAGGAATCTACTCTAATGTTTCCTCTATGATCTGCTTTGGCAGTTGCAGCATCTGCTGAAGAACCGTCAAATACACCTCCTACATAGTAACTTATTGCTGCTGTTGTAGCTGTCGCATTTACACTGTTTGCAATTGCAAGACGACCATCATTACTATTATAATCTCCATTCCAAACTACTGCTGCTCCATTTCCTGCAGTTCCATTAGAACCTCCAAATATAATACCCGATTCGTCAGTTGCTGTTGAAGATCCAGAATTAATTAAGATAAACTTATCTGCTATATTTAAGTTATCGGTATTTACTGTTGTTGTTGTACCGTTAACTGTTAAGTCGCCGGAAAATATACCGTTAGCAAAATTAACATTAGAGTTAGTTTTAACATCTTGGTCCATTCCACCCAAGTAACCCCATTGAGTTGCTGAGATGGTAGTTGATCCAATTGTTGCTAACTGAGTAGCTTCTCCACTTGTTAATGCAACACCTTGTACTTTAGTTACTGCTACCGCACCATTTGCAGCTAAAGTTACATCTCCACTTATTGCTACCGATGCAATATCTGTACCGTCACCTATTAGAATTTGCCCAGATGTTTTTGCATCTAAGTCTGTTGGTGCATTTGAAGTACCACCTACTTTGATAGTACCACGGGTCATATTAGCTAACATAGTGTTAGTTATACCATCAGCTTTAATACTAATTGTTCTAGCTGCTGAGCCGTTGTATGTTGTTCCTGTGTTTAACTGTATAGATGAGTTATCAACAGTTAAATTAGCTAGACTACCTCCTAGAGTAACTCCAGATATGGAGCCAGAAATAATATTTGCTCCATTGATTTGTGCTGATCCAGAAACTACTCCGTTACCTAATCCAAATGTTAATGTATCCGTACCTGCATTTGCTGATAATGTAATTTGGGTACTTCCAGTTGCAAAATTTAACTTTCCTTGTGAGTCATTTGCTATAAGGTGTGTGCCTCCTACCGAAGCGGTAACGTATGCTGTTTGAGCTGTAACAGATGTTAAGTATCCTGCATCATTCGCTAATTGCGATACGTTTGATCCGGATACAATAATTTTTTTCCAAGTTGCCATGCTTTAATTGTATATATTGTTTTTATTAATGTATGTTTATATAATCTATAATAAATAGTATTAGCTATTGAAAACCAAAGTAGAAGTCATTACTGGAGCTGTAAAACATTCCACCTTCAACAGCTGTTGGTGCTGTGGATTGAGGTATAAGCTGTAAGGTACCTTGATTATTTACTTTTATCTTCTCTAAACCGCCGGATTTAATACTAAAAACATCGGTATTAGCTTCTAATTCAATGAATATAGATCCAGTTGAACTAAAAGAACCTGATATATTAAGCGATCCGGTTAAAAACTCTCCGGCTGCTGGTAATTCATTTCTTATTTGCTCCCAAAATACCTGTGCCATTATATATTAAATTTACCTGCTACTGTTATGTCTCCAACAGCGTTTAGATTAACTTCGCTTGTAAAGGTTATTACGACATTACTTCCTGTCTGTACTACAGATGTTATAGCTGATGGTTCGATCATTAGTCCATTAATAAATACTGTAAAATCTTGGACAGTTAATGCTGGGAAGTTAGCTGGTGGTGTTGCTATCGTAATATTACTAAAAGTAACCGTTCTATTACCTGTATTTACATTATAAGTGTTGTTATTAGTGTCTATTATAGCACTCAACGCTAAATAAGCTCTTTCATCTGAGGACATCCCGCTTGATTGTACTGTAATTTCTGATTTTCCTGTGACTGCGTCGTAAAATCTACCTCTTGGTGCTTTATCTGCTGGTGTTGCTGCACTAGCATTAAGTATTTCGGTAGTTCCTGCTACTTCTAATCCAAACTTAATAGCAGACTTGGAGTAAAACTTGTTCATACTAGCAATAGATGCATTAATACTGTCTGGAACTATATGTCCCATCATTTTAATTTCAAAATTTGTCTTTACTGTACGGTCTTGTCCTTGATTTAACTCTGTAGTAGTAGTATAAGAGTCTATCATCGCTCGAAAGTTAAATCTTTCTGGATCTCCCCAATAAGCATCTGATGCAAAGTTAATTGATTCAACTATCTTATTCATTTGTTCAACATACTCAGTAAAAACGATGCAAGAGTACGTTATGTTGACATAATCGGGAATAATTACGCCATAAAGTTCCTTTACGGGCTCTCTATTAGATAATGCACTAAATCTATCGTATATATTTTTTTTAGAGTATTTTTTTTGAAAGATAGAGAAGTTATTAGGGTTATTAGCGTCTAACTTATTACCTAAGCTTCTATTTTTCTCTATTGAGTCTCTCTTAAACATTATAAGAGGAGTTTGAATCTTACCGTTCTTATCTCTATAGTAACCGTCTTTCTGGACTGATGCCCACCTTTCTGGTGATCCGTATATAGTAGGTACTGCTATTCTCTTATTATTCTGAATAACCGAGGGCTTAATTACATTATTAAAGTAATAAATAATAGTTTCGTCAATATCTCTTAACCCTATGTTAAATTGCTTTACATCATCTCCTTTCACTGAGCGATTATACCCTCTATTCTTCTTTAGAGTATCAGGTGTAGGTTGTTTAGCTGCATTATTATAGGTAGAAATAGAATCTTGAGAAATTTCCGATTGTCTCTTGGGCTCTACTGGTAATATTCTTGTTTCTTTAGCCATATCTTAACGTGCTCTAGTGATTCCTATTTTATCTACTCTTGTTAAGTGGCAGTCTACTATAATTGATACAGAAGATCCAAATTTACTACCGTAGTTAGTTAAGTTATAGCTACTGTCTCTACCTACAAATAATTGGTTCTCTCTTACTGTATCTACTTCATAATAATCTTCATGCCACATTACTACATCTCCTACTTCAGGTACGGTTGTAGCGTCTACTAAATCCTGTCTAATAAAAGCAAATGATGCTTCCCTACCTAAATCAGGTCCAAAGTCATCAACACTTACAACTTGATCTCCTCTGGTAATAAAGCAGTTAAGTTTAACTGGGTCTAAGTATATTTTATCAGTAGATTCTCCGTATATATTTGCTTGAGTATCCTCTAAAGAGAGTTTATAGTACCCAATTTCTTGTTCTACTATATCTTTTAAAAGCTCTCTCCCTATATTAGTAAGAACATCAAAATCTTTTTTACTGCCAAATAACATATATTATTTTTTCTTTTCGATTGTTTTCTCAGCTACTTCTATTTTCTTAACCTCTGGTATTCTCTGTATTGATGTTGTCTTAAATGCTGCGAATGCTTCGGAGGCTGGTTTAGTTGTTAACAGTTTTACTTTCATTACCGCAGTATTGTTATCTCCATTATGAGATACTTGACCTACTGTCAATACACCGGGAATAGCTCTTAGCATTTCCCCTATATCCTGTACTGTTATATCTTCTGAATGCCCTACTCTTACCATAGCTTGGTATATAGAAAACTGTAGTTCTGATAGTAAATTAATTATTTTCATTATCCTATGTAAATGTGCATTGGAACCCCGGCCATTGCGTCGTTAATATATTTTGTTTGTGTTGCTGCTAATTCTAGTTGGTTAGTCATTGATGCTGTTTGCATAGTAGCCTTTAAATCCTCTACTAAGAATATCTTCTCTTCTCTAGCATCTGCTAATAAGTCTGATGCATTCATTGTCACTTCTGAACCTGGTACAGGGACTGTCTGATATTTTCCTCTAACGTAAGCTAGCATTTCTTTTGCTGTTGCGGCAGCGTACTTAAATATCCACTGTCTCCCTATTGCATTTATTTCAGCATATATTAAATTTTGAGCATTAACATTTGAAATGTTAGTAGGGGTTCCTGTGGAAGATGTTGAGCCTCCTGATCCACCTACAGATCCTCCGCTTTCAGCAGTAGCTTCGAAATTTACTCCGTCATCAAATCCTGCTTGTTTAGTAGTTTTTTCTTTTAGTTCGTAGTATTCAACTCTAAGCTTGCCAGGTGACTTTGGAATTGGAAACAATGTAAGTATGTTATTTGATATTTCAAAACTATACCCTGCTTTTCTAATTTGATCATTAAATTCTATAGCTTGGGTTTTCAATACATCGTAAGAGGCAGGCATTAGTAGAAAATTTACTCCTGGGCTCATAGAACCAAAATCAAAGGCGTCCATAATTGATTGAATACCTGTTCCTGTACCTGCATAAGGATCAAAATATCTCATTATTGCAGGAGTTGCCTCATAAAATATTCTCCTTACTTCTATAGTATTTTTCCCAGAACCCATTGATGGTGCTGAGATTAATGACTCTAAGTTATAAACTTGCTGATTAGGTAAAAGGTCTATTAGTGTTGACTTTTTAGTAACATCTCCTCCTACTCCAGCTTCAGTTCCATATTGTTGACTTGCTCTTATTACGCTACTAAGGCTTGGTCTATATAAAGTAGTGTTAACAGCTTCACCCGATGAAGAGCCGTTAACTGTACTAGACATATTCTCTGCTGCTATAGATTCTATAACTTCTTTTCCGTATGCAGTTACAGCTTCTTCAAATGCAGTATAAAATTGCCTTTCATTTAACTCTATATCTAGAACTGGCCATCCAAGTTTTTCAGCTATATATCTAGCAACTTTAGGCGCATCTTCTTGAAATGACATGTCATCGTCGTAGAATCCAAACGGTGTAGATTCTCCTGCTATAAAATTAGTACCTCCGTTCCAAATTGCTATATTAGCCATATTATATTAGTTTACTATGTTAATGCTATAAAATAACTAAGAGTAGCACCTCCACCTGTGAGTGCGGTTGCTTTAATAGCCCTTAAGTCATTATAAATAAATTCATTAAATAATGGTGCTACAAATTCAGTACTAAACATAAAGCTACCACTACCGGTAATTAAAAAACTCATTTGAGAAGTTGAACCAGATACTTCTAAATTTATAGAACTAGTAGCATGGTTAGTTATTCTAGCATACTTTATACTACTACTTACAAAAGTCCCTGCACCGGGTAAGTTGTCAACATTAATTATTTCTGTGATTGACCCTGATGGTATTGTCATTACTCTATTATCTGAGTAATTAATACCGGGTATTTTAACTTCAACGTTTGTTCCTCTTTCAACTCCGTTGAGTTTTACTCTTTCTCTTATAAAGTATGTAAAATTAGCCATTTTAATATAGTTTATTTATAAATAGCAGTTAATCCCTGAAGGTCTTGTATACCTTGAGTATAGGAGCTACTATTTCATGTCTGTGGTTGTATTCTAAAGAAGCTGTTTTAAACCCTTCTACATTTTCTTCTACTCTGCTTAAGAAAGAAAAACCTGTTTCTCTTTTATCTTTTAAATCGATTTGTGCCATATCGCCACATATTACCATTTTAGATCCTTTACCTAACCTTCCTATTACAGTTTCCATTTGAGAATGAGTAACATTTTGAGCTTCGTCTACTATTACAAAAGAGTCTACAAAAGTCCGTCCTCGTAAGAAAGCAAATGGGACTATTTCAATAATTTCATCATCGAGAAGTTTCTGTACTTTCTCTTTATTGTATAACATATGTAGGTTGTGATATATCGGTGCTAACCAAGGGTCCATTTTTTCTCTTATATCTCCTGGTAAGAAGCCTATATCTTCTTTAGACACTGTAGGTCTTGTTATAATAACCTTTTCTACAGTCTTTGTGAATAGCATATCCAAAGCTACTTGTGTTGCTACAAGTGTTTTACCTGATCCTGCCATTCCTTTTATAACAGTTATAGGGGATTCTAATATCTTTGCTTTTGCTTGTTTCTGTTCTTCGTTAAGTTGAACATTAAATTTAATTGGTCTCTTCGGTCTTTTCTTTTGGACAAATACATCGTCCGTGTGATGGTTTGAAGGCATATATAAAACGTTTTTATTGTTATATATAAATATAGTAAAAATTTAGTATATAAACAAAAAAAAAGAGGCCCAAAGGCCTCTCTTAATTTAATAAAAATCTAATTCAGATTATATAGTATCTAAGTTACTTACATAGATTCTTCCGTAGAATTCTGGTCTTAACATCTTCTTAGCATATCGAGTCATAATTCCTTTACGTGGTGTGAAGGTTTTTGGATCGTATACTAGAGGAGTCATCATTAATGGTACATATGGAGCATATACAGCACCCGTTTCTAAGAACTGAGATCCTCTATATCCTAATAGGATAGAGTTTTCAGTCATGTAAGGGTTTTTATATACTTTGTAACGTCCGTTCAATTGACCTACTTTTTGTACACCAAAAGCAAATTCTTGTTTGTCACCGTCAGTTGAAGCTGCATATCCAGGAATTGATTCTAGGATTGTTGCTACAGTTGGAGAACATACTAAGAAGTTAGCACCACCTCTTAAGGTTTTCTGGTGAATCTTATTAGATACTTTTTGGATTTTAGTTCCTAATGTTTGGAACCATTGTCCTTGAGTATTATAGAAGTCTGAAGTTGTAGTAACAAAGCTACTTCCATTCCATACTTTGTTATTCTCAGCAGACCACTTTTCAGTAGTAGCAGCATCTTGAATTAACATATCTAAGATTTCAAGGTCAATTTCCATAGAAATATACTCACTCAATAAAGATGTTAACTCAGCCTCAGCATCAATACTGTGGTAAGCGTTAAGATCTTGAGCGAATTCTGGTGTCCATTGTGCTTTTAACTTTTTAGTCTTAGCTACAATTGATTCAGAAGCAAGTTCTACATTGATTTCTGGGATTGCAATAGATCCAGCTGGATTATCTTCAAAGTCACCTCTAGTGTTATCAGCAGGCTGCTTGTAATAGAAAATAGATCCTGAAATGCCTCCTTTGACATTAAGTGATATATCTGATTTCTTAAGTGTAAATTCTACTCTTAATGGGCTTGTTTCTGTTGCGATACGTGTCCATTGTGGGTAGTTTGTTACAAATCCTCCTACTGGTGCAGCATTTGGTGATCCTGCAGCATCTGATCCTGATACGAATTGGAAAGCTCTTACACCTAGCAAATCGATTTCATCACTTGTACTGAATGTATGTCCTATTACTACATAGTCAGAAGGAAGTGTTCCGTCTTGGTATCCAACAGATTGTGATGTAGCTGATTGTGTTACCGCGTGAAACGATAAAGCAGCGCTACCAATAGATCCTGATTTTGAAGAATATCCAAAAGCTCCAGCTCCGTAAAGTCCTCCAGATACGTCTGTATCTACAGCCATTTTACTGTTTGCAGTTGATACGTTACCGTACATGTTTTCTCCTACAGTTCTATCACTAAATGCTGATCCATATTTAAAGTCTAAGAAGAATACAAGTCCTGAAGGTAAATTCATTGGTTGTACACTTACAAAGTCTTTAGCAGAGATTTGAGCAAATACTTTACGTACTAATGGTAAAGCTACTCCTGCCCACTGTTCTCCTGTTCCTGCAGAAAAAGATCCACCAGCGCCAGTATTGGACTGCTCAGATACAATCTGCTTAGCTTGATTCTCAAGAATCATAGCCATGTTGTTTTTCTCGATCTCGTTAGTATATCCTTCTAAGAGTCCAGATTGGGTCCACTTGTCAGCTAAACGAGCTGCATCAGCTTGTACGCTTTTATAGTTGTTAGACCCTTCTAATAATTGATTTAATTCCATGATTAAAATTTGTTGTTTTTAAATTTATTTAATTATTCCTGCTAATTTTTGCATTCTTCTTACAGCTTCTGAAGCTTCTGTTATTACTGCCGGTTTAGAAGCGGTTATTCCAGTTGCTTTTGATGCCATACCTAATTTAGCTTCTTTGATAGTACCTTTAGATGGTCTCCCAACTACATTATCAGATACAGTCTCAAATACTAATTTGACTTCTTTAACTGTTTCAGCTTTATCGAATGCTGCGATAACGCTTACTTTTTGTGACTCAGATAAACTGTTTGCTTTGAAAACTTTATTTACATAAAGTAACTTAGCGTTAAGAAGGTTTACTTCTTGAAGTTGTCCTTTTAAAGCTTCAATAGTAGTCATAGCTTCTTCTAATTCACTATGATGATCTTCTGTTTCTGCTTCTTTCATAGCATCGGACATTTTCCCTACTTCAATGTTTTTAACAAAATCAGCTACTGATTTGCCTGCTTTTTTAGCATGCTTACCAATAAAATCTATTGCTTTAACTAAATCATTGTTTTCTGGAGTACGTGTGTGCATGCTTACTTCCTCAACTTCAGAGTGGCTTGCACCTTCTCCTTCGTCGTATCTATTAGCAGCAGCTTTTCCATGCTTTCTAAGAACAGCAGCTAGTTTTTCTCCTTTTTCTCCAAAATCACCAGCTTCTAACTTAGTCATTAACTTGTCTAATCCAACAGATGCTCCAAATATAGCTGCAACTCCTGCTCCAACTGTTACTGGGTCAACTTCATTCAGAATTTCTTCTGAT
>Ga0307488_10004729_pt1 | contig 11340 bp, 8 predicted proteins | sample SB02metaG_FD_202248 | JGI IMG/M metagenome (GOLD analysis project Ga0307488, IMG submission 202248) | Sea-ice brine microbial communities from Beaufort Sea near Barrow, Alaska, United States - SB 0.2 | ecosystem: Environmental > Aquatic > Marine > Coastal | place: USA: Alaska | collected 2017-05-06
TGCAATCCTCGTTTTTCAAATTCTTCTTTATACATACGGCCTGGCATCACGATGCTAATATATTGATCAGCAGTAATTATATTTGTGCCAATACAAGTTAGGATTGTTCTGCTAATCATATCACCCGCACTATGAGCCCCTTTTAGGAATGTAGCAACAACCGCTTTTAACAACCCTACTTTTTCCAAAACAGCACCAAAACTCATTGCACAAATAATTAACCAAACGGTGTTAAGCATACTAGCCATTCCGCCACGACTTAATAATTTATCCAAACTTTCGTCACCGGTATCAAAACTAACACCGTCGAATAATGCAGTCCAAGTAACCATAATATGCTTGACCCATTCAGGGATCTCTTTGAATAACCAGTGAATTCCATCTGGTGCAGTAACGTTAATGTTGTTCGCAAATGAAGCAACTAGATTATCTTGAAATAATAATGCCCATATAGCCCCCATTAAAGCACCGATAGCAATAGCAGGAAAAGCCGGCATCTTTTTAATTGCTAACGTTAAAAGAACAACTAAAGGGATCAACAGGTGTAAACCAAGTTCAAATTGACTTGCTAAAGTTTCCTGCATTTTTGCGATGCTGCCGCTGACCTGACTGGTATCTTCGGTTAATCCAATAATAACGAACAGAACTAAAGTAATTAGAAAACTAGGAATAGTTGTCCATAACATATATTTAATATGTTCAAATAGATCGGTTCCTGCGATTGCCGGAGCTAAGTTGGTTGTTTCCGACAAGGGTGATAGCTTGTCGCCAAAATAAGCACCTGATACAACTGCACCTGCTGTAATGGCAAGCGACATTTCCATTCCTGTAGCAACACCTATCAATGCGACGCCGACGGTTGCTGCTGTTGTCCAAGAACTACCAATACTCATTGCTACAACGGCGCAAATGATAGAGGCTGCGGCATAGAAAAAGGTGGGATTGAGTAAGTTCAACCCATAATAGATGAGTGTTGGAACCGTACCGGCGAGCATCCAAGTACCAATCAATGACCCAACCACGAACAAAATCATACAGGCGCCCAATGACATTGATATGCCTTTAACTAGCCCTTCTTCAATTGATTTCCAGCGGTGACCATTCTTTATCCCCACAATAGCAGCGACACCCATAGCGAGTAGCAATGCTATTTGATTCGGTCCATAAGACGAATCTTCGCCATACAAAAAAACCGCACTACCCATAAAGAAAACGAGCAGTATAATTGGAATAAGCGCATCAGTAAGCGTGGGCTCTTTTATTTGTTTTTGAATCGACATTGGAATTCCTTATGCTGTCAGTGAACGATAAAACATAAATGCAATGACAATCGGGCAGACAAATTTTATGTACCAGGGCCAAATTTTCCAGAATAAACCTTGTTCAACTCCAACTTGCCCTTGTTTTAATTCTGTCAAAATTTCGTTTCTATTCCAAACCCACCCCGCAAATATACACAATACAAAACCGAGCAATGGCTGGCTATATTGCGTCGTTACCGAAATAACCAAACCAAACAAGGCATCAAAATTAAGGATAATAACGCAGGAAATAACCAATACACAAATAGTCAGTAATGCTGATGCTTTTTTACGTTGAATACCTTTATGGTCGACCATATAGGCTACGGGCACCTCTAGCATCGAAATAGATGACGTTAACGCTGCAATTACCATTAGTGCGAAAAATGCAGTAGCAACTACCCAGCCAACGACATCAATGGTGGCAAATAATGCAGGCAAAACATTGAAGATGAGGCTGTCGCCTTGTATGAGGGCTCCCGTTTCTGTAAATATCTGAACACCATTATTAGCCGCTACATACATAGCAGGAATTATTAACATACCAGCGAAAACAGCAACCCCAATATCTACTAGCGCGACAGACGCACCTAGCTTAGGTAAGTTTTCATTCGATTGGATATATGAACCATAAACCAACATAGTTCCCACACCAAGAGACATTGAAAAGAAAGCCTGGCCCATCGCGTCAACCAATAAGCCAGCGTCTAATAAACGACTAAAATCAGGCACTAAGTAAGCTTTCCAGCCCTCTATAGCTCCATCTTGGAAACTGACGTAGATAATTAAAATCACAATAATACTAAATAAGGTTGGCATGAGCCTGACAGACCAACGTTCAATACCATTACTAACACCGCCGCTAACAACAAAGCCGGTTAAAAATAGAAATAATGCCATGAATATTGCGTTTCTAGAGACTGAAAATTCAGTTAACCATGGAATGGTGAATCCAACCATATTACTTGCAGCGTCGACGAAGAATGCAATCATCCAGCCGGCAACAATACTGTAAAATGCAAGGATAAAAACAACGGTGAGTAGGCCAATCGACCCGGTAATGATACCGGCTTTTCTGATGGTTGGTTTGGTGGACAGCGATCCGAGGGCGTCAATCATATTGGCTCGCTTTGCACGACCAATAATTAGTTCTGCCATCAGCACAGGGTAAGCTAAAAGAAACGCCATTACCAAATACATTAATACGAAAGCAGCGCCGCCGTTTTCAGCCACTTTTGTTGGGAAGCCCCAAATGTTACCTAATCCGACCGCAGAACCCGCCGCAGCCAACACGAATCCAATTCGTGAGGAAAACTCACCGCGTGCACTCATAATTACCCCATTATAGTTTTTTTTATTAGTGGTACTTTTTAAAGCGAATAAAGGCAGCTATGTTGCTGCCTTTTATTCTATTTATTTTTACGTTAACGTTATTCTTTCAAGTTTAGTGCGTAGCTTCCCGATCCGACCATATCAAATGTAATATTGGCAGTTTCAAATAAGAATGGGTCTATTTTTTCAAGCGCTTCAGGTAAATCATCTTCTAATGATAATACTTTGTCCAAGCCCAATCTCTCTAGGCGATCGTTAGCCCTGAGTAGCTGTTTGTCTTCGCTTTCTTTTTTCGTTTTAAGTCTGTCAGACTCAACTAAACTTATATAATCTTTATCTTTATTTTTGTTATATTCTTCAATATCACTGAAAATATAAGCAAACTCGGGATCTGTCATAACTCTCTTGTTATGTTTAGCTGTCAATACATCAATAGTGCCATTGTAATTCCCTAACTGTGAGTAATTTGCTTTTTGAATGCTGTCATATGGGAGCGCATTTTCTGCCTTACTCTCGCCCCACTCTGCGGGATCGACTGGTGATGGATATAAAATATCAGGCAGCACACCCTTATGTTGTGTACTCCCACCGCTAATGCGGTAGAACTTGGCAATCGTAAATTGCACCGCACCTAGCTTTTTATCTAGATCATAAATACGACTCAAGCCACGATGTTGCTGAACAGTCCCTTTACCAAAGGTTTGCTCACCAATAATAATCGCGCGGTTATAGTCTTGCATAGCAGCAGCAAATATTTCACTGGCTGAAGCGCTGTAACGATCGACCATTACAGTCAACGGGCCACCATAATGCACGACACCGTCAGTATCGCGGTCAACGCTAATACGACCATTTTCATAGCGAACCTGCACCACAGGCCCTTTATCAATAAACAAACCACTCAGTAATACTGACTCAGGTAACGAACCTCCACCATTACCACGGAGATCAACAATAATACCTTCAACGCTTTCTTCTTTGAGCTTATCCAATTCCTTCATAACGTCTACATGCAAATTATGGTAAAAACTAGGAATGGTAATAACACCTAATTTTTGCCCTTTGTGCGGACCTGACTCTGGGATATAAACATCGGATTTAGCCGCTCTATCCTCTAACTTTACCTTATCGCGGGTAATTTGAACCTCAGCAATTTTCTTACTTTCGCTGCTTCCCTTCAGAACTTGTAGCTTTACTATGCTGCCTTTGGGGCCCTTTATGAGTTCAACTACCTCATCTAAACGCCAGCCAATAACATCAACAAATTCTTCACCCTCTTGGGCAACTGCAATAATTTTGTCTTCAGGTTTAATTTTTAATGACTTATCAGCAGGACCGCCTGCGACCAAGCTAACAATAACTGTATGGTCATCTTCACTGCGTAAAACTGCACCAATCCCTTCTAAAGATAGGTTCATTTCTATTTGAAAACGTTCAGTATTGCGAGGTGAAAGGTAGCTAGTATGCGCTTCAATACTGCGTGCAAACGAATTCATGACTGTCTGAAACACATCTTCGCTGTTAGTCTGACCAAGACGTTTAACAGCTCGCTTGTAACGCTTACTTAAAATATCTTGCGTTTCTTCCCAAGTTTTGTCAGCCATTTTCAAATTCAGAGCATCATATTTAACGCGCTGACGCCAAACTTCGTCTAAATCGGCAGCTGTTGCAGCCCAAGCTACTTTCTCTCTGTCATAATAGTATTTGTCTTCTGCTATCTCATAATCAAAGGGCTTATCAAGTAGGGTTAATGCATAATTAAATCGCTCAGCTCGACGTTTTAAATTAACCATATAAATGTCATAAGCAATGTCTAATTGGCCCTGACGAATCGCATCATCAAACGAATCTTTAGACTTCTCAAAACTAGCAACATCTGATGCTAAGAAAAAATTCTTATTAGCATCAAGAGACCGCAAATAACGGTCAAATACTTTTTGAGATAGTTCATCATCTATTTTGATTTTTTTGTAATGTGACCGCGTAAAATGGTCGGTAATCCGTTTCGCAGACTTGCTATGTTGGGATTCTTGCGAAAGCTCAGGTATGGGGTCAACTGTTTCCGCTGATGGCCCAGCAATACTGGCTCCAACGACCAACGCACTTGCGATGGATGCCCATATCAATTGCTTTGTGAAAGATTTACCCAAATTTAACTGCATATTACCTACCTTTCTGTTTTTGCTTGACGTTATATCGTTAAACGCAGTTGCGCTCGTTGAACTTTGACCGTCATGCCTGAATTTAGTTGCACTTGAATACCATCTTTTGCAACTTCAGTTATCGTTGCTGGCATAGGCGAGCTACCAACTTTGACTGAAACTTGTAATCCTACTTTCATATCTTCGTCCACTAACTCGCGAACTTTGATCTTTGGTGGTGCCTGCTTGGGTTTACGGTCCGGTGGCTTTTTAGCTGAGGGAGCTACCTTGCCGGGTATTTTTACATTGCTCCTGCTGCCTTTTTTGTCTTGAGCTTGTTTCTTCAACTCCTGACGTTTTTCAGCTGCTTTCGCTTTGCTTTCCGATAATTGCGTAGCAGCATGATCAGCATGCTCCTTTTCAATTTTATCTCCATCAACACCGTCTAAATCTATACGATGCGCACCTTCTTTGACTGAGGCTAGATATTTCCAACTACTGGTGTAATGTCTCAATGACATTCTCAACAGACGTTTGCTTAATCTGGCATCATCTTTCAAGCGTTCAGACAAATCGTGAAAAATGCCAATCTTAAGTGGTTTAGCTTCACCTTGAAGCGAAAAGCACTTTGGAAATTCGGAAGTAAGAAAGGCTAAGACTTCTTTACTGTTTGCTAGTTTTTGTTGTTCGTCCATTAAATTATTTCGTCATTTGTTTAGTTTACGCTTCTTCGGGTTCTTCGGGTTCTTGTGAATCATCCCAAGTTGAAAGTAGATGATCCACCCAATCAACCAAGTCGTCAACCTCAATCTCTAATAAATAGCTCTCAAGGTGCCAATGTTCCCATGTTTTTTCAATTATTCTATGAATTTTCTCTACTTCTTCATCGTCATCTATGTGGTCAAAGACTAAATGCAGAATGGTATTTAGCTTCTCGGACGCCTCGTAAGGATCATCATGCACGTCTTCCATATCGTCAGGCGTACTCAATAATACATGTATATCAACGAAATCCTTCACTGTGGTGTTTCCAAAGAGGTTAATGTTTCTTGAAATATACTCGCCAAGGCTTCTAAGCCCTGACGGTCATGCTCATCAAAGCGATCAATCACCGGACTGTCAATATCGAGAACAGCTACTAATTGTTTATTTACGATAATAGGCACAACAATTTCAGAATTAGACGCCGCATCGCAAGCTATATGTCCAGCAAATGCGTGCACATCCTTAACAACTATGGTTTGAAGTGAGGAAGCGGCTGTCCCGCAAACGCCTCTGCCCATAGGTATTCTGATACAAGCAGGCTGCCCCTGAAACGGACCCAACACCAGTTGATCCTGTTTGAATAAATAAAATCCGGCCCAGTTAATCTGTTCTAAAGTATTAAACAGCACCGCCGCAATGTTAGCCATATTAGCTATCATGTCAGACTCATCAGATATTAACGCTTGTACTTGCGCATTGATTAATTTGTATTGCTCTTTTTTGTTACTCATTATTAATTTTTTTGTTACTCATTATTACAAGCTTTCGCTTGATAAAGTGGTTTAAAATTTCCTGCGTTTATAGTAGCACTCTGTGAAAGGTCAATAGTAGTGCTTTCACATAATTTACAAACTTCAAACGCAGTACTTCTTCATTACATAAACATATACTGAGGTCTTTTATTCTAAAAACAACTCTACATTACATTATATATCTACAATGTTGAGGTCGATATTAGTATCTGTAAAAATCAGCTCGAGAAATAAAGCGCCTAACATCAATATCAACCAAAAAACCAATAGCTGACGCAAATAGCTGCAAAAATACCGGCAAAGTCGGCAGCTAAACAACACGCAACTGCATAACGACTGTGTTTAATACCAACAGCACCTAAATATACCGCGAGTACATAAAAGGTCGTCTCAGTAGACCCTTGCATTACCGACGCTAGTCTTCCTGCAAATGAATCCGCACCATGGTGTTGCATCGTTTCTATCATTAGAGCCCTCGCACCACTGCCACTCAGTGGCTTCATTAATGCGTTGGGAATAGCATCAACAAAACGTGTATCCATGCCAATGCTACTAACCAAATATGACACTCCATTCATCACTAAATCTAGCAGTCCGCTCGCCCTCAACATACCTATAGCGAATAGCATCGCTAACAAAAATGGAATAATAGTGACGGCAACTTCAAAGCCCTGCTTCGCTCCATCTACAAATTGCTCGTATGTATTCTGTTTTTTTCTCCAACCCTGAACCAACACAGCGACAATAAATAGTAATAAAAGGAAATTCGCTATTAGTGAAGATTGGGCTGCGAGTTGATCGGCTGCTAACTTGGAAAAATAGAGAATAACAGCGGTAAGTAAACTAAATACGCCGACTAAATAGGTCAGCACCACTCGGTTAAACAAGTTAACTTTCTGCACTATACAAGTAACAAACAAGCCAAATAAAGTAGATGCACTGGTCGCCAATAGGATAGGGATAAACACATCGGTGGGTTGCGCAGCACCCTGCTCGGCCCTGTATAAAAAAACCGCAATAGGGAAGAGAGTAACCGAAGACGTATTTAGTACTAAAAATAAAATTTGAGAATTGGTTAGCGTATCTTTCACTGAGGAAAGCGTTTGCATGTCCTGCATCGCTTTTATGCCGAATGGGGTTGCCGCATTATCTAGACCAAGCACGTTCGCCGACATGTTCATTGTTATGCTCCCCAGAGCGGGATGTCCGCGCGGGATATCTGGCATGATTCGGCATAGCAAAGGTTCCAGAATTCTAGAAAATTTAGCAATTAGGCCAGAATTTTCTGCAACCTTAAAAATCCCCAACCAAAATGCTAATAAACCTATTAAACCTAGGGCAATGTCCACACTCATTTTTGCCATTGTAGTAACGGCAGTCATGACTACTTCAAAACCGCCTAAGTCTCCTGTAACAAAGACTTTCCAACAAGTAGCAACAAATGCGCTAACAATAAAAAACAACCAAATTCTGTGAAGCATTATTACCCTATATTGTTATGACTAACTGTAGCTAGCATTATTGTTATTAGGTTTTGCCGATAACTTATACTGTTATTCATATATTTAATTAGCAACATTAATATGAAGACCCGCTTCACATTTCTAAAATTAACACAATACAACATCAAACTCTGTGATTTTTAAGCCCTGTCTATCAAGTGATTTAGCGTAATAATGCAATTGAGCATCTGTCTGTGACTAAATCTGTGGATAACTTGTTCATTTCCTGAGTATAAGCGGTGCAAAAATTTAAAACTAAGTCATTGACTTTAAATAGTTTAGGTCTTTATTTCATGCTGTGTTATGTTTCAAATATCGAATATTGTAAATTAATTGCAAGTTTTGTTTATATTTTAATCGATTTTGAACTATTATTAACGCCTGTCGGATTTATAATTCGCTTCTCCCCGACATGGATGTTTTACTAAGGATATGAAGTATGTGTTTAGACCTAAACACGATATCTGCGGTTAAAGTTAGCGCACGGCTCAGAAATGGGCCATTCCCCTAAGCCTGGAACGATTGTTCCGGGCCTTTTTATTTTAGGGGTATTCACTTTAAACTACATTAGCTTAAATCTCGTTAATTAAAGCTTATGTTAATCAAGCAACTACTGCGTTGCTATTACTTCTGCATCTGCTCTGCTAATTCGTTTTTAAAACGCTTGGCGTTTTCTTGATAATGTTTGGCTGATTTTTCAAGCATCTCGGCTTGCTCTGGTTTAATCGTTTTTACTACTTTTCCCGGAGAGCCCATTACGACAGAATAATTAGGAATTTCCATGCCCTCCGTAATAAGCGCATTTGCACCAATTACACAGTGATGGCCTATTTTAGCGCCATTTAGAACAACTGCATTGATACCTATAAGCGAATAGTCTCCGACATTACAGCCATGCAGCATTACTTTGTGGCCAATGGTTACTCCTTTTCCAATGTACATTGGATAACCGTAGTCAGTATGTAAAATAGCGCCGTCTTGCACGTTACTGCCTTCACCTACCTCTATAAGATCACAATCACCACGCAATACAGCATTGAACCAAACACTCGAATTGTCGTGCAGAGTTACTTTGCCCATCACATGTGCACCCGGAGCTACATATGTATTTTGGCCTAATGATACTTTGTCTGAACCTAGCTGATATATCATGTTTATCTCCTTACTTCTCAATCAAACTGCAACTTGTCGCATTAGCCCTTCTTGCACCGTGGTTGCAACCAGTGTCCCATGTTTATCAAACACTTTACCCTGCACCAACCCGCGACCTGTCCCACTGAAAGGACTTTCCATTTCATATAGCAACCAATCATCAAATTTAAACGGTTTGTGAAACCATATTGCATGATCAATTGTTGCTAATCTCAGTGACTTATCATGCACTGCCAACCCATGGGGTTGCAATGATGTACTTAGAAAATGATAGTCCGACGCATAGGCAAGCGATGCCTGGTGCACTTGCAGAGGACTGTCAAGTTTATCCCTTCCCTTTAGCCATATTGCACGTTTTGGTTCGCGTTTCTCAGCGGTATAAGAGTTTGCAGAATCAACCGTACGAATATCCACAGGCCGATGATAACTCAACGATTCCTTCATTCTTTCCGATAATTGCTCATATTTTTCCTCGTAAAACCCTATGTCTTGCGCAACGTCATCAGGAGATGGCACTTTGGGCATCTGCGCAAACTGATGACTTAATCCTGGCTCAGGGATTTGAAAAGATGCGGTCATGATAAAAATAGTGCGCCCAGTCTGAATTGCTTTGACTCTTCTTGATGAAAAACTTCTGCCATCACGTACATTTTCTATATCATAAATGACCGGCTTTTGAGCATCGCCTGGGAGTAAAAAATAGGAATGTAGGGAATGAATAATACGTCCTTCTTCGACAGTTTTATAGGCTGCAGCAATAGATTGACCTAAAACCTGCCCGCCAAATAGAGCTCTAAAACCTAAGTCCCAACTTTGGCCACGATATAAACCTTGTTCAATTTTTTCCATTTCGAACAAGGATTCTAATCTAATGTCTGACAATGTAACCTCACTTTGACATGTAGTTAATTTATAACTAATTATCTGTTTGTTTTGGGTTTCTAGGATAAAATTTTTGTACCATTTTTACTTGATGTTTAAAAAATCTTGTATCTTTAAAGGGTAACTTCATAAAGCCCGAAATACCTAAGCCATTTATTGTTGGAATCAAATCAATTATTTCCTTTAATAAACTTTTAAACTCAAGTTCCATAGCATGATCGAGTAATGTGTAATAATTATGCACCTTCAAATGCTTCGGAAGTGCCTCAAAAATAATACAACCAGTATGGTGAATAGCATTTAAACTTTTTATTTTTGACATCAACGCTTCCGGTAACTTTAGTAATTCATCCGGGTCCTCTCCATCCTCAAAATAAGAATGCATGCGGCTCTCGTTCTCCGCCAATGACGTTTTACTCAATTCATACGGTATTTGCATTTTGGAGTTTGGAATAAAGGGTTTCTTTTGAGTCACTCGTTCAACGTGCAGTGTGTTTTTTGCATTAAACATGCAACTTTTAAAAACACCCTTTCGCACAATACATCGCGCTAAGTTAATTACGTTATCAACGCTTCGATCAAATGATAACTGCAAGCTAGGATCATATAAGTTGAGACTTGAATCAACAAAAACACCCTCGTCCTCCCATCGTATAGCGAGCCCGCCAACGACTGGATATTTCCCTAAGCGGCTAACCGCAGCAATAAAGCCCTTCTCAGTTTCCCCCATGCCTTGCAGGTAATTTTTGTAATAACGCTCAAACTGCGCATCGTCGATATAATTTAATTCAGCCATATCGATACCTTCCTGCTCTCTTAGATATGACTTCCTTGAGCTATAAACCACCGTTTCTATATCTTTTATCTCTTGATGTCCCCATGTTGGCACTAAGCAAGCATGGTCTTGGTAGCGGTCTTGTGCAAATACTAGGTGGCGAAATCGGGAATAGTGTTTTAACAAATAATCGCCACCAGTGTTGCGTTCACTGCAATCATCACTCATTAATGCTGACAATACCTTTGCAAACTCAACCGGTAAACCCAGTGAGTCAGGGGGGATAGCTTTTCGACCGTATCGAGAGCCTTGACCAGACGCCAATGCATATATAGTGCTAGCTAAGCCTTGCTCGTCAAATCGAGGGCTAGATAATTTACCATCAAGTTGATCGTCTCCGATAAAGTAAACATCCCCGAGTCTAGCATTAGTTTGTTGTAAATCTGATGACATCAAATCCATTACATTCGTGGTAATCGTTTGACCTGAGGGATCTATTTGGGCAAACACGCATGAGCCCCAGTCAATTAAACTGACCTGCTCTGTCTGCTCATCCCAGACTAAATTTGACGGTTTGATATCGCCATGCACAACAGGACGAAATACCCCATTTTGCTGAAACTCTCTCAAGAAGCGAAGTATTTCACAAATTTGCACGGTGATCTTAACAATAATTCGGGGTGGTAATGGACCGAAACGCAATGAATACTTCTCAAGATCAATTCCTGGTGCTCGCCC
>Ga0307488_10004731_pt1 | contig 11339 bp, 29 predicted proteins | sample SB02metaG_FD_202248 | JGI IMG/M metagenome (GOLD analysis project Ga0307488, IMG submission 202248) | Sea-ice brine microbial communities from Beaufort Sea near Barrow, Alaska, United States - SB 0.2 | ecosystem: Environmental > Aquatic > Marine > Coastal | place: USA: Alaska | collected...
AAGTGATTGGGTGGTTGATTTAGGTTATAAATTTAGAGGATATCAATATTGGCACAAATACACAGAGGCACAAATAGAATCACTAAGGCGATTGTTTTATCATGTCGAAAAAGTCTATCCAAAAATAGATATTAGAGCAGGTCTACCTAAACTTTTAAATGATGGAGTTCATCCAAAAGATGCATTTGAATTTAATGAAGATTGCTTCAACGGAAAATCTCTAGGGACCTGGACTCATACAAATATTAGACCAGATAAGTTCGATTGCTTTCCGCAACCTGAACTAGTGGAAATGTTAAAAAATCTTTAAATATAAGAGAGAATTTCCTGTTTTTCAGTAGAGATAAGGTAGATTATCTTTGTAGTAACAGTACACCAGATTTACTTTCAACTTTAACTACTAGATAATAGTTATATGACTTTTAGATATGGTCAGATTCAATAATAAACAAACATTTAAATTAATCATATAATAAGTAAAATTATTAATTAAATTAAATTAAGTTATGCAAATAAAAGAAATAAACAAACTTTTAGGAGAATTAAAAAAATCATTGGCTAATCTAATATGTGGTGTTTTTATATTATGTCTAATATCATCCTTAGTTATATTTGATTTAGTAAGTGTTTTTAATATACCATTATTTTCTGATTTTAGTTATTCATCTATATATGGATTTCTGTTATTAGTAAATTTAATATTCCCTGGAACTGCTATTGAACTCGACTTCTACAAAGATCCTATTGGAACTTTATTGTCTATGTCAATAGGATTTTTTATATTTTGGATTATTGCTAGAGTGTTTGCTTATATAACATTTAATTTATAATATGAATAAAGAAACAAACGAAATCACAGAATTAATTATTTGTATGATCAATTTAAATTTAGCATATGAATATATGACTAAAGAAGGAGAGAAAGATATTGAATTAAATATATATTATCACAGAAAGCTACAAACATTATGTGCAATAAAAGAGCAAATTAAATTAGATATTGTGTCGCTTATGTGCTTAAATTAAATTTCTATATGAAATCATCAATCCAACTCGTTATTAAATTAATATTAATAAACTTAATTATTAATCTAATTGTTATTATTAGTATTGCATTTAACCGATATAAAAATACAACTAAAGAAAACTTATCAATTACAAAAGTTCTATCGGATTCTATTAATAAAAATTCTCAATTAATGATCGATTCCATGGTTTTTCAACAAGCTCCTGGCAGAGACGTTTTCTTATACAATGACAATAAAAAATATTGGAGCGATGGAGTACCTAAACATCGTAAATGGCTTACGTTAAATGAGTGGAAAGGAGCTCATTGTATAAACAAGGATCAAAAGAGAAGATTCAACGAATGGAAGACGATAGAAATCCAAAGATTTATAACTGACATGTGTAAATCAGTGGCATATGAAAAAATAGAATATCCAGATCTGCCTATGAGCGTCGTAGTTGCTCAATCTATATTAGAATCTGCATACGGTAAGAGTAAACTATCAGTCAAATCTAATAACCTTTTCGGTCATAAATATATAGGATCGGATCCATCAGAATTTGTTATTGCAGCGGACGATTCGCCGACTGATCGATTTCGTATTTACAAAAGTTATTGGTTCTCTCTTCGAGGACATACTAAATTATTGATGAGAAAATATAGAGTTAGAATTAAAGGCGAAGTTAATCAAAAAAATTGGCTAAGAGCTTTGTGTGGTGGATTAACTACGACTCAATCTAAGAAATGGGTAGAAAGAGGTAATAGTGTGTATGCAACTTCTTGCATGACTCCTCCTTGCTACGTAGATAAGATTAAACATATCATATCAAAATATGATTTAGGTTCAAGGTGTAAACTCGAGCTATCAAAAATAAAAAATAAACTTTAACTTTTCTTTAACAAAAGTTTAACATCAAAAGTTTTAATAAGCCAGGAAAAAGTATTATATTTAACTATAATAATTAATACTTTACTTAACCAAAACTTAACTATGATCAACTCTCCTAAAGTTTCTTTAACCGATTTAGAAATGCTTGCATTAAAAGCAATCACATTTTCTGACTTCTACGAAAATGCAAGAGAATCAATTTGCTGGGATTTCTCAGTATACGAATGTTGCGAATTAAAAGGAAAAACTCGTTCTGGAGTTTATTCTAGCCTCACTCAAAAAGGTATAATTTATGTTACCGAAAAAGAGAAAAAATTCTACAAAGACTCTAATGGTACCAAACAAAGAAATCCACATTTTCCATTAAGAGGAGAACCTAACTTTGGAACCATACAAATAACAGAATTCGGTTACGAAGTCCTTGATTCTCTTGATCTAATCGATCAATATGGATCTTTCAAATAAATTGTTTAATTAAAATTTAAAGAAATGAAAGTAGTAAACACATACATTGTAAAATGCAAAGAAAAACGAACATTAGCAATTTTGTTTGAATTGGAAGATGGAACTTACATTGTAAAATATGAATGGTTGGAAGAGAAAGAATTGAACCAATAGACACAAAAATTGCGTATCTTCAATTAGATCACACTTTAAAATAAACATGATAGTATTCTTTGGATGAAACTCTTCGCATCTTTGAATAACTTCGAAAAGTTGACATTTGACGTTTCGTAGATATATATAACATACAAAAAAAAACAATATGAAACATTTTAATGAGTTTATAAATGAGAGTTCAGATTTAGTTAATGAAAATTATAAAAAACCAGTCCTCCCTTTCATTTCTGTTGAAGCTAATTTGGATAAGATGTTTAGTAAGTCAATAGAATCTTTAGCTAAGCAGTTATCAAAAAGAATAAGTAAAAAATATAAAGGGTCCATTGTACAAACCGACACTATGGTACAACCTGGACAAATAGAAGAAATCATAATAGATCAAATAACTACTGATGGTGGACGGGGTGGACATATAAATGCAGATTCTCGTATTATTGTAGATACCGGAGAAGCTATTCGACATACATTCTTTTTGGTGATATAGATATTAAACGAGGAGGCCAGTGAAAAATATAAAGTTTAATATTTCCTTAACAAAACTTTAACACCAGAGATTTCCTAGTTCCAAGAAAAAGTATTATATTTAACTATAATAATTAATACTTATCTTAACCAAAACTATCGCAAAATGAGAAAACGTGCAGTATACCTTTCTTCTCCGGTTTATTTTGTAAACATAGCAAAAAGAATCGTGCTCAAAGTTCATGTTAACCATAGAGAAGATACAATTGCTTATAAGAACGATCAGTTTAAAATTAAAAATTCTCCTTACCGATTACGTAGAGCATGGAATTCTATTAAATCTTACACATTCCTTGATACCGCTGCTTCAATGGTTCATGATTGTGCAAAGCTATACAACTCTTATAAATGGCTTTCTGATCATTTGAAAAACGCACCAAATAAAATTATCAAAACTACACCAAAGCACGATTACAAAGTCTCTAAATTTACTTACAACAAAGAGACTAAAACTTTTGTTGCTGAAGCTTCAGAATTAGATATACTTATACCTAAACTTCAACTATCTATTTACAATCCGAAAACGAACAAAGCAAAAACATTCTATCGAACTAAAGCAGACCAAGTTGAAGATGAAATTTCTGGATGGAACTTTAAAACTAACGACGGAATCAAATTACTAATCATAAACGACTAACATGGACTTTGTATTTTTTGCTGTATTTTGCACTATTATCTTTTCTTTTTTTTGCATAAACTTAAATAACAACAAATGAAAAAAATGTATAATGAATTTAATCTGTGGATCGATGCTATATCATCTCAGATAACCAAAGAAAACTCACCAACTGAACCTCTTTGTATTACATACGACGAAGATGGAATTGAACGAAATAGATGGACTATCGAGGAAATGATAGATGCTATTAAATATCGATTTCACAAAGGAACTTTAATGGAGTTTGTTAAAGATAATGGAGTTCTTTATAGTACACAATGGAATGATTGGCAACTCGGATTTGGTATTGATTCTCTATGCAAAATGTCTATCTCACCTAATACTCTTACTTTTCGTAGATGCTCCTTTTCTGACCACGGAACCTGGGTATTTAGTGATGATGAAGGTTATCTTAGACCTGAAATAGAGTCATCTGCAATATATCCAGAAGGAGCCTATAAAGATTAATCAGATAAAAACAAGCAACATATATTAAATAACACTAAAAATCAAGTAAATGCATTATCAAAAGATTGGAAAGCTTTTGGATTCTAAATGGGATTCTCTACGAAAAATGATTACATCTATAGACGAGACTTCAATAGACGAAAATCATGTTAAATCAATTTGTATATCAATAATACAAGAGAAATATAGAATTTGTCACGGCGGATCTTTTGTACACGCTATAATGGAAAATGATTTAGATGGTGTACTATCACATGGAGATCGAGATTGTTTAAGAGCATTAAAATTATTTAATTACGCTAAAAAATATATCAACTATGAACTATAAACCTAATCATTAACTCAACATATAATTTTTATATAACACCTTTTAAACCTTATATCAATATGGACAATTTACCACCAGAATGGGAAGATTTTGATTTCGATTACGAAGAAGATTCAGAGATTCAAAAAATTATCAGAAACTCTAGAATAGACGACGTTCATAATAAAGACTCACATCTTATACAAGCATGGGATTCTATAAATATGATCGGTATAGATACTTGGGCTACTTCTATAAATGACCCAATAGCCACGATAAATTACTTCATAAAAGAATTTGAAGATATGGAACTGTACGAAAATTGTGCATTGCTTTTACACGCTAAAAACAAATTATGACCTATCCACAACTAATATTAATTACATATACAATAACATCTACTATAAATTACAGATTTGAATACACGATTACCTGATCATCAAAAATTTTGGTGCTCATTGCTTTATTTTTTAAAAATAATAAATATACACAAATGAATAAAGAATTGAATAAAGTAGCATTCTGTCAAGGTTATTTAGATCGAATATCTAAAACTAACTGGAACCCTTACACTAACGAAATAATGAAGGATGAGTTGTTAGGATTTAATAAAAATGATCAATTGAGTTTAATACACTCTTATAATCATGGCATCCGAGTTGCATCTTTAGTTAATATACCGATAGAGCCTACTACGCAACTTAAATTAGATTTTGAATCTAAAACATAATACTAAAAAATGAATACTAAACTTACTTTAATTTTGATCTTTATTTTGATAGTTATATTACAATCAAAATCGCAATCAATAAACCCTAAGACTAAAGTCGTAAATAAATTTATCACATTTAATCATGGACATGCTTGGTATTTTGAACGTCAATATAAAATTCCAATGGAAGTTAGTTTGTCTATACTCGCAGTGTCGTCAAACTGGGGTAGAAATAAAAAATTAACTAGAAAATTCAAAAATCCATTCGCTATAAAAGTTCTAAATAAATATATGAGATTTACAAGAAAAGAAAGTTCTTGGTTTTTATGGAAATCTATTATATATGATTGTTTAACTGAATATAAGACTCTTAATAAAAAGCCTAATCTATTAGATTGGATAGGAATCTACTACATAAAAAGACTCTCTAATAGAAAAAAAGCGATCAAAGCTTATTTAATAGCGATTAACTTACGTAAACTTAATTTACGTAGAAAATCTTTACTAAAACCTTTATTAACTTTTAAATAATTATACATGAATTATCTAATAAAGCTTATTTTTGATGATGGATCTACATATGACAAAATGGCATACACTTACGAAACGAATAAGAATCAAATTAAAATTGACCTTATAGGATCGTATCATGAGGATGATTATGGAGAATATAAGATAGTGAGAGATGCCTTAGTTAAAGATGCATATGTTATGTCTACTATAACGCCTGAATTATGCTGGAATTGATTTTAGAATTTAAATAAATTTTTTAATATGATGATATCGACTAGACATAAACCAAAATTTAACTTCTGTCCAGGAAAATTTGTCTATGATATAAACGACTTTTCTTATGATAACAAGCAAAGGGTTTTGTACGGAAAAGAGAGTTGTTTACTTCCGGTCAGGTGCCACTTATATAATAGTACTACACCACTCCCGAACAACGGTCGAAAATTTTATATAGCAAATTCTATAACAAAAAACTTCAGGAGGTTTATTCTAGAAAGAGAAACTGATAAATATTATTATTTTAAATTCGAGGACTTAGATAATGATAGTCACAAAACAGAAACATTATATTGCACAATTAGAAAACAACAGATAAAATTAATACGTAAACCGATAAAATCAAAGAAAAAACGAATCTTTAAATTTTCAAATAAAAAAATAAAAAAATGGAAGAGGATAATAAAGAGCTTTTAATCGAAGAGCTTCTAGTAGACGCAGAGTTATATAATCTTCGAAATGAATTAGAAATGGAAGTTATAAAAATACTTAGTAACGCATCTAATACTTATACGAAGCTAGAGGCGACTCAAATAGCCTATTCTGAATGGATAAAATAAATCAAATGAAAACTCTAAAAGTAATAAAAAATCGATACAACGATGTTTTCACTTTCAAATTAGATGAAGATGATAACATTCTTTGGATGGGTGATTTTACGTATTGTCGCTATGCATGGCCTAATGATTATAGCTATGCATATTCAATGTTTAAAAAAGATGGAGGCAAATCTACTTTGGATGATTTTATTGTCAAAGTTCACGAATACAATACAATCCACGGATATACTGAGGTTGCTAAAAAATATGGTTGTTTAGTTGCTAGTAAAACAAATGAGATTTCCATGGTAGATCCTAGTGGTGGACCTTATTATAGTATAGGTATGGAGATTGAAGGTTTTGTAATTGAATCATTTGAACGTACCGAAGACGGATATAAAATAATTACTAAAAAATAAAAAATAAATTATGAATTTAAAAGAACAAGAATTAAAAGTATCAGACATCGCATCATTGATTACGTTAGTGATAGGTGGAATCTTTGGGATCGTTAATCCTGAACACTCGAGTAACATATTTTTGAACACGATGGTATCGATTATCGTCATTAAATCATTTTGGAAATGAAAAATTACATAAGAACCGGATCTTTAGTTGCGATTTGTTTTTTATCATTCGACCTTTTGGTATCATTCATATCGAGTACGTATATAGCAAGTCCAGGTAAATTAATACTCATAACGAGTTTAATTATACTAACAAAACTCTTAGATAAACCTAGAATTCGATATAAAAGATAAACTGTAACATAAAAATAATATAAAAATAATACTATGCTAATACAAGAAGAATTTAGTCATGATCCATTCAAGATGTTAATAGGTTGCATAATGTTAAATCAAACAAGTAATAAAAACGTAAGACGAGTTATTTATAGTTTTTTTGAAAGATGGCCAACTCCTAATTCTATAATCGACGAAAGTGATTCTAATATACGAGATCATATAAGATCATTAGGATTTTATAATAGACGAACTAACATAATTAAAAAATTCAGTAAACAATGGCTAAAAAACGAACACAATAATATAACCGAATTATACGGAATAGGAAAATATGCAAATGATTCATACGAGATTTTTATTAATAGAAATCTAAACGTAAATCCAAGTGATAAGATATTGATTAAATATTTAAACGGAGATTACATAAACCAGTAGAAATAAAACTTTAATATTTCCTTAACAAAACTTTAACACCAGAGATTTCCTAATTCAAAGAAAAAGTATTATATTTAACTATAATAATTAATACAATACTTAACCATTTAAACTGCATCTATGTCAAATACTGATTTAAAGCATCGAATAGGTTACCCTTGCATAAATACTAAATTACGAAAGGAAGGTATTTATACTAATCGCAAGATGATTAAAAAAACATTCCTTTTACAAAAAGATACGTTAGAAGGTGTTAGTATTCTAGCATTAAAAAATGTTCAAGATTTAATTAAGATTGTTCAATGGAACGACAGACACAATATAAAATTTTTTAGAATGTCTTCTTCAATGTTTCCATGGATGTCAGAATATGAATTAACCGACTTACCTAATTGGAATCTCATAGAAAAAAATCTAAAACTTGTCGGTGATTTATCGATTAAATATGGTCAAAGAATTACTAATCATCCTGGTCCATTCAATGTATTAGCCTCTCATAATCCATTCGTTGTATCTAAGACTATAAAAGAATTAGATCAACATGCACAAATCTTCGACGCAATGGGATATACTCCTTCTTACTGGAATAAAATCAACATCCATATAAACACAACAAATGGAGGTAAGGTATTAGTTACAGAAAGATTTTGTGAAGCATTTCAAAAATTAAAACCTTCAACTAAAGCTAGACTGGTTATAGAAAACGACGATAAACCAAGTCAATATTCAGTAAAAGATATTTACGAACTGGTTCACAAAAAAATAGGAATTCCTATTACATTCGACGTACATCATCACAAATATTGTTCAGGTAATTTAACTCATAAAGAGGCTGCTATATTAGCTGCTTCTACTTGGCCAGATAACATACCACCTTGCTTTCATTTTGCATCTACAATCAAACACGAAATACCTGAAAAAATGGCTCGTGCTCATGCTGATTGGATATATGAAGAAATTGACGATTATGGAACCGGAGCTTGGATAATGTGTGAATGTAAAGCTAAAGAAAATGCAATACAATTATATCTTAGTGAAGGTATAAAATATTCCGAATACAACGAAGAATATTGCTTAATAAATGAATAAACCCTTAACAAAACTTTAATAATTCCTTAACAAAACTTTAACAACAAAAGTTTTCTAGTTCAAGGAAAAAGTATTATATTTATATTATAATAATTAATACTTTACTTAACCAAACTACTTACTTCCTACTATGAAAAATCTTATCTTGTTCATCTCCGCGCTTACCTTAACTTCATGTTCAATCTCAAACAATCGATACATTGGAAAAGTAACAACAGATCCTAAACCGGACAGAGTTATAATTCATTCATGGGGCGATAACCGATTCCATGATTGTTCAGAACTCCAAGATGATATCTATCATGTATATGGAGTTGATACAGTATTAGTAGCAACTTATTTTAGAAAAACACAACACTGTAAATAATAATGAAAACAAAAGATATAAAAGCTCGCATAGAATCTTATCCAACAACAATAGATGGATTCTTTCGTGAAATCGAAGAAGAAACTATGTTAAAAACGTTCTTTCCGGAAATATCCATACAAACATATTACACTCATAAGCTTGAGCAATACGATAAGCTAGAAGATCAAATCAATGCAACATCTAATGACTTAATCCTAAACACAATCAAATCTGTTTATGAAGATCACGAAACATAAGATAAAACAGTTTCATATAATTAAAAACACATATCATAATGTGCTTGATTCGAGAGTTAGGAAACTAACAAACCTAACCAAACACGAACTATGGCATCTAATCTTCCAATCATGATAAGACAAATCAAAAATCAAGTAGAAGATCAAATGACGACTAAACAAAAAGAGGCAATTGAAAATATAAACAAAATTATTTCAGATACTAAAAACAAATCAAATGTCAACAACATTCGCTGTATTAGTAAATCAAAACGAGATCATAGTTGCTCGTAGAGTAGGTCGAAAAAAAGGACGATCTAACGTAACAATAATTTGGACAAATCCTTTAGCACAAACCTTACCAAACGACACAGAAGTATTTCCAACAGATAACACAGCTCAAGGAGTAAATACGATTGGTGACCTTAAAGAAATATCTAACCTCAATGAAATGCCAGACGAACCTGATTTTTCTATGTATACTCAACTAGGAAATTGGGCCGTTGCAAAGGTCTTAGAACGAATAGTCGAAAATGAGGAGCTTAAAAAATATAAGAACTCTCACTTCATGAAAGTTGTAGAATCACATCTCGATAATATAGGAAAAACAGCAGAAGAATGGACAGATACCGAAGCAAGAAATCAGATCTATGAATACCTAGAAAAACACACAGACCGAGAAGATCTAGAATTTTAATTATGAACCTGAATATCCGATATAAATAAACCAAAACGAAGATGAAAAGATATAATTTTATAATAAAGATGATGGAATGGGAAAGAAACAACGCAATTAAAGAAGCTGAAGAACATTGCACCTGCCAAGAACCCTCACTACAAAAAGACACAAAACAATGCAGCAAATGCAAACTATTCATAGATAGAACTTCGCACATAATAATCACTAACAAAGATGACTGAAAAAGACTTACTAGATTTAGGATTCCAAAAAGAAAATTCATCAGATACCATTGACAACGTTCCAGCATTCTACTACTACGTAAAAGATATAACAAACGGACTATCATTCATCAGTAACGATAATAAGGAAACCGATAACGATAATTGGTTCATAGAATTCTTTAACACAGAAACACCAATTAGATATTATGACCTCTCAACAATCAAAGAACTATTCTCACTAATCGAAAAAGGAATCACAAAATCATGAAAAACAAGACACATAGATATGAGATCTACAAACCTATCGTAATAGAAGTAAGAACAATCATATCGGCTACCTCTGAAGAAGAAGCTTTAAAACTATCTAAAGAGAGATGTGTATCTATTTGTCGTCATGGCACAGAAGACCATGATGCGAAAGAAGAGTTTGTAATAATTGGAGATGCCATTGAGCCTTATTATTTTGAAGATGACTTTGATCCATACATAAATGACATTCTATAAAAAGTAAAACAAATGAGTAAAAAAATAATATTAACCAAATACCATTTAAAACCAAAACAAAGATGAGTAAAATAATTTTCACAACAAAAGATGGGCATGATATAACAGAAGGAATGAAGTACTATTCTGTTAAAGTAAAAGAATATGAAACTCATTCAGCTATAAAAAAGTTAAAAGGTTTCAAAAAACCTCCATTATGGAGTATGTGTGGACCGTATATTAACCCTAAAGCACATGAACCAACTGGTGATATAGAACATTTTTATAAAATGGAAAATGCAATAGAATTTATAAACCAAAACAAAGAGGATGAATAAGAAAGAATTTTATTTCCTTATGGGATTTTTTACAGCTGGGACATTAGCATTAATAGCATTTGGATTATCAACTATTTTTTAAAACCAAAACAAAGATGAGTAAAGAAAAAGAACTAACGCAAGGTGAAAGATATATCATAGCTCAAACCATGGATGACTTTGATAACACGTGGAATGACCATCAAGAATTTGATGATATGGACCTACCAAGATTAAGAAGTGAACTAACAGAAAGACAATTAAAGT
>Ga0307488_10004732_pt1 | contig 11338 bp, 11 predicted proteins | sample SB02metaG_FD_202248 | JGI IMG/M metagenome (GOLD analysis project Ga0307488, IMG submission 202248) | Sea-ice brine microbial communities from Beaufort Sea near Barrow, Alaska, United States - SB 0.2 | ecosystem: Environmental > Aquatic > Marine > Coastal | place: USA: Alaska | collected...
GCTGGGTATTGCAATACTGGGGTACAGAAGTTTGTCGTAAAAGTTTTCACAATGATATATGGATTGCTAGTTTAGAACATAGGCTGTTACAGCAAGACAGCGACATAGTTATTAGCGATGTACGTTTCCCTAACGAAGTCGAAGTGATAAAGAAAGCAGGCGGCAAAGTTTGGTGGGTACAACGTGGCGCACTGCCAGACTGGTATCCGCAAGGTATGTTAGCCAGCAACGGCTACGAGGATGCAGTTAAACAATTAGAAGAACAAAACGTACATATAAGTGAATGGGCCTGGCTACAAACTGTGTTTGACTGTGTGCTAACTAACAACAGTACTGTTGATCACCTTTATGCTAAAGTTAGTGGTCGTCTTTAAGTAAACTCTATACTTTCTAGTTCCAGTGCTGAGTTATAACTTATTATTTGTTCTAACAAATCTATATTTTCAACCCTGCCAATTACCGGGTAACCGGTGTAGTCAACAATGTTTTTAACACCGTGCTGTTCTACAAATGCAGGATCATGTTGTTTGAACTTTAATATTAAATCATCAAAGTCTGTGAACTCGTCTTCAGCAACAGTTACAATATTAATGCCTGGTTTTACAAAATTGTGAAATTTGCAAGTTTGGCTGATTTGTTGAAAATCCTGCTCAAGGTAAATCTGCAGTGGGCCATGCCCAACATAAGGGTTTTGCAGTTTAACATCGCCAAGCTCTAGTTTGCGCTTAAACGGAAACAACTCCATGTCAAATCCTGCCTCGTTATACCATTCAATCTGCAACCAACCTAGCCTACTAGGTTCTATATTGTGCTGTAGTATATGCAAACCGTAGTGTAGGTCGTGTATTACATGATCAAGTTCAGCAGGAATTTGAGAGAATCCTTCTGCCAGTAACGTTTCTATATCCTTGTGCATTTGTGCGGTATGCTTGATGCTAGTATCTCTAAAGTCCCACGACCATCCAAGTTGTTGATTTACTATAGTTGCAAGTTCAAACATGTATTTTTTTGTAAACTTAGGACGATCTCTATATACAGGAAACTCTTCTTGGTATGTTTTTTTCGTTAATTTGTAATACTTGTTCCCAACACTAGTATCATCAATATTACATATTAACTGATCAAAGTTTTTAAATTTTACTAGAAATTTCATTTATCGTTATCGATGGAACTTTCGGTCCAAGAGTTTTTAGTTTGGTGTATTTCTATTCTACAGTTAGCACACATGCTTTTTAAGTTAAGCCAATTGTTATTTTTTAAGTTGCCGTCTATGTAGAAAACAAAAATCTGCTGTTTGTGCTTGGCATTGAATCCACATTTTTCACAGGTTAGTTTTTTCTTATATCCAGCTCGTAACCAACCAGCTACTTGCCTTCCTCGTTTACCTTGTCGAGCACAACCGGAACACTGCTTTCTATAACGAGCTTTGCCTTTAGAATAGTAGTTTATTGCAACGGGATTACCACGACAAGTGGGGCATAACGGTCTTTGCATGCTATTATTTATAAGCAAACCTTTCGAAAGGCATATAAAGTACCCAAAATCTATAGTGTTATTATAAATATAAAAAAGTTTCTTAAAAAGGAAAAGAACATGGCATTAGTATCCCCAGGATTAGAAATCAGCGTAACAGACGAAAGTCAATACGTTCCAGGTGCAGTCGGAACTGTACCACTTATTATAATGGCCACAGCCCAGGATAAAACAAATCCTTCGGGCACAACAGCCGCAGACACAACAGCCGCCAGAGCAAGCAAGTTATTAGCCTACTCTAGCCAAAGAGAACTCATTGCCGCAATGGGATATCCCAGCTTTAAACAAAGCGCCGCAGGCACACCATTACACGGTGACGAAAGAAATGAATATGGCTTAATGGCAGCTTACAGCGCATTAGGCAACGTAAACAGAATTTTTGCAATTAGAGCAAACATTGACTTAGATGAACTAGCACCAACAGCAGTTCGCCCAGTGGGTGCGGTAGCAAACAATACACATTGGTTAGATTTGAGTACAAGTACTTGGGGAGTTTATTCGTGGAATGCTAGTACAAATGCATTCACAAACAATACTCCATTGCTGATCACCAGCACAACTGATCAAACACTAGTAAGCAGTATCTATGTACCTAAAGCCAGCATTGGTCAGATTGGTCAATATGCTGTATCATTTGGTACAGGAAGCAGTGCTAACTTGTTCCTCAAAGCAGGTGGCGATTTGCCAACAGGTGATGGGAAGTATAACACATGGGTACGCTTAGGTACAGATGATTGGGCAACAAGTATTGCTACGATTAAAGGTACAGCAAGTTCACCAAGTATTCCTGCAAGCACTCCAGCAGCCACTATTACAATTAACGGCGATACAGTTACTATTGGTAATACTGGTGCTGGTAGAACACTTGACCAAGTTGTTAGCTCAATCAACACTGCCGCAGTTACTGGTGTTACAGCCGCTAATGTAGGCAACAAGTTGTACTTGTATGCTTCAAGCCTAGCAGAAAGCGACGGAGCAACAGCAGACGGAAAGATTGCAATTGCTAACGGATCAGGAACTCCATTAACAACATTGGGCATTACAGCAGGAACATATGCTAACCCACTATTGCTTTACGGTAGCTTTGCCGCATATCCGAGTTGGAGAAGTACAGACACAACACCACGTCCATCAGGTTCAGTATTTGCTAAACTTGGTGCAACTGGTTCAGGTGCTGATTTGACTATTAAAAAGTACAGCACAACCACAGCAACATTTACTACACAGGCTGCGCCTTTTTACAACAGAGCAGAAAATGCACTTTACGGATTAGACCCAGCAGGTGGTGGCAACGGTATTGCCGCTGGTACGCTTTGGGTTGCGTATGATCCACTACGTACAAGCACAGGTGGCTATAAGCCGTTTAGTCGTAGGGTAGCAGGACAAACAGTGGTTAGTGGTACAGCAGTAGCCGCTAATCCATTTACTGCCACTGAGCAACTAAAGATTGGTGTTACTAGTATTGGTAGTGCGGTAATTACAGAATACACAGTAGTATTGTCAGGTACTACACCAGCAAGTTTTGTTAGTGACATACTAGCACTTAACATTCCAGAGTTAGACATCAGTGTAAGTAGTACAAATGTTATTACTTTCACTCATATCTTTGGTGGTGATATTTACCTAACAGATGTTTCGGGTACACCAACAGCAGATGCAGGTTTTTCAAGTAGCACAACAGGTACTATATTGTACGCTGGCAGTGTTCTTGCATTGACCAACTGGCAAGCACTCACATATACATACAGCACCACGCAACCATACCAAGCACCAGCTGACGGCGCATACTGGTACTACAGTGACGCCGCCACAGTTGACGTTATGATCGCTGACATTGGTGGGTGGAAAGGCTACAAGAGCAGTTACTATGACGGATCAACAACTGATGCACGTGGTTTTGATTTGAGCCAAACAGATGCAAATGGTGTACAGGTTGTAGCAAGTGAGCCAACATTCCAAAGCGACGGTGTTAGCGCACTTGTAGCTGGTGATTTGTGGTTAGACACAAGCGACTTGGAAAACTATCCAAAACTTTATCGCTACAGTGGTACTGCTTGGGTATTGATAGACAACACAGACCAAACAAGTCAGAACGGTATTTTGTTTGCGGATGCACGGTGGGACACAGATGGTACCACAGATATTATTACAGGTAGCCTACCATCAATCACAAGTTTGTTAGCAAGCGACTACATTGACCAAGACGCACCAGATTATAGACTTTACCCACGTGGTACACTATTGTTCAACATGCGTAGAAGTGGTTACAATGTTAAACAGTATGTAAACAACAAATTCAACGCAACTGCTTATCCTGATTTACCAGCAGTCCCGGGTGCAGGTAGTAGTTTACCAACTGTTAAGAACACCTGGCAAACAGCTAGTGGACTACAAAACAGTGGTGCAATGTTTGCAGGCCGCAAAGCGCAACGACAAATGGTTGTAGCCGCAATGCAGAGTGCAGTCACAGCAAATACAGAAGTGCGTGAAGAACAGTATGCATTTAATATTATTGTTGCACCAGGGTATGAAGAAGTTATTGACGAAATGGTAGCACTAAACAACGATCGCAAGAACACAGCGTTTGTTATTGGTGATACCCCAATGCGTTTAGCACCAAATGCAGTTGATATTGCTAACTGGAGTAACAACACCAATGGCGACGGACTTGCAACTGGTAATCCATATTTGGGTGTTTATTACCCGGCTGGGCAGACCAGCGACCTGCAAGGAAACACTATTACAGTTCCAGCAAGTCACATGGCATTGCGCACAATGATCTTTAATGACAATGTGGCATATCAGTGGTTTGCTCCTGCAGGTACTAGACGAGGTTTAGTAGACAATGCTAGTAGTATTGGTTACATCAACTCAGCCACAGGTGAGTTTGAATTTAACAGCATCAGAGTAGGACTACGTGATACATTGTACGAAAACAAGATCAATCCAATTACCAACTTACCAGGTGTTGGTTTGGTTGTATTTGGGCAAAAAACACGCAACCCAACCACAAGCAGTCTTGATCGTATCAATGTTGCACGTTTGGTTAACTTTATCAGAACCATACTTGCAAGAGTTGGCGATGGGTTCTTGTTTGAACCAAATGATAAAATTACAAGAGACCAAATCTCTAACGTTATCAGTGGTGCAATCAACGATCTAGTTGCAAAACGTGGTGTTTATGACTACTTGGTAGTGTGTGATGACTCAAATAACACTCCAACACGTATTGCACGTAATGAGTTGTATGTTGATATTGCTATAGAACCAATGAAGGCAGTTGAGTTTATTTTCATTCCAATTAGACTTAAAAACCCAGGTGACATAGCCGCAGGTAATTTATAATAGTAGTATATAATGGAGCCTTCGGGCTCCATTAACGCAATGGGTATTTTCGATAAATATCTATAACAGGAGAACATAGCATGGCAATAGCGTCATTAAACAAATTTACAGTACCTTTGAGCACAGACCAAAGTGCAAGTACTCAAGGACTATTGATGCCAAAGATGAAATACCGCTTCCGAGCGATATTTGAAAACTTTGGTGTGAGCACAGACAGGGTTGAATTAACCAAACAGGTTAGCGATCTTACTAGACCAAATGCAACCTTTAATTCATTTCCAATTGATGTATACAACAGCAAGGTTTACTTAATAGGAAAGCCAGAATGGCAGCCAGTAACTATTAACATACGTGATGATGCAGGTGGAAATGTTAGTAAACTGGTCGGCGAACAAATACAGAAACAGTTTGATTTTGCTGAACAGTCAAGTGCAAGTTCGGGTATTGATTACAAGTTTGTTTTAAGGTTTGAAATGTTAGACGGCGGCAACGGCGCGAATGCAGCCAATGTACTAGAAACATGGGAACTGTACGGAGCATTTATTGATCAGGTTGATTACGGTGGTATGGATTACAGTTCAAATGATCCAGCTATGATAGCTCTAACTGTAAGATATGATAATGCTATACAAACACCAGACGGAACAGGTATTGGTACAGCAGTTGGCAGAACCTTAGGTGAAAACATTACAGGTGTAACCTAATAGTTTTCTTAATAACAAAGAATACCCAGAGTAAATCCTGGGTATTTTTTTGGGCTAAATACCATATAAGGTATCTTTTCTATGGCTAATATTTTTGACGGATTTTTTAAACAAATAGCCACTGGCGATAGTGTTAAAGATTATAAACACGCCAGTAGACTGTTTGTTGATAATAACTATGCACGAAGTCCTAAGTATGACTGGCTGTATCATGTGTTTTTTGATGTAGATAGCCGGATATCAAATCTCAATGCCGCTGACATTACAGAAGCAGGTATGCTGGTTAAGAGTGTAAACTTACCAAATTATACTGTTGATGTTAAAGTGCAAAACAACTACAACAAAAAAGAGTTAATACAAACCAAATTAAACTATGGTGAAATTGCAGTAACATTTCACGATGACCAGTCTGAAGTTGTACGAAACTTGTGGTACGATTATTATACCCATTATTACAGAGATAATGATGGGGGATACAGTGACACGTCAGGGCATATATCACCTAATTATCATGTCAACAACAAGTACCAGGCACAAAAAGGAGATTTCTATGATAAATTTGGATACTCACCAGGCCCTGGTAAGAAGGATGCGATACCTGTAATGCCACCTGAGTTGTCTAGATATTTTACTGCTATTAGAGTATACAGTTTACACCAGAAACGTTTTAGTGAATACACACTTATTAATCCGGTTATAACAAACTTTACCCACGGAACACACAATGCAAGCTCTAATGGAGTGCTGGAGCATAGCATGACCATTTCTTTTACCACAGTGCTGTATGCTGGGGGTAATGTTAGTACCGCAACAGTAGCAGGATTTGCAGACCTACACTATGATAAATCACCAAGTCCGCTCACTCCTGCAGGTGGTGGTACAAATAGTATACTGGGCCCAGGCGGAATATTAAGTGCAGTGGACAGTATCGTTGGTGAAGCTTCGGGTGCAAATTTTGGTAGTGCGGCATTTACAGCATTTAGAGCATTCCAAAAAAATAAAAATGTTGATCTTAGAGGATTGGGCAAAGGAGAACTGATACAAATTACCAAGGACGTACTGCGTAGGAATGAAGATCCTAGAAATAATTTCTTTATTCCTACCACTGGCGTACTAGCCAATTCTGGATTATTTGGTACTGCGGCATCAGCAACACAGTCTGCAGGAATTACAGAATTTAGTGATAAAAGAACAACTGGGAGTGTTCGTAGCAATGGTGGTCCACTAGCCGGCACAGTACTTGGTCAAGTAACCTCACAAATCTCCAGCTCATTGAGTGGGTTTCCATTAGATATAGGCGGCGCCTTTAGCAGTATTACCAGTGGTGCGGCTGGGTTAATCAGTGGAGCACCTATAAACAAAATTTTAAACTTTAGTAAATCGGGCGACGGGATAACTGGTCTATCGGAGACCACAAGTCCAGAGTCTTCTGGGTTTGCAGGCAAGTTAGGTCAAATTGGTAAAAATATACGTCAAAGTGTGAATGCTGGAACGGACCAAGACCTCAGAGGCCTGGCAGGTGTAGCCAATGGATTAACTGCGGCAGCCCCTGGCATTGCAAACAATCTACAACAACTTGCACCGACATTCCTAGCAGGCACCAGCACCATATTTTCAAAAGTTTCAAGTATACTTGGTCAAACACCGTTTGGCAGTTTAAATATCCCTAAAGAATTAGCTGTGGCAAACGATAACGCCAGCGAGTTTATCGCGACAGGAAATAAACAAATTCTAGCAGATAACAGAATCCCTACGTCAACTAACCCAATGAACATATCAGGCAGTGTTCCATCCTAAAGGCAAATTATGACAGCAAACAGTTACATTTTCACTGATAGCGTTGTTGGCACAACTGGTGCAAACACTGCGGCTGAAATAAACGCCACAAACTCAAAAATACAAGGTTGGTATCTTGACGATCAAGATTTTCCCGACATGAACACCAGTCTACCAACAGTGCCAGGTAGGCAAGGAATAGCAAAGGACAACTAATGGCAAGCATAGTTAGAGCAAAAAATCCAACAAATTTAAGTTCAGTTAATTTAAACGCAATAGTTGAACAAAATTCCAACAAGTACTTTAATAATTTCTTTGAAATTCCTGTGGAAGTAAGCAGTAATGTAGATGCGGCTATTATTGGTTTCTTTGAAAGAACCACCGGAGATACAGAATCCGCAAGACAACTTGCTAGTGCAGTTATCTATACCAGTATCAAACAAGGTCTTGACCCCATGGAAACTCTGGCTGAGTTCCAACAAATTGACCCAGGCCAACTAGATGCATACACTGCATTGTTTTTGAATTTTGACCGAATTGGTACAAGTTATTTGGGACTAGCAAATATTCCAAAAATTAACAAATACATACAAAGATCAATATTGCCATGAGCTCCAAGTATCACAACGGATTTTATCAAATAAAGAATCCGTCAAAATATGTAGGAAACAAAACACCACAGTTTAGAAGCGGATGGGAACATGTGTTCATGCGCTTTTGTGATGAAAACCCAGCAGTACTACAATGGGCAAGCGAAGCAATACGCATTCCTTATCGTAATCCTTTTACTAACAAAAACACAGTATACGTTCCTGACTTTATGGTTGTGTATGTTAACAAAGGTGGCGAACAGCATGCAGAACTGATTGAAGTAAAACCAAATAAAGAAACATCATTGTCCGAAGCAAAGAGCACAAGGGACCAAGCGGCCGCAGTACTCAACATGCACAAGTGGCAAGCGGCACAAGCATGGTGCGATCAAAATGGATTAAGATTCCGCATCGTGACTGAAAATGATATCTTTCACCAAGGCAAGGCACGGTAAATACGTGCATGACTAAAAAATTAGAAAACCTATTTAATTTACCTGATATTGGTGATCTTGGTCCAGGCTCCAGTGATAGTAGTATAAGAGCATTACACGATACAGAACCAAGACACGGCATTGAAGAACAAAGGCAGATTATTGCACAAGTTGACGACGCAATAGACAAGATTGACATAGCACTTCCCACAGTACGAGACTTAGAAGCCAGCGACAGAGAAATGGACGACTTGGCAGCACTAGCAAAAGAAAAGTTTGAAGACCTGATGGAACTGGGTATGAACATGGATCCTCGTTTTGGTGGACAAGTGTTTCAAACAGCAGGTACACTATTGGGGCATGCCATTACAGCCAAGACTGCTAAAATGGATAAAAAGTTGCGCATGGTACAGCTACAATTGCAAAAAGCAAAACTAGACCACCAAGCTAACAAAGATAGCCCAGAAGAAACCGCAGTTGATGGCCAAGGCATTATATTAGACAGAAATGCGCTATTAGCACAGATACTCCAAAACAACAAAAAGTAATAAATACACTATAAACAGGACGAATTACCTATGAAAAGTCTAACCGAATATATAGCCGCTCTTAATAACACATACACTTTCCGTGTTAAAGTAGCCAACAAGAACCCAACCAAATTTATGGAGCAGATCAAAAGTGCTCTAGATGCGTACGAGTTAATTAGTATCAGCAAGCCAAAGAGCATGCCTGTGATGGAGCATCAGGAATTTCCAAAATGGGGTGCTTGTGAATGTTGGCAATTTGATGTAGAAGTTGCTTACCCAACAACCACTGTGCAGATTGGACAGTTGTTGCGTGAACGTGCTGACATGACACCAGACTGGGTTTGTGTACAAACTAAAGACCAAGCAGAACAGTTTGCTACTGCTGAAGCGTATGGTAAAGATCATGAAGGTGCATTGTTAACAGACGATACACTTAAAGATGCTCCAGGCGCACAAGAATTAGTAGGTGAAAAACGTATAACCAGTATGTTAAAAGATCTACAGAAGCACTCAGTGCCAGTTGCTGAAAAAACAGCGGCAGGCAAAACAACCAATGATGTACCACAGGGAACAACAAGCCCAGTGGGCAGTTAAAAAATAAAGGATATAACAATGAGCGAAATGCACGATATATTAAATAGACTCCAGCAATTAAACGAAAGCGCACAGCCAGTTACTGAAGGTAAGATGAAAGAACTGCTTGGTGATATCGACGAACTAACCAGCGACGAGTTCAGTGACAAGTACAGCATGTCCAAAGCAGAAGCAAAAGCAAAGTTTAACCTTGAAGATGAAGAAGTTAACGAAGTTAACGAAGGTGCTGACGGCAAAATGCCATCAAAGAAGCATGTTATGGACATGTGCAAAGATGGAAAGTCTGAAAAAGAAATGTTAGAAATGCATGCTGATGCAGACAAAGATAAACTAAAAGATTTAATCAAGACTTGCAAGGAAGAAATGAAAGACTCTAAACAGTCTGCTATTGCTGAAGGTGTTGCTAGAATTGAAGAAAAACTGTTAAAAGAATTTACAGAGTTTAAAGAAGGAAAAGCGTTTGCCGCCAGTGGTGTACGTGCTGACAAACGTGGCAAGTATAATACTGCCCCACAGACATTTTATCATGTTAAGCTAGAAAAAGACAACGTTACAAAAGCAGAACGTATCCTTGCAAGCGACGGTGATTCAGAGTCAGATGTTAAAAGCAATGCAAAACGTGATAACCCAGGTTGGAAAGTAGTAAGCGTTCGTAAACTTGATGAAACTGCCAAGCAAAAAGCAAAACCAGATTATATAGATTTAGACGGCGACGGTGACAAAAAAGAACCAATGAAAAAAGCCGCAAAAGACAAAAAAGCGAAAGAAAACAAGTAAAACAATGAAACTGGACGAAATCACAGAACAACGTGAACAACTAGAAGAAAATAAGTTGTCCATGCTTGGGACAGGGTGGGCCCGACTGACCAAACAATTCCCATTTTTAAAAAAGTTCGCGCCAGGCACATCCCGGGCAGACGTTATCAAAAATCTTCCTCCTGACCAACGGGCAGCCGTTATCAAATCGATTCAAGGAGTGATACGCCGCCAGCCTGGAAGTAGTTATTCTAAAGTAACTACTAGTAAAGGTGGCCCAACAAAGTCCGGCGGAGGATACAGTCAAGGCAAGTCTTGGTCCAAGACTAAAAGACAACAGGACGCTAAAATAAAAGCAGACTCAGCTAAAGTTAATCAACAGCGAGCCGCACAAGATGCTAAATTTGCCGCGGCAGACAAAGCGGCTAAGCAAAAAGCTGAAGTTGAAAAACTTGTTAGGAATCAGGCTGAACGTGCGGCAAAGGACAAGCGAGGTTTAGAAACAGCAAGAAAAAACGCTAAAGCCAGTAAAGCTGATGATGTCCCAGCCACTACCAAAGGCGCAGGCCAAGTTAGTAAAGTTAACAAAGCTGATGATGTCCCAGCCACTACCAAAGGCGCAGGTCAAGCTGTTACAAAAACTAGTTATAGTAAAGGAACTACCAGTCAAGGTGGTACACCAAAGTCCGGTGGCGGATACAGTAAAGGCAAGACTCCACCGTCAGGACCAAAGGCAGTACCAAAAACTGGTTATTCTAAAGTAACTACCAGTCAAGGTGGTACACCAAAGTCCGGTGGCGGATACAGTAAAGGCAAGACTCCACCGTCAGGACCAAAGGCAGTACCAAAGGCAGTACCAAAGGCAGGACCAAAGGTTAATTATATCAAGCCTATAGCAGTTGGTGTCGGCGCTTTAGCAGCAGCCAGTGCTCTCGCTGGTGATGGCAAGGAGCGAAAATCTATTCCCTTAAGACAAATGATTCGAAGTCTAGGCACACCAGAATCACCTGCTGTTATACAATTTGAATCCTCATCTCTTGATGAAAAACAACTAGAAGCCATGATACGCAACAGTG